>OFGM01000239.1_pt1 | contig 57882 bp, 53 predicted proteins | sample 1521741 | NCBI WGS metagenome assembly OFGM01 (sample SAMEA3504079, study PRJEB24116) | mouse gut metagenome | biome: mouse gut; feature: mouse-associated habitat; material: faeces | place: Denmark | collected 2011
CGAGGGCCAGTGCATGATATGCTCGGGGGCGGCTTTTTTCCACAGCGCGAAGTCGTACGAGTGGTGCTTGTCGCTCTGACCGTCCAGCTCGCGGGTGTTCGTGACGATGTCATCGAGATTGCGTCCCGACAGCCGGCCGTAACGGTGGTCGCGGTCGTACTTCTCGACATCGAAGTAGATCGAGCCGTTAGACTCGTAGGCGTACCCCGCCTTCAATATGCGCTCGACGAATGCTATCTGCTCTATGATATGCCCCGAGGCATGCGGCTCGATCGAGGGCGTCAGCACGCCCAACTGGCGCATAGCGTCGTGGTAGCGCTCGGTGTAGTGGTGTGCGACCTCCATAGGTTCGAGCTGCTCCAAACGCGCCTTCTTGGCGATCTTGTCCTCCCCCTCGTCGGCATCATGCTCGAGGTGTCCCACATCGGTGATGTTGCGGACATAACGCACCTTGTATCCGAGATGACGCAGATAGCGGAAAAGGATGTCGAAGGTTATCGCCGGGCGCGCATGGCCCAGATGGGCGTCGCCATAGACGGTCGGCCCGCACACGTACATGCCTACGTGTCCCTCCTGAATCGGATGGAACGGACGGCACGAACGTGTCAGAGTGTTGTACAGCGAAAGATTATTCTCCTTGACCATGTCAGTTGCTGCCTATTTTCCCGGCGCGGGGAGCGATTTCGCCAAACTGAGCCTCGTACTTCTTGATGTTGTCTGTAAGGGCGAAGAGAAGTTTCTTGGCGTTCTCGGGGCTCATGATCATGCGGCTCACCACCGGAGCCTGAGGCATACCGGGAGCTGCGAAGATGAAGTCAATGAGGAACTCGCTCGGAGTGTGTCCGATCATTGCGAGGTTGGTATATTTTCCGTCGGCCATTTCGGGACGGAGCTGGATCTGAAGCTGATTCTGATTTTTCTCGTTTTCCATTATTCTGATAATTTATTTTATTTTACAATTTCACTCCCGCAAAAAGCGGGACAAGCCCGGAATTTCCGTTTTTGTATCGCGAAGTTAGCCAAATTTAATTACATAAGCAAATCAGGCCCGGAAATTCCCTCGTAATCGGCACCCCCGGCGGCGTCGGGATTCAGAATACGTCCGTCGGCCATCCTCACCGTCCGGTCGGCAATGGAGGTCATTGAGGAGTCATGGGTCACGATTACGAAAGTCTGACCGAGCTTTTCCCGCAGGCCGGCTATGGTACTGCGGATTTCATCGCGGTTGCGTGAATCAAGACTTCCTGTGGGTTCGTCGGCGAAAATCACTCTCGGGCTGTTGACAAGAGCCCTGGCGATCGCCGCCCTCTGCCTCTCGCCGCCCGACATCTGCGCAGGCTTGTGCCTGAGCCTGTCGCCGAGTCCGAGCATTCCGAGCAGTTCGGCAGCCCGCTTCTGCGCTCCTTTTCCGGACTCACCCGCTATCATGGCGGGAAGAGCCACGTTCTCCTGAGCGGTGAATTCAGGCAGCAACTGATGGAACTGAAAAATGAAGCCGATGTTGCGGTTGCGGAATGCGGAGAGACGACGGTCGTTAAACCGCGCGATATCCTCCCCGTCGTAAAAAACGGATCCCGAGTCGGGACGGTCGAGCGTTCCCGCTATCTGGAGCAAGGTGGTCTTTCCGGCGCCGCTCGGCCCCACAATGGTGATAATCTCATTATTACCTATCGAAAGCGATACGTTGTCAAGGACCCGGATATTGCCGTAAGACTTGTTGATACCTTTAAGTTCAATCATCCTCTAAAGTTCATAATGCATGATTTCATTTTTCAGCGCAGGCAATACGCATCACTACGAAATTGGCGAGGCATATTCCGAACGTGGCCGGGACTGCGGCCGTGGTGCCGAACGAACTTCTTTTGTTTCGCTCGTCGAGCCGGATAACCGACGCCGAATGTGGCGGTTCACTGCTTGCCACCACCGTGAGGGGGTGCGTCATGCCGGCTTTACGGAGCCGTTGCCGAACCGCTCGGGCAAGACCGTCGTCGCGAGTCTCGGAAATGTCGAGGTAGCGCACCCGTGTAGGGTCGGTTCTTCCTCCTGCCCCCATCGAGGATATCACCCCAATGCCACAGCACAGACAATGGATCAGGAGAGCCACTTTGGGCGCTATGGTGTCGATGGCGTCGATTACAAAGTCAGAGTCGGCCGGAATCAGTTCCGCCACATTCTCCGGCGTGACGAACTGCCGCACGGCATGAACCTCGATCCCTGGATTTATAGCCCTGAACCGGTCGGCGAAAAGCTCGACTTTGGGACAGCCAACATCCTGCGCGGTGGCAATCAGCTGCCTGTTGATGTTGGACTCCGCCACGCAGTCCGCATCGATCACCGTGATGCGCCCCACGCCGGAACGGACGAGGATCTCGGCCGCATAACCGCCCACTCCCCCCACGCCAACCACAGTGACATGCGCGGCGCCGAGACGCGCCACAGCCTCCTCCCCCAGGAGTGTGGCAGTGCGGCTCTGCCATTCGGGAATCAATATCCCGGCTGGCGGAGCCAGCTCCCTTTGAATCCGGTCTCGGCGATCGCCGCCTCTACTCTGGCAGCAGTCTCGGCATTCTCCGGAAGTCCGTCAACTTCAAGCACCTTGTCGGCCGATTCGAGATCGAGACTCCACCGCGCATCGGGAAACTTTTCCTGAAGACCGTTGATAATGGCGGCCTTGCAGCCTCCGCATTTCGCGTTTGTCGAAAATTTCATAGCAATCTGTTTTCAGTTTCTTGTCCTGTTATTTTTTTTCATATTCTCAAGGAGTTGCCCACCACACATACCGAAGAGAGCGCCATAGCGGCCGAGGCTATCATGGGGGTCAGCATGATTCCGAACGGGAAGAGCACTCCGGCCGCTATCGGAATCCCTATTATATTATATATAAACGCCCAAAAGAGGTTTTCTCGTATAATCCTTACGGTTCTCGCCGAAAGAGCCATCGCCTCAGGCAACATCGAGAGGCGGCCGCCGACGAGTGTGAGCTGAGCCACATCTATGGCAATGTCGGATCCTGTGCCCATAGCCACGGAGACATCGGCCTCGGCAAGGGCCTCGGCATCGTTGATTCCGTCACCGGCCATGGCCACAACGCGCCCCCTGGAACGGAGTTCCCGCACCACCTCAAGCTTACCGGAAGGCATCATTTCGGCATAAACCTCAGATATGCCAGCCCTGGCAGCCATGTTCCCGGCGGCGCTCCGCTTGTCGCCGGTTATCATGGCAACCTCTATGCCTTTGTCCTTCATAGACCGGATTGCCTCGGCCACACCGGGCTGGATTCTGTCCTCCACGCAAAACAGAGCCACAGGGCTTCCGTCGCACGAAGCAGCCACCACTCCCAGTCCGTTGTCCTGCCATTCCGCAGCCTTTGAGACGAACTCCCCATCTGCCTTCGCGATATCCGCACTGCCGATGAACCAGGATTTACCATCTGCCTCAAACTTCATTCCCTTGCCGGGAATGTAATCGGTATGCCCAGGCCGGACAGGCACGATTCCCTCCTGCCTGAAATATAGAGACAGCGCTTCGGCAAGTGGATGGGTAGAGTCGATTTCGGCTCCATACAGGAGCGCGCAGAGCCTCTCCCTCCCCTCCCCTTCCCCGTAACCAGGCGCGAAGAAAGTGTCGGTGACCCTGGGATGACCTTCGGTGACGGTGCCGGTCTTGTCGAGCAGAAGAGTGTTGACTTTCGACAGTAGTTCGAGGGCCGTGGCATCCTTGACAAGAATACCCTTTCGGGCTCCTTTGCCTATACCTACCATTATGGCGGTCGGAGTGGCAAGTCCGAGCGCGCAAGGACAGGCAATCACCAGCACCGATACCGAGGCCACCAACGCCTGCGGTAAATATTCGGATCCGAATGCGGACCACACGACGAATGTCAATATGGCCAATGCAATCACCGTAGGCACGAAGACGGCACTTATGCGGTCCACAAGCTTCTGTACCGGAGCCTTGGAACCCTGTGCCTCTCTTACCGAGCGGATTATGCGCGACAATTCCGTATCAGCCCCTACTTTATCTGCCCTTATCGTTACGGAGCCGAGTCCGTTGACAGTTCCCGACGACACCTTGTCTCCCTTCTGCTTCTCCACCTTGGCGGGTTCGCCGGTGAGCATGCTCTCGTCGACAGAGGTCACTCCCTCCTCCACGCGGCCATCCACCGGTATCCGCTCGCCGGGACGCACACGGAGGAGGTCACCCGGCACAATGTGCGATATCTTCACCGTCTCTATCTTTCCGTCCCTTCCGATGCGCAATGCCTCGGGAGGCTGCATGCCCATCAGAGCACGCAAGGCAGCGCCAGTGTTGCGACGACTCCTCCCCTCCATGAGTTTGCCGGTAAGCACAAAGGCTATGATCATGGCGGCCCCCTCGTAATACAGATCCGCCCGGACTCCCCGACCTTCGAGAAATTCCGGCCACAGAGTGTTGAAGAAAGAGAAAAGGAAGCTGACAGCCGTCGACAGGGCCACAAGGGTATCCATCGTGGGACGGCCTTTAATAAGGGAACGGAAACCTCTGACGTAGAATCCGCTGCCACAGACCGTCATTACAATCAGCGTAGCGGCCATATACCACCATGCCTCTCCCGGGAAATGAATGTGGGTCATGCACAGCACTGCTACGGGAAGCGTAAGCACCCATGCGATAATCACCTTCCTCTTCATAGAGCGGTACTCTGCCGCTTCCTGACGCTCCTTCTCCTCGACAGCCTCTGCTTCATCACCGGCAACTATCATGTCATAACCTGCCTTGCGCACCGCCTCCGCAATAATTGCGGGTGACATCACGCCGGAGTCCCATTCCACGGTCACTGATGAGGTGGCGAAATTCACTTCCGCCGCCCTCACGCCAGGCAGTTCGCCGACAGTTTTCTGAACCGTCCCCGCACACACCGCACACATCATCCCGGTGACGGGAAATATAGCTTTCTCTATCATAAATTTCTTATTTTCCATTCAGCAGGATAAAGATTGTTGGCTCTCGTACCCAGATTTTTCACAAAGCCGAGCGGATATCCCTTGTAAGTTATAACAACGAAACCTCGCGGAGTTCCGGCCGGAAGCACCATAGACTCATGACGCAGATAACTTAGCGCCGCGGCTTCGTCGACTTCCGCCTCCGGATACCTGTTGCGTGGGAAATCATACGCAAGCGCCCATTCGGAGCGGGGAATCTCGATTCCCTCTTTTTTACCGTCCCGCTTCGGGCGCAGTGTTTCGGTACGCGGAATTCCGTCCATCAACGGCCTCAGGGAAGCTTTCAGTCGGGATACTGCCTGTATTTTCCCTGCCGGAGCAGCGCCCGGTTTACGCATTACGGCCGCAAACAGCCCCTCCCCTCTTGTAACATGTGGCATGAACCTGAGTGCCGGATAGGGGCCTGATGCCTGCGGCGATATTCCCCACTCCGGAGGCAACTTGAGATCCACCGCCTCAAGACCGAGATTCTCCATGGCAAACCGTAGATTCCCCTCGTTCTCCCTGGTATTGAAAGTGCATGTGGAATAGATAAGGATGCCACCTGGAGCCAGAGCCTCGACCGCATCGGCAAGTATCTTTCGCTGCAGTGTCTCGCAAGCTGCCACAAGTCCTTCTGTCCATTGGGCAGCCGCCGTCTCGTCCTTACGCATCATTCCCTCCCCGCTGCATGGAGCGTCGGCGATCACCAGGTCGAAAATCGGCCCCACGGACGCAAACACACCGGTATCGACACTCGTCACAACTGTACCCGGGAACCCCCACTTCATCAGGTTTTCACGCAGAATCTTCGCCCGCTTGGGCATTATCTCGTTGGCTATCACCGTGGCTGTGTCGGGCAATGCATTCATGGCGGCAGTGGTCTTGCCTCCCGGAGCGGCACAAAGGTCAAGGACTCTCGGCGAGGGCGGCAACATCGGAAAGACGCGCCCGACAATCGTCTCGTGAATCATCGACGAGGCCTCCTGCACATAGAAGAGACCGGCATGAAAAAGAGGATTAAGCGTGAACACCGGCCGGTCCGGAAGATAAAATCCGCTGCCGCACCAGGAGACTGGCTGCAGGCCATCGTATCCGAGCACTGCCGGATCGTCCAGTTTCCGCCGGTTGATACGTATGCTCGTCTCCGGCCTCACACCTAAGGACTCCACGAGGGCTTCCACATCAAGCCCCTCTATCTCTTTGAGACTCGCGATAAATTCTGGTTTTAACATCCGCGGACAATTTATAATTTCTGATTTTGACAGAAACTTGAGGTTTTCAACTTACAAAATTAGAAAAAAAGAAGGATTATATGCCAGGAATTTGTTAAATTTGAAGTTTGTTTAAAACGTGATATTAAAATTTCCCAGATGTTGCCCCCGGCTCTATACCTCATTCCCGTCGAAATCGGCGACTCTCCTCTCGGCATGACCATTCCTTCCGGAAATCTGCGCATAGTGCGCGGGATACGGACTTTTATAGTGGAGAATCTCCGCACCGCCCGTCGCTGCCTGCGAAGGTGGGACCGGGAATTTCCTATCGACGCTTGTACGTTCCATGAACTGAACGGACACACAGCGACAGCCGACATATCCGGATTTCTCGATGCATTGCGCCGCGGTGAACCGGTCGGGATGATGAGCGAAGCGGGATGCCCCGCTGTGGCCGATCCGGGAGCGGCGGTGGTGGAGATCGCCCAGCGTGAACGGCTGAAAGTGGTGCCCCTCACAGGCCCTTCAAGCATTCTGCTGTCGCTTATGGCCTCCGGATTCAACGGCCAGGGCTTCGCCTTCAACGGCTATCTGCCCGTGAAGGAGGATGAAAAGGGGAAAGTGATCAAGGAACTGGAGGCTCGGGCCTCACGGCTCGGCCAGACACAGATATTCATCGAGACTCCCTATCGCAACAACCGTATGCTAAAGTTCCTCGCCACACATCTGCGTCCGGACACGCTCCTCTGCGTGGCATGTGACATATCCTCTTCATCCGAGAGCATAGTGACGATGCCGGCAGCCGGATGGCGGGAATGCAAGACGGATTATGATAAGCGGCCCTCCATATTTCTGATACACCGCAACGATTCTGAACAGGCGAGAAGACGAGAAAGGAGAGAACGGGGAGAAAGGAGCAAAGGAAAATGAGTGCGAAAAGAAAAATAGTTTTCGACAATCAACCGAGTCTGTTTGACTGGGACAATATCGAACGTGCGGATTATTTCAGCCTACTCGCCGCCGCGGAACGTGAAGCGGAGGAGGAAGAAAAAGAATTAGAGATGAGAGAGAATGCGGCTTCTGAGGAACACCGCAAGATCATTCCCAATCCCGTCTACACCGACCTTGACATCACACCCGAAGAAATAGCGGCATCTGCGGCAGCCAGCGCTGAACGGCTGTATTATATATCGCTCGGAAGCGGCTCAAGCGGAAACAGCTGTTATATCGGCACCGACCGCGAAGGGATTGTCGTCGATGCCGGAGTCCGCACCGACAAGATAGAGGAAATGCTTGAAATCAACGGCATACCCATGAGCCGGATAAAAGCGTTGCTGCTCACTCACGACCATTCCGACCATGTACGCTATTCCTATAATCTCCTGCGCAACAACCGTCATGTCTCGCTATACTGCACCCCGCGTGTGCTCAACGGACTGCTGCGCCGCCACTCCATATCCCGACGAATCAAGGAATACCACACCCCTGTCTTCAAGGAGATTCCTTTCAGGATCGGAGAATTCGACATCACGGCTTTCGATGTGCCCCACGACGGCAGCGACAACATGGGGTTCTCCATCGAGTATCATGGCCGCAGGTTCGTCCTTGCCACTGACTTAGGAGCAGTGACAGAAAGAGCCCGTCATTACATGAGCCGCGCAAACTATCTGGTGATAGAGGCCAATTACGACTCCGACATGCTGTCCGCCGGACCCTATCCGGAATTTCTGAAAGCAAGGATCAGAACCACCAACGGGCATCTCGACAACAAAGACACCGCCTTGTTTCTACAGGAAATCATCAATCCGGAACTGAGGTATATCTTTCTCTGCCATCTCTCCAAAGACAACAACACGCCCGCCAAAGCCATAAAAGCCGTACGGGACGCGCTGGAGAGCAAAGGAGTAGTGGTAGGGACAGCTTCCGAAACCATCGCCGACCGCAAGGCCGATGTCCAGCTGATGGCACTCCCCCGCTTCGAGTCCTCCCACTGCTTCGTATTTCGCAGATAAGAGTTTACTCTAAATAGCTATATAATGTTAAATTTAATTCAACAACGCGGCAAAAGTGTTAATCTGAGTTAAATGTAGAAAATATTTTTATGTTTTATAGCATTGTTTGAAAAATATTTTCTAATTTTGCATTGAGTTTTTCATGGTATTAGATTTTAAGGTTAACACAAGATTGGTTGTCGGGACGACAATCAATTTTTTTGCTGCCTACATCAACACCTCCAATCGTTTCAAGTCGTTTAGGACAGCGTATCCCCTGATACGTGGCTCCCGGACGTTACCCTGCGTCAAGGGCTGATGTAAGATATTCGGCTGTTATGCGTTAAATAGGTATGAATGACAGATGCGGAATAAAAAGGTGGCTGGAATGGGTTCCGGCCTGGATGCTGACCGGTGTGGTGGCTTTGGCCATCGCTTGGCTGACACTTGCCCCGGTACCTCCCGAAGCGGTGCACCTCGAATTGTTCAAGGGTGCCGACAAGTGGGTGCACGCCATAATGTTCGGCGCGCTGACAAGCTGCATCATGCTCGACCGGCAACGGCATGCCTGTTGGCATGAGCTGACGCCGGCGTTCGCTTTCATGAGCGGAGGGGTGTCGACGCTGGCCGGAGTCGCTATCGAATATCTTCAGCGGTACATGGAACTTGGCCGCAGCTATGATCCCGGCGACATAGCGGCCGACGCGGGAGGCGCACTTGTCGCGCTGCTCTTCTACCTGGCGCTGCAACCGCTCTGGTCTGACGAAAAAAGAGCCGGTAGACCATAGCGGTCTCCGGCTCTTACCATATATAATAGCTGTTTAATATCAATTATGCAGCTATCAGCATTGCCACGAACATGTACACAAGGTGAGCCGTTATCGCGGCCACAATACCGCCGACGGTATGCGCCAGAATGGCCTTCGGAGTCAGCTCCCGATATCCAAGCGAGTCAAGCATGGCGGTATGAGTGCTCAGATAACCGCTCCAGCACATTCCGATAGCCGTGAACACGGCGATGGCATTACCGTCCACCCATCCCTGCGCCATGAAATTGGGCACAAGACCGAGAGCGGCACCTACGGCGCCGAGGGCCGTGATCGGGAAGGCAATCAGATGTGGATCGCCGAATCCGAACAGGAACTCGAAAATGAAATTAATTTTCTCAGCAAGGAAGGGAAGGATAGCCACGCCCTCATAGGCCGCGCCGGTATACTCGCCCGACGATGAGGGGCCGAAGGTGAGCACCATCACCAGCGTGGAAATGATCAGCACCCCGGGGATAATGGCCAGTCCGACATCCACACCGGTGCGTCCGCCGTCAAGCAGGGAATTGAGTACCCGGATAAATCCGGATTTCTCATCCTTCTTCTCCTCCTTTTCCATCGTCTCCTTATCCTCCACCACATCCTCCTGAGCGTAATGGGGATAATTCTTCAATACAAAATACTGCATCAGCCGGGTCGAGACAATGCAACCGCAGAACGCTCCGAAGAAGCCGACGAGCGGCTGCCAGAAAAATCCCTGTCCGATCATGAACACCATTACGAGAAGTCCCATGCCGAACGCCGTACCGAAATTGGTAAGTGAGATGAACTGGAATTTCTTGAAGTAAGAACTGAAACGTTTGTCGGAAGCGAGCGAGATAATAGCCGGATTGTCACTGAGAAACGTCATCACAGCTCCAAGCGACGCCACTCCAGGGAGATTGAAAAGCGGTTTCATAAGGGGCCGGAGAGCCCGTTCGAGCATCTTCACCACGCCAAACTCCACAAAGATTCTTCCCAGCGCCCCGGTGAGCACGCAGATACCCATCAGGTAAAAGACAGTGTTCAGAAGCAGGTCGTGGGCAGTATGCATCAGTGTGTTGAGCATATTGGCCGTACCCATCTCTCTACCGAGATAATAGAAAAGTCCGAACACCACGAGCAGACATATCACGCCCTCATAGCGCTTAAGTACTCCATTTTTCTTTTTGACCGGTGCGACCTCCACTTGTGCCTGGGCCGCCTCATTATCATTAATTATCATTGTGTCAGTTATTTTAATTAACTCTTTGCTTGCGCTTGATATTGAGGAGATTCATGTCCCATGTGAGGCCGGCGTTCACGAAGAGTGTCTTGTTCTGCATCAGATTGTCGGCATTGCCGTTGGCACCCCACGAATAATAGCATCCGGCATGCAGACGCAGACGATGGCGCCTCTTCATAAGCGGATAAAATTCCACTCCTGCTCCGGCCATCGACAATTCCGTGCCCTGCGCCACGATAAGGTCAGCTCCGTTGTCGGCATGGTTCACATCATAAGTGTATTTGGCATGTACACGCCAGCGGTCGGAAGGCTTGAACGCAAGCTCAGCCATCACAGAGCAGTCCTTGAATAAAAATGTCTGGTGCGCGGCCGCACGGTTCATAAGGTCGAGTTCCAACGCCCACTTTCCGAACGAGAATCTGTTACCCAAAGCGAGATAACTGATATAGCGGCCGTCGGCATACTCAAGGAGGTTGGCCGAATATAACGCGTCGAAACATCCGTGGTGTCCGTTCCAGAGCAGATTGTAGGCATACATATCCTTGTTTTCAGACGTATGGAATGGGCTCTGCGTCACCTGAAACGTGAGTCTGTCAGAGGGTGTGATGCCGAAACTTCCGGAAACTCCGAACTGGTAGCAGGGCACGTTGTTCCAGAACACAGAGCAGGAATAGAGGTCGATCGGCGCACGGTCATACTCGAAACCGCCGATGGCCACCACCTCTTTGCCTCCCTGAACACCCCAGCGGCCTATCTCATAATTGAGATACATCCATGCCGTGGCTTCGAAGAAAGCCTGCGGCTTGTTGAAGCGCTGAACCCAGGAATAGGTAAGTCCCGGGATGATCGTACCGTCCACACGCATCGACAGGTACCTTCCTTCGAATCCGGAATGTTTCTTGTCGGTATGGCCGTCAACACCCGTGTAGCGGTAGTCGACTCTCGCCTCCACATCAAAACGGACAATCTCCGAGGGCATGGGGCCCTCGCCGTCCTGCAGTCGCGGTTCCGGTGCAACCTCCTGCGCGAACGCGCCCGCAGGTATCGCCAGCGCGAGAGCACCGATGCCTTTCAAAAAATGTTTCATGAAATCAGGTTGTAAGGTATTATTGTTGTTATTTTATTTCTCTGTATTAAAGCTATTTTATGACCGCATCCGGCACTTCCCTGCCGATAAGGCCGAGCAGCGCTGGAAGCGCCTCTGCCGCGGGTATGTTTTTGACTACGCACTCCTTTCCGCGGTAGATGCTCACACGGCCCGGACCCGCACCGACATAGCCGTAATCGGCATCCGCCATCTCTCCGGGACCATTGACGATGCATCCCATCACCCCTATCTTGAGTCCGACAAGATGAGCAGTGGCTTTCTTTACCTCATGCAAAGTGCTCTGCAGATCGAAAAGAGTGCGTCCGCAACCGGGGCATGCGATATATTCGGTCTTTGTCACGCGCATTCTCGCGGCCTGAAGGATGTCGAGTTCGAGACGCGCGAGCACGTCGGACGGAAAATTTACGCACTCCACGGCAATACCTGAACAATAGCCGCCGAGCAGCAAAGCGCCGAAATCGGCGGCGGCGCGTATGCGGAGTTCGTCAAGGTCAGCGCAGTCGTACGCAATGCGTGCCAGCACCGGTCGCCGCTCACCCTGAGATACCGCCTTGTCGATCATATACGCGATATTTCCTACAGCGTTAGGCCCACCGGCCGCAGCTTCGAAAAGTTCCGTATCGGCGAACGCCTCAATCAGCGCGCGGTCCGCATGAGTCGCCAGCGGAAAGAGATGGCTGAGAGGATGCGCCGCACGTGACTCTGCGGAATAATCAGCCGGTACGCCGGGCAACGGCCGGAAACCGGTCTCCGGTATGGGATCGGCGCTCCTTGCAGCGACAATGTCACATAGCAGAGCCGCCACAGGAACTTCGTTCTCGGGCGGTTCGCTGAGGGATACCCTGACAGTGTCGCCGATGCCGTCATGCAGGAGCGCTCCGATTCCGAGTGCGCTTTTGATACGGCCATCCTCGGCATCGCCTGCCTCTGTGACGCCGAGATGAAGCGGATAATCCATCCCCTCGCTATCCATCTTCTCCACAAGAAGGCGCACGGTCTCTACCATAACCACCGTGTTGGAGGCCTTGACAGAGATGACTATATCATTGAAATCCACCTCCCGCGCTATCCTCAGGAACTCCATAACGGACTCCACCATGCCGGGTGCGGAATTTCCGTATCTGCTCATTATTCTGTCGGAGAGCGAGCCATGATTCACTCCGATACGCACCGCGCATTTCCTCTCCGCACACAGTGAAAGGAAGGGGACAAACGTACGCCTGATCCTGTCGATTTCCGCAGCATATTCCTCATCGGTGTATTCAAGAGTGCGGAAAGTGCGGGCCGCATCCACGAAATTCCCGGGATTGATACGCACTTTGTCGGCATGCAAGGCGGCCTCGAAGGCTGCTTTCGGATTGAAATGTACATCGGCCGAGACAGCCACGCGACAGCCGAGACGCGCAGCTTCCTCGCGGATAGCCTTCAGATTGGCGGCCTCCCTCACCCCCTGGGTGGTAAGGCGCACGAGACCGGCACCCGCATCCGCTATAGCCTTGATCTGAATGGCGCTCGCCGCCGTATCAAGCGTCGACGTGTTGGTCATCGACTGAATGACCACGGGATTATCCCCTCCTATCACAACGTTCCCTACCCTTACAGGCCGGGACTTTCTTCTTCTGTAATTATACTGCATGTAGTTATGTTGTTCATTAGCGAATCCGGAATAGCTGGCTCTGGAACGGTACCAGTCAGTGAATGAGCGTCATGAAAAAAACTCCGCAGAAGCCAACAGTGTAACCTGCCAGCACCTGCCAGACAGTGTGGCGGCCGAGCCACACCCTGCACATCCCGACAGCGCCGGCCACGATTATAGAGATACAGAGCCATATAAATATGGAGGGAGCGGGATAACCGTCGTGCATTATGCGCACCAGCAGGGCCACAATACCGGCCACTCCGGCGGCATGTACAGAAATCTTCCACCAATGGTTCACGATCAGTTCCACGATACCGGCCACAGCTCCTCCCGCAAAGAACATCGTGAGCCACATCGGCGCGCCCTTCATGGCGACGAACAGAGCCGTACCGCCGAGACAGATGATGGATATAACGTATGGCCACAGTCGTTCGTCCCGATTGTTAAGACCCACATCCCGGATCGCACCCATCTTCTTCAGTGTGAGTATCAATAAAGCCGGAACCAGAATGTTGAGAGCAGCCACCACAAGGGTGAACCCGAGTTTGGTACCCGCCGGAACATAATTGAGGATGGAGAGACCGAAAGCGAGCAGCATACCGTAGACCGGCATGAGCAACGGCACCATGATCCACGACATTGCCGTACTGAACCCGTCCATGGTCTGTGAGGCACCCGTAGGCGCGGGTTCAAGGCGGGGAGAGGGAGCAGACTGCGGTGACGGCTCCGATCCTGGTACAAGCTCTGTCTCCGGCACTGTCGACTGTCCGGTCTCAGGCGATTGGCCGCCGGCGGCGCAGGATGTATATTCCTCGCCGTCCAGAGGAGACTTTGGATAATATGACGAAGTATCTAATTTCATTCTTCTATAAAATATGTTCTATTTCCAACTATTCTATTTTAGAATATAGAACATTCATCAGGGGCTGTTTGATTATCTATTTCAACCGTCTCCGGATTGCGGCCGCGAATTTGGGAGGAATCGGAGTCTCGAAATTCATGTCCTTCTTTGTTATGGGATGGGCAAACCTTAACGTCTGCGCATGGAGGGCCAGGCGATGCAGCGGACTGGTGCGGGCACCATACTTGCGGTCGCCGGCAATAGGATGTCCCAAGTCGTGGGCATGCACGCGTATCTGGTTCTTGCGTCCGGTGTCGAGCGAGAAGTGGGCAAGCGTGTAGTTATTACCCCTTCCCAACACCTCGTAGTGGGTCACCGCCACCCTGCCTTCATCAGGATTGTCGGTGGAATAGACCACAAACTGCGAATTCTCGGCCAGACGGCTTTTGACATACCCTCTGTCCTCCTCGAGATAACCCTCGAGCACGGCCACATAAAGACGCTGCAGAATGACGTTGTTCCAATTGTGACGGAGCACCTCCTGCGCCTCTTCCGATTTTGCGAACATCATCAGTCCGGACGTGTCGCGGTCAAGGCGATGCACCACATACAACCGATTTGCCGGGTCCACATTTTTCACATAAGTCTTGAGAATCTCATACGCATTCTCTTCCTTCTTATGGCTCTGCGTGCCTACTGAGAGAAGTCCGTAACCCTTGTTCACCACCAGCACATGGTCATCTTCATATACAATCTCTATCCTTGGGTGCCGGAAACGTGGAAAGGGACGGGAGAGATTGAGCGCCACCTCGGAGCCGGGATTCACCGAGGCGTCGAAAGCGGTGGTCACAGCGCCGTCCACCATAAGCTGGCCAAATTTAAGCCACTTCTTTATATCAGTTCTTTTGGAGTCCGGGCGGCACCTGCCGACGAATTCCATCAGAGGGTGAGCGGATTCTCCGTTATTGGTCCAGTGAAGAATCGTGTCGCCACCCTTTCCTGGCCTGTGTTTTCTATCATGATTCATGTTATATCTTAACGTAGCGGTAGTTTCAGTATTTTATATTGAATTTATAAGTTGCAGGTGTTTCTCAGCAATGCATGCCCGAACCGGCATTCGAGACAACGGTCGCGGTCGCAATATTCCTTCCGCAGCTGCAGGAGCGCCTGCGAGTCGGCGGCCGATTTTGCTTCAATACCGGCTTTTAGCCATTGTGTCATGATGGAATTCTTCTCGGGCGGCGCATTGTCCCAGATATCGGAGGCTCGTTCGGCAATGTCGATGTTACCGAGTGAGGCTGCATGGGCATATATAAGTGGAGCTGCGAAATTTATAAGGAGAAGTCTCACGCTTGACTCCGAAAGACAGGAGGAGAGTCTCGCTGCCTCCACATCAAAATCGGAATGCGTGGCCCAATAACCTTGGAGAGGCCAGTGGAAAAGAGCCGCTATTCCCTGCGGCTCGCCGCTACGCTCCATTATGTCGGAAAAAAGCGCGAAGCCTCCGGTCACGGCAGCGGCAAGGGTCGCGATGCGGCGATGCGGGAAATTCCATGGCCTTGTGCGGGCATATTTCCATACATCGCGGCGCATGGGACGCAAACCGTACTTCCGCGCAAGGAAATAATATTCGCGGCAGAGCAACTGGTAATATTCATCGAAAATATGCAAGGAGGTGTCAAGCATACCGGCCTGTCCGAAAAGCAGAGCCTCCAGTTGCACTGGATCGTCACAATGACGGGCAAGAAACTTAAGCGGAATCGAACGGGCGAGCATCTCGAAAGGATCTCCGTTCAGGCCGAATCCGAGCGAACGGGCCAACGTGATGAAGCAGGTGGTTTCCCAGTCACGACCGCATGCCTCATAAATCCTGAGAATCCTTTCGCTCTTCATCTGCATCCGTTCCACCGAAAGCGTCGACATCCAGTCTGCCACGATCAAGGGAGAGAGTCCGGCAATGTCGTTCATGCATGCCACCTGCGATATCTTATCGGATAGTTTCAGATACATTCTGAAGAAAGTCTCAGGGAACGACGCTATCAGCTGAGGCACTATGGTGCCGTCGGCGCGGTATATGCGGCAGTCGCTCACCGACACCAGATGAAGAATCACATTGTCGTATGCAAGATCCGCATCATGACCATGCCGCTGCCAGTCGGAGGCGCGCACATGAATCTCGACATTGCCTATCCATTCCTGGCCTCCAATGCGAAGTCTGGCTCCTGAAAAATCAGGTCCGGCATCACTGTTCAGCACTCCGGGAGACAAAATCACGACATCCTCTCCGTCAACCGTGCGCAACTCGCGGCCGAGCATCCTGAACTTCCATAAATATTGATAGAGCATCTCCATTGCGGCGTTCTCGCTTTCGAATCTTTAAAATTACTATTTTTCGCAGATTCTGCCAAATATCAGGTAAGAAATAATCGCAAACTATTAAAAAATGTTAAACTTTGTAATTGCAAGGTTCAAAAATTTGGATCATATACTCCTTTTTTCGTATTTTTGCAATGTGTTTTTCATAGTATTAAATTAAGATTAAGGTTTCGGTCTATTTCTTTGGGAAAAGAGATAGACTTTTTTTATACACTTTAACCGCATAAATATCCTGATAATTTCCTGATTTTCGAATAATGGCATGCCGGTTGCCTACTCTTCGAGGTCCGAAGAGTATAGCGGATACTTGTCGCAGCACATTATCGGTATTACATTGAAATCCATCCAACTCCTATGAAAGCATGAACCTTTGTCGTGAAAATACCGAACCATTGTGCGCCTGGAGGTGTTGTTATTTAAGAGTGCCGGAAATACCCCGTATGCGGGCACAAGGCACAGAACAACTATGGGATAATTATCCCGGAAATTATTAACAACCAATACTATGGCAAACAAAAAAAGTCTGGTCGGAACAAAGACCGAAACCAATCTTGCGAACTCATACGTCGCAGAATCGTGCGCATACTCACGCTACACTTATTTTGCGAACACGGCACAGAAGGAAAAATACTTCCATTACGCCAACATCTTCAACGAGACTGCGGACAACGAGCTCCGCCACGCCAAAGTCTACCTTAAGCTTCTGACCGAAGGAGGAGTGAACACATCGTCGCTCACCATTGACCCGGGCATACTCTCTCCCACCGTCGACACGCTCGCCATCGCCTCTCACGAGGAGGAAGTGGAAGGTGTGGAAATGTACACGGAAGCTGCAAAAGTTGCGGATGAAGAAGGTTTTGCGGATATCGCTGATGTTTTCCGCGCCATCGCCAGCATCGAGATGCATCACAAAGAGCGCTTTGACAAGATGCGCCAGAGGATTCTCGACGGCACGGTATGGAAGAGCGAGAAGCCAGTGAAGTGGCAGTGTCTCGTATGCGGCTATATCCATGAAGGCACCGAGCCCCCGAAAGAATGTCCGGCATGCGCGCACCCCTACCAGCACTTCATGCGTGCCGAAGACAACGTATAAAAAGAAAGACCTCGGAGAAGGATGGATATCCCATTACCGGCAGATCAGATTATATTCAGATCAGGTCATCAACGGGAGGGCGGTCATTCCGCCCTCTTTTTTGTGCGGTCCGGTGAGATTTTTATAATTTTGTATTTTATAACTCCGCACAAATGGCATCAGAAAAGATAACAGGGATAGTCACCGATATGATACGGCACAACGACCGCCACAATGTAGTGACTCTTTTCACCCGGAGCCGGGGGAGGATGTCTTTCCTCTCTCCGGCAGGCACAGGACGTACCGCAGCCATGCGCAGAGCGGGACTGCAATTGCTGTCGCTGGTTGAGGCCGAAGTCAATGTGAGGGGAGACCGCGACCTGCAGCTGCTGGGAAGATTCTCCTCGCCGCACGTATGGTCCGACATCTACTTCAATCCGGTAAAAAGCGCCGTGGCAATGTTTCTGGCCGAGTTCATCAACAATTATTGCCGTCATTCCGGTCCTGACCCGCAAACATGGGACTTTATTGCCCGTTCCATACATATCCTTGACCGGTCTCGTCGAGGAACAGCGAATTTTCACTTGGCCTTTCTCATATCGTTTCTCCATACAGCCGGGATTTTTCCAGATCTGGAGAAAGCCTCCGGCAAGTCATGGCTCGACATGCAGGCCGGATCGGCAACGCTGCTCCCTCCGCCACACCGCGACGTGATTGAACCTGGAGACATGCCGGCTCTTATGCTCCTCTCGCGGATGAATCTCGCCAACTACAGCCGCTTCCGGTTTTCGGCAGGCCAACGCCGCAAGACGCTCGACTCTCTGCTCAGATATTACGCCATCCATTTCCCGGGACTGACAGCACTTAGATCGCCCATTATTCTTGCAGAAGTGTTTGAATAATGGCTTTCCAGCTTCTTTTACCATACAAACAAAACAATTTGCCACAAGATTTCTCAAAAAAATATTTTTTTGTTAGAGAAATTTTATATAACTTTGTAAAGTGTTTTTCATGGTATTAGATTTAAGGTTAGGGGATTAATTGTCGGGAGACAATTAATCTTTTGTCTTTTAGATAAATAGACCGATATTTCCATATAATTTGTTTGGAAATACCGGCCTTTTTTAGTAGTTTTGCACTATAGGGAATATTATGACCTTCCCGTTTTTTTGAAAAAAATGAAAGCAGAGAACAGCGGCAAGGCAGCATGGCCAATAAGAGTATGGCGATTCTATGTAGAAGGATTCAAAAGTATGACCATAGGCAAGTCTCTGTGGGTCATAATTCTGTTGAAGCTTGCGATACTCTTTCTTGTGTTCAGGCTCTTCTTCTTTCCCGACGTGCTTGGCAGCACATATAACAGCGACGAGGAGAGAGCGCAAGCGGTGCGCTCGGCCCTGACCGAACGCACCGCGGAATAGTCTGTCAAATCCTTTTTGGAAATAAGAGGGCAAATCTGGAGCTTACCGCAGGATAAGCATTGCATCGCCGTATGCTCCGAAATTGTATTTCTGTTTTATGGCCACATCGTATGCATGCATCACCACATCATAGCCGCCGAATGCAGTGACCATCATCAGCATGGTGCTGTAAGGGAGGTGAAAATTGGAAATCAAAGAATTGCAGACGGTGAAATCATAGGGAGGGAAAATAAACTTGTTGGTCCATCCCTCGAATGTCATCAGATGTCCGTTCATGCACACGGCTGTGGCAAGAGCGCGGAGCACCGAGGTTCCCACTGCGCACACCCGCGACCCGCGGTCCTTGGCGGCATTGACAATCTCCACAAGAGTCCCGTCCACCTTCATTTCCTCGCTGTCCATGCGATGCTTTGTAAGATCCTCCACGTCTATCTCCTTGAAATTGCCACGCCCGGAGTGCAGGGTGAGAAATCCGCGGTCCACCCCCTTTATTTCCAGACGCTTCATCAACTCACGACTGAAATGCATTCCGGCGGCGGGAGCCATCACCGCCCCCTCGTTGCGCGCATAAATACACTGGTAGCGCTCCATGTCGAGCTGCTCTGATTTGCGTCGTATATACTCGGGAATAGGCATCTCTCCCATGGAATAGAGAGTCTGCTTGAACTCATCATGCGGACCGTCGTACAGAAAACGCAGCGTACGGCCGCGCGACGTGGTGTTGTCGATCACCTCGGCCACCAGCGAGTCATCCTCTCCGAAATATAATTTATTGCCAATTCTTATCTTTCTTGCGGGTTCCACCAGCACATCCCATAACTTGTGCTCGGCATTGAGTTCGCGGAGCAAGAACACCTCTATGCAGGCTCCGGTCTTCTCCTTGTTGCCGTAAAGCCGGGCCGGGAACACCTTGGTGTCGTTGAACACCATCACATCACCCTCATCAAAGAGGTTTATTATTTCCTTGAATATATGATGGCTGATTTCACCGGTTTTGGCATCAACCACCATCAGACGGCTTTCGTCTCTGTTTTCCGAAGGATAAAGAGCTATGCGTTCCTCCGGGAGTTTGAATTTGAATTGAGACAGTTTCATAATTATTGTATTCTGTCGCCGCACACGTGCGGCAGATTTTCACTCCTGATATCCTTCCGGGAATTCCAGCGGACAGGATTCTATCATTTCTATAGCCTTGTCGAGAGAGAGACATTCTTCGACGGGAATGTCGCCGACACGGGTACGGCGCAAGGCGGTCAGATGCGCTCCCGAACCGAGAGCGACGCCGATGTCCCGCGCCAACGCCCTGATATACGTACCCTTGCTGCAAACCACCCTCAGAGTAAGCCTGTCTCCCTCAAGATCCAGCAACTCAATCCTGCTTATCTCTAGCGGCTTGGCCTTTATCTCTACCTCCTGTCCCTTCCGCGCGAACTTATAGGCGCGTTTGCCATCGACCTTCACCGCCGAAAACACCGGAGGCACCTGCATAACCCGACCGGTAAATGCGGGAAGCACTCCCCGCACCTGATCTTCATCGATATGCTCCCACGGATAGATGGCATCGATTTCGGTCTCCAGGTCGAAACTTGGCGTGGTGGCCCCAAGCCGAATCTCGGCTATATATTCCTTGGTGCCGTTCTGCAGCTCGTCGATACGCTTGGTGGCGCGCCCGGTGCACACCACCAGCACTCCGGTGGCAAGCGGATCCAGGGTACCGGCATGGCCCACCTTGAACTTCCTGACATTCAATCGCCTCTGCAGCGCTCCACGGAGACGTTTCACCGCATCGAACGATGTCCAGCCCAGAGGCTTGTCGATTCCTATGATCTCTCCCGATATGAAATCCATTCCTTTTCTTGTCACATTATTGCCATAACATACAGATCACACCCATCAGCACGCAGTAGATTGCGAACCAGACGAGTTTTCCCTTCTTCACGAGATTCAGCATCCAGCTGCAGGCAGCGCATCCCACCACAAAGGCCGATACGAATCCTACCGCAAGAGCCAGCATACCGGTCTGCGTCTCCGCCGCATAACCGGGCGAGAACATATCCTTGAGATCAAGCAGCGATTCTCCAAGAATCGGTATGATGACCATAAGAAACGAGAAGGAAGCCACCTTGTCGCGACGGTCGCCAAGGAGGATACCGGTGGCAATCGTCGAGCCGGAGCGGCTAAGGCCCGGCAGCACGGCGACGGCCTGGGCGCAACCGATTATCAGCGCGTCCCACCATGTGATGTCGCGGCCACGCGAGGCTGGTTCGAGGCGCATGGCGCCGTTGCGCGCGGCACGGAGGTCGCTTACATGCGCAAAGAAAAGAAGAGCGGCCGTAACGCAGAGGCATACGCCCACTATGAACAGTCCGGAACCGAATATGCGTTCCACATAATCCTTGAAACAGAATCCCACTATAGCAACCGGAATGCACGACACAAGAATCTTGCACACATAGTAGAAGTCGGCGTCACGCCGGAATGTGAAGAAGCTTTTGCAGAGCTTCGAGAACATGGGCCAGAGCACCACCAGAGTGGAGCATACCGTGGCCGCATGAACCACAACGTTGAACTGAAGATTCTGGTCATCCGGCAGATCCACTCCGAGAATCTGTTTGAATATCTCGAGATGACCGCTCGAACTTACCGGAAGATATTCCGTAAGTCCCTGAATTATACCCAGAACAAGAGCATCTAACCATTCCATAATTTACGCGGGATTGTTGTTTTCAGATTTCTCGTCGACAGAGTGGTCCGTCTCCCGGCCGGTCCTATCACGCTCGCCACGTGGAGTCCATATAATGGCAAACGCCATCAGCAGAAAGCCGAGGAATGTGATTGTCGGGCCCACAACGATACGGCGCGTGCTGAATATCTCGGGATTGAATACGTTGGGATCGTCGGACCCGCCACCACTCATGAGTATAAAACCGAGTACTATCATAAAGAGACACCCCGCCATCATCATGAAATTGGTTTTGGCGAAAGGACGGTCTCTCCGGGACACTTTTTTTATGTCATTGTTTGAAAAATCGAAAAATCCTGACATTGAATTTGTCTAAATTAATTTACGTTAATTAAAAATTCACGGATCACACAGGCATTGTCGCCCTGGCAAGGCAATCATCAAGTCATCTGAAAAGCTCGTCGTAATCTTTCTTAAGATATCTGCTGGAGGCTATCATGGCGGCAAGTGCGCAGAGCAGCATTCCGAGAAGCAGGAGTCCTCCTGCCACGAATGAAAGTTCAGGCCACGAGATAAACGAGGCGATATCGAACACATTTCCACTGCGGGCCGCCCAGAGCGACAGGGCGAGTATTCCGGCTGCAAGCGCCCCGGAGACAAGTCCGCAAAGCATGTTGTTCATCACTATCGGGCGCCGGATAAATCCGTCGGTGGCGCCGACGAGCTGCATCGTATGGATCGAAAACCGCCGGGAATAGATGGTGAGATGCACGGTATTGTTTATAAGCACAAACGAAATCACCAGCATGATAACCGCCACGGCGGCCAGAATGAACGTCAGCGACGATATGTTGCGGTTCATGGCCTCCACCATGGAGGCATCGGGAGCCGCCACCGAGGCCACGCCGGGTACCGCCTCGAGACTCTTCCTGATTTTAGCGATCTCGCCGACAGACGCATATTCGGCCCTGACATAGAAGTTCACCTCGGGGCTCAGCGGATTGACACCGAAAAGTTCCTCGAGATTCTCGCCTGTATCCTCGGTCCAGTTGCGCAACGCCTGATCCTTGCTCACAAATGTCACCGAACTGCAATAGGGTTGCCCGGCGATGCGGCCGGCGAGTTCTTTGGCCATCGAATCGGGAATACTGTCGGCCATCACCACCGACAACTCTATCCGCTCGCGCAGACGGCGAGTCTCCGTGTCGGCACTCAGCCATATAAGCGCTATGATCCCCACCAGCAACAGCACGAGCGTGACGCTGACTATCGTGGTGAGATGCGCGGCCCAGTAAGAGATTTTTACCTCCTTGTTCTCTTTCATATTGTTTCAGCGCAACTCGTGCGCTTAGGGATGCAAAGTTAAATTTCAGCGCAACTCGTACGCTTTCCGGATGCAAAGTTAATACATTGAAGGGGGCATTGTCAAGTATTATCCTCTTTTTTTTCGCATTTTGCACCTTTATAAAGGGAATTCTTATTAATTTTGTAACATTTTGCGCAACACCGCGACATGGAAAAAAAGACAAGACATCTAAAAGCGGCGTTCCACACGCTGGGATGCAAGCTGAATTTTTCGGAAACCTCCACCATCGGCAAACTGCTGTCGGAGCGAGGAGTGGAGCGTGCCGCCGAAGGCGAGCGTCCGGACCTTATAGTGGTGAACACCTGTTCGGTCACAGAGATGGCCGACAAGAAAGGGCGGCAACTTCTGCGCCGGCTGGCGCGTGAATGGCCCGGGGCTACAATCGTGGCCACCGGCTGCTACGCACAGCTTAAGCCGGAGGAGGTGGCGGCAATCAAGGGCGTCGACATGGTGCTCGGAAGCAACGAGAAGCTGCTGATCACACGCTATCTCGACCGATGGCTCGCTGAACGCCGCCAACTTGTGGAGGTCACACCATTCCCCGAGATAAAGGAATTCCGTCCATCCTGCGAGCGGGGCGACCGCACACGCTATTTCCTCAAGGTGCAGGATGGCTGCGACTATTTCTGCACCTACTGCACCATCCCTTACGCCCGCGGGCGCTCCCGTTCCGGCAAAATCGCCGACATCGCAGCCATCGCAGCCGAGGCCGCATCAGAGGGAGCGAAGGAGATTGTCATCACCGGCGTAAACATAGGTGACTTCGGGCGCGACTCGGGCGAAAGACTGATTGATCTGCTGAAAGTTCTCGACACGGTGGAAGGAGTGGAACGCTATCGCATCTCATCGATCGAGCCCAATCTGCTTTCGGAGGAAATGATCCGATGGATTGCTGAAGAATCGCGGAAATTCATGCCGCATTTCCACATCCCGCTGCAGTCTGGCTCCGACGCGGTGCTCCGCCTGATGAACCGCCGGTACGACACAGCCCTGTTCGCATCGCGCATAGACATGATCCGCCGGCTTATTCCGGACGCTTTCATCGGAGTCGACGTGATAGCCGGGGCACGCGGCGAGACCGACGAGGAATGGGAACGGTCATACAGTTTCATCAGGTCGCTGCCGGTGACGCGCCTACATGTGTTTCCATATTCCGAGCGTCCCGGCACCAAAGCCCTCGCCATCGGACACAATGTGGATCCCCGGGAGAGGCATCTGCGCGCAGGGAGACTCTCGGCACTCTCCGACGAGAAGCATGCCGCGTTCGCAAACGGCCATATCGGAGAAGCGGCCCGTGTGCTCTGGGAACAACCCGGACATCCCGGCGCTCCGATGCACGGCTTTACCGAGAATTACATTAAAATCGAGGCGCCCTTCGACCCGGAATACATCAACCGTGTCACCGGAATCACAATAACCCCGGAGAACCTCTCCAAAGAACAATAGATGAAGAAACTTGGCGTAATAATCCTAAATTGGAACGGCATCCGGCTGCTGAAGGAATTTCTGCCGACGGCTTCCGCGCACACCGTAAGCAACGAGGCCGACCTGATAGTGGCCGATAACGGCTCGACCGACGGATCGGTGGCCTGGATCCATGCGAACCATCCGGAGGTAAAGGTGCTGGAGTTAGGCGAGAATTTCGGATTTGCCGAAGGATACAACCGCGCGGTGGCCGCTCTTGATTATCCTTATGTGGTGCTGCTCAATTCCGACGTCGAGGTGACCCCGGACTGGTGGCGCCCGATGCTCGGCCTTCTGGAAAACAATCCGGAAGTCGGAGCCGTGCAGCCCAAGATACTCAGCTACCGCGACCGGAGCTCGTTCGAGTATGCAGGTGCGGCCGGAGGATATATCGACGCACTCGGGTATCCATGGTGCCGCGGCCGTCTTTTCGACAGACTGGAGCGGGATGAAGGCCAATACAACGGAGCCCCCCTCGAGGTGGCCTGGGCCTCAGGAGCCTGCATGGCCATGCCCTCGGCCCTCTACCGCAGACTGGGAGGACTCGACGCCAGCTTCTTCGCCCACATGGAGGAGATAGACTTATGTGTGAGGATACGGCGCGCCGGACTGAAGGTGGTGGCCATCAGCGATTCAGCCGTTTATCATGTGGGCGGAGCCTCTCTCAATCAGGGGAATCCGGAAAAGACGTACCTTAACTTTCGGAACAATCTCCTGCTGCTCCACAAGAATCTTCCGCGACAAAAAGGCAGACGCATCCTTTTATTCCGCAGACTTGCGGACACACTGGCTTTCGGATTGTTCTTATTGAAGGGCGACATGCCGAACGCCCGGGCCATACTACGCGCCCATTCCGATTTCCGGAAGATGAAGAAATCTTACAGTGAACTGCCCGCCGACGACATATTTCCCAGACTCCCCGGCACGGACCGTTACGCAGTGGCGTCAAGATACCTCCTCGGAAAAAATAAACTGAAACCGAAAAAAGATATATATTTATGACAGAACCAAGACCGCTCATTCTGGTAAGCAACGACGACAGCTACCAGGCATCCGGACTCCACGTGTTGATAGACAGACTGCTGCCATACGGAGATGTGGTGGCGGTATGCCCCGACGCTCCCCGCAGCGGGCAGTCGATGGCAATCACTGTAAACGGACCGATTCACGTCACGCGCCTCGATGACTATCACGGAGCAAAGCTCTATAAGGCGGGAGGCACGCCGGTGGACTGCGTCAAACTGTCGATGCACCATATACTGGACCGGATGCCCGACATGGTGGTGGCCGGAATCAACCACGGCTCTAACGCGTCAATCAACGTACTGTATTCCGGCACGATGGGAGCGGTGATGGAAGGATGTGCGTTCGGGATCCCGGCCGTTGGATTTTCGCTCACTGACCATGCCCCCGATGCTGATTTCACGCCATGCCTCCGCGCCATCGACACACTCGTGCCCATGATTCTTGAACGGGGACTTCCCCGGGGAATATGCCTGAATGTAAATGTGCCTGACATCGGAAGCGTCCCTGCCGACATGCGGCTTGCCGTACCATGCCGAGGACACTGGAATGACGAATACAAGGAATACACCGACCCGCACGGCAACAAATTTTACTGGCTGACCGGAAAATTCGAGAATGAAGAGCCGGAAAACGAGCTTACCGACGAATGGTGCCTGAGTCACGGCATCATCTCGGTCGTGCCTGTGGCCATAGACCGCTCCATACCCGTCGGCAACAGTCTCGAATGGCTGAAAGAAATATCGGCAAGATACACATCATTCTGACAGTCTTTGACACTTCTGAAAAGACCTTGCGGTCGTGTAACCCGCAAGTCGAGAAATCGATCTTTTAACCAAAGCGAGAAAGGAATAATGATAAAAAATGCCAGTTTTGGGCCGATTTGTTAAAATTTTTCTCGAAAATATTTGGTGAATTTGCAAAGATTTGCTAATTTTGCATTGTATTTGACAAGTGCGGCAAGGATAGCCGCGTTTCATAGGCAGACAGATAGAATAGGCTTCCGGATTGAGTTCCGGAAGAAATAAGGAAAATCGCATATATCGTTTCATTGACAATTTATTGTTGCATTAGTAAAGTTATGGATTAATAAATTAGAATTAGGACATGGTTAATCCTCGAAGGATTTCGGGGTGAGCCGGAAAGCCGATGCGTAGTGATACGCGTCGTTTTTTTATTTGTAGCCGCCCCCTTCCAAGTGAACTGCACCCCAAAAGTTTTGTGTTTAACTTTTGGGGTGCAGTTCAGATATCGGAGGCTGTTTTTTGCGTCAGCCCCACAAAAGCCGTCATCTTGCCACCTTATGCGACGTACGCCTTCCGTCTCCCCACACCTTGGTCTCCACGTAGATTCCTGAGGCCGGAGGATGCGGAAGCATGCGTCCGAACATGTCGAATACCAGCGTCACGACCGCTTCGTCTGCTTCCGGAACGTCCACGCCGCTGCCGTCACCCACGGGGCTTTTAACGCAGTTGACCACTTTTCCGGTGGACCCGTCGATCACCATGGCCACAACACTGTAGTCAAGGCCGTCATGGACAAGCGTCTCCCCGTTGAGATTGCAGGCATCGTCAAGGCTGAGCGACACCGAGTGAGACATCTCCTGATCCTGCCCGATACTCGAAGGCAGACTCTCCGGCATACCCTTCGGGAAAGGATAAAGGATGACGACATCGTTGAACACCATCCCCTGAATAGGGTTGGGCGCATCCACGAGATGGTCGAAATCCGACGGCCACTTCCCCGTCTCACCCGAATAGTAGTTGCCCTGATGCCAGCCGCGTCCCTCGCCGGTGAGTCCGTCGGCCACCAGGATGTACGACATGCGGAAATCACAGCCCTCGAAGGCCTTGACAAACTTCAAGTCGGCCTTTGCTTCAATCACTCTTTCAGCATCGTCGGCCCACCGGCAGTCGAGGGCAATATCGGCAGGAGTGAACTCGTCAGCCATACGCTCCCATATCTCATCGAAGGCAAAGACATTGTCCTTCATCCTGTCGCCGAAATACGGATCTGTCTCGTAATGACGATCCAGCCAAGCCACTGGCTGCGCAGGGGCAGGGTTAGGGTATTCCTCGGGAGACATGATGCTCATGACGTCGGCATGGTGGTAGGACACTCCTACGAAATCCAGACCCTTGAGAGCCGCCATCTTCTCCATGCCCACCGCGCCACGCGGGCAGTATCCGCAGTCGGTGCTGGTGTATTCCTCAAGCAGAGGTCTTTTCCGTGGCAAAGAGGACCATACGTAAAGCCGGGCGGCCGCGACACCCTCGGCGGTGTTGGCCTCTCCGTCGATTCCGGCCACCCTGACCTTCAGGTCGTAATCCCCCGTAGCATCCGGAGACGGCAACGATACCCTTACCGGCACCGAAGCCAGGTAGAGCGCTGGAAGTGTCTGCACAAGGGCAACCGGGATTCTGCCTCCGTCACCGCCTGCCGACCATTCCAGCTCGATCGAAGTAGCCCCGAGTGCGCCACAGTTGACGATTTCGGCATCGAAAACCATCTCATTACCGGCACCGGCGTTCACCTCCCCGGGAATCCGTATCTTCACGGCTCTCCCGTCAACCCTTCCGAGCTCCAGCCTGAACGGTACGGATACATCCTCTCCGGCTACACCCTCCGACCAGATGCCGTATGTCCGCGAAGAATGCACCCAGAAGCCGTGGCCTCCGGCGTCTCCGCCCCTGACCACCGCCACAGGTGACTTCTGGCGCTCTGTATCCCGCTTGCCGACGGTGAACGAATATCCTATATAGACCCCTCCGTCGCCTACGACATAGGGAGCGGGAAGAGAAACCGAAACTTCGCCGTCCGTCACCTCGACTGGAAGCGAAATCACGTCGGGAACGTTTGTCTTGTCGCTTCCGAGCTGAAGCCGCTCCGACATCCAGACGCTGAAGCCCGCTACATCGGCATCCTCCCCAGCGATGAAGCTTACCGAGCGCACCTCGAGTCCTTTGAAGTCAGCCCCCAGATGCACGGCCACATCGTATGTCTCCGACTTGCCGGTGCCCCACCATGACGACGGGCTGCCGGCGTTAGTGTAGGCGACGGTATCGGCCACAGCCCCGAACACGGACGCCGCAGCCATACATGCCGCAAAAACTGTCTTTCCTGAAATCATAGTCATTTCCTTATTGATTTAATTGAATAAGATGAAGAAAAAAACCGACGCACTCCAAGAGATGACACAAAGGGCGTACCGTCATCATCCACAACGGCACGCCCTATCGTCATTCAGAAAGGCACTGAAGCCTGCCGACGCCGCGTCAACGGATTATCTTCTTGCTGGTCTTGACGTGTCCGTCAGTGTAGCGCGTCTGCTCTACCGCCACGCCCTTGAAGGCGTCCCCCACGCGGTTGCCGTTCAGGTCATATAGCACCACACTCTCCACCGTCAAGGCGTCATCACCCATGGAGCCGATACCGGAAGTCTCATCAGCCACCCTCTTCTCGCCAGTCTCAGGGTTGACATAGGCTATCTTGGACTTGAGGATCTTGCCGCTGATGTCGTCATCATAATAATACTGCACGCCTATCTCCTTAAAGCCGAGCTTGTAGAACATCACTGTGCGGTTGGCAATCGACCCTGCGCTTGAAATACCGTAATCATTGTCGAAGAGATACGGCAGCTCGTCTGTCGGTTCGTCAATACCTTCGTAGGCCTCGGGATAGAGGGCATCCTCCTTATCGAATACATATTTTTCCGAATCGGTCCACAGTGAATAAGAGATTCGCTGTGGGTTGAGAGCGTTTCCTTCCGAATCCACTGCCCTAAGATTGAACGAGACGCTTCCCCATCCATATTCCTTTTCGACGCGCCATAAGTCTATCTCGACAGGAGGAAGGTCGGCTATGTGGTCGAGATACTTCATCCTCATCCCGGCGAACGATATCAGGTCGTCCCCAGGTATGCCGGCCGTCTTGCCGTAGCGTACCAAAGGTGCGAATTCGGACTCGAACAGCGGGGAAATCGTCTTTGCATCCTTGTCATAGGCGAACTCCATATCCTTGTCAGAAGATATATAGCTAAGAGTCCAGCTATCCTCATCCTCGACACCACTCATAAAGTAAGTGTAGTAAGATGTGCCGGAGTCCTTCATCAACCCTATATACTGACCGGAAGACATGATCATCCTGTCCCCATTTATAATGCCCTTCACGCACGCATGCGGGAATTCCGGCCAAAACCCGCTGAGGTAAAAGTCATCGCCGTCCACATACACCTCGGCCTGATGGGCATAGTGGTCATTATTATAGAAAAAGCTCCACCTCTCCGTAGCGGCACCTTCGGGAATCTTCACCACCTTGGCGTCCACCTTGGCGTAGACCGCCTCCTGTTCGCCGTAAAAATAGTATTCTCCGTTCTGAGTCATACCGAGCATGATGTCCTGCTCCTTCTCCTGAATAATGGAGTCCCCTGAGAGGCGGTACCGGATTGAGGTCTTGTCGGTATCCGGCACCCAGTCAGTGGTGAAGCCTTCACCATCTTCGGAAGGTATCTGCACCTTCTTGAGCCTCTGTACATACCAATCGAATACTTCGCCACTTTCTGAGTTCGTAGACCTGTCTATGAGCTGTGGAGTCTCAACGGTGATCACGCCGTCCTCGAGCGTACCCTTGATCCAGGTGCCTGTAGGCATGTGCGTAAGCGGATCCTTGAACCATACGTCCTTGCCGTTGTCACCAAACACCACCTCCCTGTACACGCCGTCATGCGGCTCCGTCATCGGCGCCATCATCATATAGATATATGACGCCATCGATGTCCCATGGTATTTTTCCAACTTTCCTGCCGGCTGTTCTGTTACCGGTGTTTCTGCCGCTGCCGTAGCTCCGACAAGGAGCGCAAGGGCTGCCAAAGAGAATAGTCTTTTCATATCAGTCAGTTTTTATGGTTAACTTCGGAAATATCCGCCATGCGGTCAGCGTCCGGCCTATGGTGTACCCCCCACCCTGCCTTGCGGCGACTCCGGAAAACCGGCGCCTGTATTCGGAAGCCGCCTTGCGCCCGCCTCGGATGAATTTCCATTCACAAATTTATGACAGATGTCGGTTTTCTGCAAAAAAACACGGTCTACAATTGGTCTACTCGATTTATTTTCCTAATTTTGTGGAGCATACAAAACATCATTCCTTTATGCAATGAAACATATCCATGCCATATTCCTGTTCACCGCAATACTTGTTTTAGCGTTGGCCAGCTGTTCACGGCCCTATCCATCAGGCTTCGGAGGGATGAAATGGGAGCGCACAGGCACTTCCGCAGACTCGCTCACCATGCTTCTGGAAAGGCAGTTCTACGAAGTAAAAGACCTCGACACCATAATAGCCGGCATAAACCGGCTCCAGGCTTTCGCCCAGCTATGTGACGGCTCCCTGCGCCGGGCCCTGACGGCGAGATGTCATTTCTACTCCGCGCGCCTCCATGAACGCGAGATGCACACCAACTCCGCCGTCCGCCATATAGCCCAGGCCAGAAAGCTCTGCGATTCCGCTGAGTATCCCTACACGCTAAGGAGAATCGACATAATAGACAAAGAGCTGAGCAACGACAAAGGCGACAACGAACTGAGGAAGCATCTCGACAACCTCGAATACTTCAAATCCATAGACGATCTCCCGATGGAAGCCTCCGTATGCATACAGATAGGAAACACCCTCTCCAACTCGTACCAGCCCGAACTCGCCCTGAACTATCTGCGCCGGGCCGATTCCATCAGCTCAAGAATAGGACTGACCACCTGGAACCGCAAGAACAAGATAAACATCGCGACATGCCTATACGAGACCGGAGACACAGCCGAGGCCAAACACATTATGGAAGGGCTCCTCAATGATCCCGTGATACAGAGCGACTTCGGAACCTACAACATCGTACTGCGCAATGCGTTCATACACACCGGAAAATCGTGCTACATCCACAAGGCCTACAGGCAGAGCATGGAGAAAGACTCCACAATACCGCTCAACGCGGTCTACGAAATACTGCTGAGCCGACACTACATCCAAGGCGCCGAAAAACGCGACACCGCCTTGGCCGACCTCTACGGAGCCAAGGCATTAGCCCGGATAGAAGACGTGGATGACCACGAGGTAAAGGCCCATATCCTGATTTCAGCCACCCAAAAATTCGTGCGCCAAGGCAAACACGACAGTGCGTACATCTGCCAAAGCCGCTACATCGAGGAGAAGGAAGCCAGCGAGAAGCTCAAACACCCCCTGGAGGTGTCAAGGATACACAATCTGAAGGAGATAAACCGCATCGAGGCCGAAAAAGAGAAGGAACGCCAACTATATATTGTCCGCATTCTTATCCTCTCGATCGCGGTGGTGTCCCTGATAGCCGTGGCGATATACATCAAGCGGAATCTCAACCACCGCCTCAGGATAGAGGAGCAGAAGCACATAAACGAAAGCCTCAAGTCGCAGCTTGAGATCGAACACTACCAGAGACAGTCCCTGGCAATATCGCTCGCCACGGAAGACACAGACAGGAGCCTTTCCGAGATAAAGCAAAAGCTCGACGACCTGCGCAAGGAGGGTAAAATCAGCGAAAACGAGATCAGGCAGGTAGATGCCGTAATCAAGAAGCACACCACCCAGCGCAACGACTGGAACCGTTTCCGCGAACTTTTCGACAAAACGCACCCGCTTTTCCTAAAAAATCTGAAAGAAACCTATCCAGACCTTTCCGAGACGCAGGTGCGGCTCGCCACATATATACATACGGGGATGGACAACAAACAGATCGCCAACTTCCTCAACATCCGCGCCGAGTCGGTGAAACAGTCGCGGTGGCGTCTGCGCTCCAAGATGGGACTTCAGCCGGGAGAATCGCTCGAAGACGCACTGGGACGCCTCTGAAGAAGGGACGGAAATGTGAATTGTATTTGAGAGCAGGCAGGAATTTAAAGATTGTCCAGGAGGCTGTTTAATATTAATGCGGAGAGCGCCGATTTTAGTCAAAAAAATTGTAATTTTGCAGGATGTTTCGACCCTGCCTTCCATATCAGGGAGATCCGGGTCATATTACCCACATACTGTTATGAAACTGAGCATATCGGAAATAGCAGGCATTCTCGGCGTTGCCACACCGGAAAAAGAAGTGGAAATCCGGGAACTGCTGACTGACTCAAGGTCGCTTGGCGACCCGGGAAGCACACTTTTCTTCGCCATACCAACCGCAGGAAACGACGGACACCGCTACATGCGGAGTCTTTATGACCGCGGAGTACGTTGCTTTGTAGCCAACCGCATACCCGCCGACATGGAAGAGGCACCGGGGGCATATATTCTCATCACTGACAATACGGTGGAAGCACTCCAGAAAATCGCCGGGCGCCGCGACAGTTTCAACGGAAAGATTCTCGCCATAACGGGAAGCCGAGGCAAAACCACACTCAAGGAATGGATTTTCCAGCTGATGGAGCCTCTCTCCGACATATCCCGAAGTCCCCGCAGTTTCAATTCGCAGATAGGAGTGCCGCTGTCGATGTGGGAGATTGATGACGACGCGAGACTTGCCGTGATCGAGGCCGGAATCTCCCATAAAGGTGAGATGCAGGCTCTTGCCGAATGCATCAACCCCGATGCGGTAATCATCACCAACATCGGAGACGCTCATTCCGAAGGTTTTTCGTCGATGGAGGAAAAAGCCAATGAGAAAGCGCTTCTCACCTCTGCATCCAACGCTAACACTGTAATATATTGCGCCGACTATGAAAATATCGACACCGCAGTTGACAGCATCTCACCCGGTATCGGGAGGCTGAGGTGGAGTCTGCGGGGAAATCCGGAAGCGGAACTTCAGATATCCGCATATCCATCTGCCGGCGACGAATGCCGGATAGAATGGCGTCATGGTGACAAATCAGGCGCATTCCGCGCTCCTCTTGACGGAGACGCCGACATAGAGAATGCAGCCAACGCGCTGGCATTCATGATTCACCAGGGGATCGATGCCGATGTGATCGCCGCCCGCTTCCCTCAACTGCACAAGATAGGCACACGCCTGAACGTGACAGAGGGAGTGAACGGCTGCTCGCTGATCCACGACTCCTATACTTCCGACTTCTCCTCGCTGCGACCGGCGCTTGACTTTATGCGGCGCCGAAAGACCCCGGGGCAGACCGCCACACTAATACTCAGCGACCTGCACCATGAATGCGGACAAGAGGAGGCCGTATACCGCGAGATAGCGGCTTTGGTGAAGCGCGCGGGGGTGTCCCGCTTCATCGGCGTCGGTCCGCTGCTCAGCCGCAGCAGAAATATGTTCGAGGGGAACGCTGAGTTCTACGAAGACACCGAAGGTATGCTCGACGTGCTTTCAACTTCTGATTTTTCCGATGAGGCCATCCTGCTCAAAGGATCACCGGAATTCAGCTTCGACAATATCGCCGAGATGCTCGAGGCCCGCAAGCATGAGACCGTGCTTGAGGTGAATCTCGACTCGATCGTGGCCAACTACAACTACTTCCGCAGCCGACTTGCCGCGGGCACCGGCATAGTATGCATGGTGAAGGCTTCAGGCTACGGGGCAGGAAGTTACGAGATAGCAAAGACCCTGCAGGACTGCGGAGCCGCATATCTTGCCGTCGCAGTGCTTGACGAGGGTATAGAGCTTCGACAGAAAGGCATCACCATGCCGATCATGGTGATGAACCCGAAGGTGGTGAACTACAAGTCGATGTTCGCCCATAACCTTGAGCCTGAAATCTATAGTTTCGACATGCTCCGCGATGTCATGAGAGAGGCCCGCAAGAACGGAATAAAGGACTACCCGGTGCATATCAAGCTTGACACGGGAATGCACCGCATGGGCTTCGTGAAAGAGGATCTGCCGGAACTGATGGACACTCTTGAGGCAAGCCGGGAAGTTTCCGCAAAATCAGTATTCTCGCATCTGGCCACGGCAGACTGTCTCGACATGGACGACTACACCGGCCTTCAGCTCACCCGGTTCCGTCAATACACCGACTATATGCTTTCGCGTTATTCCAGACCCATACTGCGCCATGTGCTCAACTCCGCAGGAATACTCCGCTTCCCCGACCATCACTACGACATGGCACGTCTCGGAATCGGATTATACGGAGCCAACACGCTGCCGACCGATATAGAAGAGCCGCTGGCTGTAGTCTCCACGCTGCGCACCATGATCATAGCTATCCGCGAATGGGACAAGGGGGAGACAATAGGATATGGCCGACGGGGAGAACTGACACGGAAGTCGAGGGTAGCCACGATCCCTATAGGCTACGCCGACGGAATGAACCGGCATTTCGGCCGGGGTGCCGTATCAGTGACAGTAAACGGCAAAGAGGCCCCGACCATAGGAAACATCTGTATGGACTCATGCATGATCGATGTCACCGGAATCGATTGCAAGGTGGGGGACACGGTGGAGATATTCGGACGCAACGCACCGGTGCAGCGCCTCGCCGACGTGCTCGACACCATCCCATACGAAGTGCTGACCTCAGTGTCGCCCCGCGTAAAGCGAGTCTACTACCGCGAATAAGTCTTTCACTCAGGAAGCGAGAGCTGCTCCTTAAGCTCCTGCAGACATTTCACCACGTCGTCGTTGGTGACCCGCAGACGCTCCTTGCAAAGTTTCAGCAACTCGAGCGCGCGTCTCGTATAGGCCGACAGACTGTCGATGTCGCAGGAATCCGACTCCATTTTGCGGACAATCGACTCCAGTTCGGCCACAGCCTCCTTGTATATGAATTCTTTTTCTTCCATGGGAATGACTTGTTTATCTTTCAATAGTTTCTCCGCCGGCATCAATGTCTGCCGGGGCGATAACCTCCGAGCGGACAATACCTCCGGCCATGATGGTCTCCAGCAAATCGCCGGGACGGAGAACGGCGGCATCCTTTACAGCCGCACCGTTCAGACGCGTGATTGAATAGCCGCGCCGCAAAGTGTTCTCCGGGCTGAGAACCCTCACCATATCTCCGATACGCCGCAGCCTCAACTCCTCTTTTTCAGTCAGCGACCCGGCGGCACGGCATACGGCGAGATCAATCCTGTCCAGCATGCTGTCGGCGCGCTGCACCCTGCGCCCTGCGCTGTCGCATACGCAACGGCATATCCGCTCCAGTTCGCCGGAGGCAGCTGCAAGCCGGGTTTTCGCCATAAGCGGAATCATGGCCTCCGCATTGGCAAGCCTTCCGCGTTCCCCGCGGAGCGCGTCGGCGCCATAATGACCTATTCTGGTCACCAGAGTGGTGATACGTGAATATGCCTCCCGAAGGCGATCGACAAGGAATGCAGCAACCGCAGTCGGAGTCTTGCACCTGACGCCAGCGATCTCATCAAGCACGGTACGGTCCCGTTCATGGCCGATACCGACTATCACCGGTATGCCGAACGTCGCCACTCTCCGGGCAAGCTCATAGTTGTCGAATCCGTTAAGATCGGTCGTCGCCCCTCCCCCGCGGATTATAACAACACAGTCCCATACGTCGATGGTCTGCTCCACAAGGTCAAGGGCGGCCAATACCGACGGTGCGGTGTTTGCACCCTGCATCACGGCGGGAAAAAGCACCGTATAGAGCACGAAACCGTCGGATTCAGACCTTATCTGATTCATGAAATCTCCATATCCGGCGGCTCCCGGGGCCGAAATTACAGCCACAGTCCGCGGGACTTCTGTAAGTTCGCGCCGCTTGTTGGCATCGAGCACTCCCTCTCTGGCAAGCCGGTCGAGAATCTCGCGGCGGACGCGCTCCATCTCTCCGAGCGTGTAGGATGAGTCGATATCGGACACCGTCACAGAGAGTCCGTAAAGATTATGGTGCGTGACCGAAGCCAGAAGAAGCACCTTGAGACCCGACTCTATCTCGCGGCCGGTCTCGTCGCGAAACTTCCGGCGGAGCACCGGGAACCGGCTGCTCCATATCATAGCCCGTACTTTCGCCCTGGTGACACCGGACGCGTCCTTCTCCACCAGCTCCATATAGCAGTGACCGCCGTTCACGCGGACATCGCTGAGCTCGGCGAGAACCCATACATCCTGCAGCTCGCGGTTGAGCCGCAGCGTATTGCCGATGCGTTGCTGCAGTTCGAAAAGAGATATATGCCGTGGGGTATCCATTATCTGCCGCCGGTTTATCTGTCAGTATCCGCCGGTTTATTCGTCCGGTGCGAGACCAAGTTCGCGAAGACCTCCGGTGACCGGATTGAACACAGCGAAACTACGCTCCTTCTTGCTGCTGAACAATGCAGGCTGCATGCCGAACCGCACGCCGAACTGCGAGAATTCCGTTTCGGTGGAACAGAGTTTCTTTCCGAGGAGTGAAAGTTCCACGCGCGCCGCTCCCGGCACATTATAGATCACCGCATCCTTGGGGAGTTTCTTCTCCTCACCCTTGTCGTCGACCGGAAGCTCCCCTTCGCTTGTGACGGTGACATCCACATAGACCGGATCACCGGAATAATCGTCGGCATCGACGAATCCGGCGAAGTCGCTCATACGGAACAACACCGACCGACCCTCATCCTCAGGAGTGAAAGTATAGGAGCGGACCACTGTCTCTTTATAGCTTGCGCCCGTGAATGCAGCGGTCATGGCCGCCTCCTGATGGCGCAGCGATTCGAGCATCAGCTCGAGCTGACGGCCGTCGGTGGGCATCGTCTCCGCGGTGCCGCGGGTGAGCGACGTCTTGGCATCACGTATTTCCATAAGATTCTCTGCGAGCATCTGCGCCTGCTTCACACTGGACTGGGATGCAATGAAATCCTCGTCCACGTATTGCAGATATTCACGGATGTTCACAGGATCCGGATTCTCCGGAATTTCCGGCGCGGCAGGCCGCGCCACGCTCTCTTCCCTGTTGATGGAGAGAAGCATCCCGTTGTCGTCAACGCAGATATATGTGACCGCACCCGGCTTTAGCTGCATAAGATATTTGTTGTCCTCGTCAGGGATTCCGTAAGGAACGACACTTACATTCGTGATGGTCCAGTTCTCGGAATTCTCCTTTATGACCTTGTCGGTTCCGACGAATTTCTTTGCATACTGGAAATACGGTCCTGCAAGGTTTACCATGCGTTCGGCCGTGACATCTATTCTCAATGCCGTGACAGGCAGAGAATAGACCAGACCATATTCGTTATGTCGGTCGGCTGTGAGCAGTCTGGTGTTCTGCGACGCCGCCGGGACTGCAATCATCAGTGATGCCGCGAAGGCGGCGAGGGTCAACTTATTCATTTGTATCTCATTTGGAGGATTATCTGTTGTTTTCGAGCAGAACTTTCCGGATGGCAAGGCCGGTGCGGTCGGCTATGTCGCATGCGGTCATTCCGAACTCACCGAACTCTTCGGCAGCCATGTCTCCTGCCACGCCGTGGAAAAACACTCCGATTGTAGCGGCATATTCAGGATTATAACCCTGGCTGAGAAAAGCGGCGATTATTCCGGTAAGCACGTCGCCGGCTCCGGCGGTGGCCATGCCGGCGTTGCCGGTACAGTTGAAATATACTCTTCCGGTGGGCCTTACCACAGCCGAATAGTGTCCCTTGAGCACAATTATTATATTGTATTGGCGCGACATCTCTATTGCGGTCCTCAGACGGCTTTCCGAATTGCGGTGTTCACCGAAAAGCCTGTCGAATTCGCCTGCATGCGGCGTAATCACTGTCTTCGGGGGAAGAATCTGGAGCATCTCGGGATGGGCGGCTATACAGTTAAGCGCATCGGCATCCAGCACAAGGGGCGCATCGGCATGCTGCAGAAGGTCCCTGAGAGCCGAGGCTGTCTGTTCCTGCGTGCCGAGGCCGGGACCGACAGCTATGGCCTGATGCTTGTGATGAAGCTTCATCTCGCTGATAAAATGCTCATTGCGATCCGGCTCGAACATAACCTCAGGAACGGCGGTCTGCAGGATCTGAAGACCGCCCCTGGCGCTGTGCACAGTGCAGAGTCCGGCGCCGGCGCGCATCACCGCGCGGGCGCACATCACTGCGGCACCCATCATGCCGGTGCTTCCTGCAAACAGCAAAGCAGATCCATAGTCACGCTTCCCGGTGAATGGGTCGCGGAGATGCATGAGCGCGGCGACATTGTGGGCGTCTATGACGTAAAAATCCGACTCCGCGCCTTTTATGGCATCGTTGTCGAGATCAATGTCCAGCAGTTTCCATTCCCCCACTGCCTGATGGTTTTCCTTGAAGAAGAACGACAGCCGTGGAAGCTGAAATGTAAGGGTGAGATTAGCATGCACCACATCGCGGAGATTAACCTCGCTGTTCCATTCGCAGAACAGTCCGGAGGGCATGTCGATCGATACCACGTATGCCCCCGACTCGTTGACGTACCTCGCAAGCGAGAGGAAGCCTCCCTGCAGCGGTTTGTTGAGACCGCTTCCGAAGAGGCCGTCCACCACCACATCGTTCTTGCTGAGATAGGGAGGATTGAAAGCACGGTTGATTTCCGAGAAGTCCACGCCGTCGATAGTAATGAGTTTATTGCGCTCCTCCTCGCAGTCGTGGCTCAGTTTACCGGTTACATTGAAGAGGAATACCTCCACCCTCTTGTAGCCTTGCTCGATGAGCATCCTGGCCACCGCCAGGGCATCGCCTCCATTGTTGCCCGGACCAGCAATGATCACAAACCGTTTCCCTGGCAGGAACCGGCTTATCAGTTCGCAACTCACCACGGAGGCAGCTCGCTCCATAAGGTCGATCGTACTGATATTCTGCGCCTCGCATGTAGCATGATCTACGGACTGGATTGCCTTGGTATTCAATATCTTCATATAAACATGCTTCTTTTTTTGGAGAGGGGAGGAAATCGGAATGATTCCCTCCCCCGGTATTGTCCGGGCGGAATCCGTTTCCGCCGGTCACGGGTGCGTCACTCTGCTTTGCCTTCGCTGCCGAGAACGTTTATGATCTTGTGCTTGTAGAGTCTTTCCATCTCGTCGCGCGCCGGTCCGAGATATTTGCGGGGGTCAAACTCGGCAGGCTTGTCGTGGAAGAGCTTGCGGACAGCCGCGGTCATGGCCAGACGGGAGTCGGAGTCGATGTTGATCTTGCAGACATCCATCTTCGCAGCCTTGCGGAGTTCCTCCTCGGGAATACCGATGGCATCGGGAAGCTTGCCGCCATATTCGTTGATGGTCTCGACATATTCCTGCGGAACCGATGACGAACCGTGGAGTACAATGGGGAAATCGGGGAGTTTCTTTTCCACGGCCTCGAGCACGTTGAACGCCAGGGGCGGGGGCACGAGGCGTCCTGTCTTCGGATCACGCGTGCACTGTTCGGGAGTGAACTTGTAAGCGCCGTGCGATGTACCGATCGAGATAGCGAGGCTGTCGACGCCGGTACGTGTCACGAAGTCAATCACCTCCTCTGGGTCGGTATAGGTATGATGGTCGCTGGAGACTTCATCCTCGACGCCCGCGAGCACTCCGAGTTCTCCTTCGACAGTGACACCGTAGCGATGGGCGTAGTCGCATACTTCCTTCGTGAGGGCCACATTCTCCTCGTATGGAAGGTGGCTGCCATCGATCATCACAGATGAGAATCCGTTCTCGATACAGTCCTTGCAGAGTTCGAACGAGTCTCCGTGGTCGAGGTGGAGGACAATCTGCGGATGCTCCCAGCCGAGCGACCGGGCATACTCCACTGCACCCTGGGCCATATAGCGGAGAAGGATGGGGTTGGCATAGTTGCGCGCCCCCTTCGAAACCTGGAGGATTACCGGCGACTTGGTGTCGGCAGCGGCCTTGATGATGGCCTGCAGCTGCTCCATGTTGTTGAAATTGAATGCGGGTATTGCATATCCGCCGTGTACGGCCTTGGCGAACATCTCTTTGGTGTTGACCAGACCCAGACTCTTGTAATCTGTCATGACTATTATTATTGTATTATTGGGTTTGTATTGTCGTTATCATATATGGTGAAAAACGGAAGTGTCGGCCCGCAGGTTCACCCTCCGGACCAGAACTATGATGCAAATATAGGATATTTTCCGCAATTTGCCAAACAGCTCCGGCATTATCCGTGCTTACATGGTCGTTCATGGTGCCGGCACCCGTTGATGGAAGCTACGATATATGGAGGACGTCCTTTTGTCTCGAGAAAAATCCGTCCTATATACTCGCCTATTATGCCGAGCGACAGCAACTGGATTCCACCGAGGAACAGTATGACACATATCAGAGTGGGATATCCGGCCACCGGGTCGCCGTAAAACAATGTCTTCACAAGGACATAAATCAGAAAAGCCAGAGAGGCCAGCGCCACCGCGATTCCCATGACCGACGCGAACCTCAGCGGGGAAGTGGTGTGGCTCGTTATCCCCTCGATGGCCAGATTGACCAGCTTCCGGTAGCTGAAAGAGGACTTCCCGGCGTTTCGGTCGGAACGATCATAGCAGACTTCGGCTTTGCTGAATCCGATCCAGCTGTAGAGTCCCTTGGTGTAACGCTGGGTTTCCCTCAATGCGCGGATTTCATCTATACAGCATCTGTCGAGCAATCGGAAATCCCCTACATTCCGCAGAACCTCCCCGCTCGACACTCCGGACAGAATACGATAATAGACAAGCGTGAACTGTTTCCTTATCCATGGCTCGTTCCCTCTCGCCATCCTGTTGCCGTATACATCCTTATAGCCTTCCTCCCATTTCTTAAGCAATTCGGGGACCACTTCCACCGGATCCTGCAGATCAGCGTCGAGAATCACCGCACAGTCCCCCGAAGCATAATCGAATCCGGCAAGCATGGCACATTCCTTGCCAAAATTTCTTGACAATGACAGTACGTTGATTCTTTCATCCTTCTGCCTGAGACTTTCCATAAGCGACAGAGTGGAGTCGCGACTGCCGTCGTCAATCATTATAACCTCCCATTCATACTTACGGGAATCCAGGCTGTTGTCGAGCAACGGACGCAATTTGGCATAAAGAGCATCCAGATTTCTCTCCTCATTGTAACAAGGGACTATAAGGCTGACCTTTTTCATCAATTCATAACACTATACAAGTACCCGCCATGACGGGAAGATAGATGTCTCTGTCGCGAAATTAACAAAAAATCGGGATTTTTTCGCTATTTTTGTATTTGTTTTCCAAACTCTTGACTGATGAAGATTCTGCTACTGGGAGATTACAGCAATTGCCACCGCACACTGGCGACCGGATTGCTGCGCCTCGGCCATGATGTGACCGTCATATCCAACGGGTCATTCTGGATGAATTGCCACAGAGATATCGATATAAGCAGGAAGCCGGGCAAAACGGGCGGATTGAGACTGTTTCTTCGTTCTCTGGGTCCACTGCACCGTCATCTTAAGGGATATGATGTCGTGGCACTCCACGATCCTCAGTTCCTGCAACTGAAACCGGCTCGCCTCCGGTATCTTTTCGACCGTCTGAAACGTGACAATGGCTCCATATTCCTTACGGCAATGAGTACCGACATCGGTTTCCTCGACATGCTGGAAGCAGAGGACTCGCCGCTGAAATATTCGGAATGGTTTGTCTATGGCAAGCCTGCCCGATGGAATCTGGCCAACCCCGGTAAATGGGAGGAATGGCACGAGCCGGCTCTGGTAGATTATCAACGCCACGTATTCGACAATCTTGACGGTGCGGTATCGATACTGTATGAATATGTGCTCGGTATGGACAGGGCTTTGGGCAAAGAGCGTTCAGGATATGGAGGAATCCCAATCGATCTCTCCTTATACAATCCGGTGACGCTTCCTGACAACCCGGAAACTGTAAAGCTGTTTTTAGGGAGAGACCGAACTCGGATGCCGATGAAAGGATCCGATTTTCTTGAGATCGCAGCCCGAAGAGTGACAGACCGGTATCCGGGAAAAGCGGAACTTACCATAGTTGAGAACAGACCTTTCGACGAGTTTGTAAGGCTGCTTTGTAATTCTCATGTCGTACTTGACCAGATATACAGCTATACCCCGGCCACAACAGCCCTTATGGCAATGGCTTACGGATTAAACACAGTTAGCGGAGGTGAGTCTGATTTCTATGATTACATAGGAGAGCATACGCTGCGGCCTGTCATCAACGCTCCTGTCGAACTTGACGAACTGACCGAAACTCTCGACAGGACAGTCTCCGCTCCTGAACTCATCGCTCAACGTGGGCGTGAGTCAAGACTGTTCGTGGAGAAACACAACGACTGTGAAATCGTTGCCGCAAGATTTCTGGATTTCTGGACAAAAAGACTGAATGCCAGATAATCCTCCCGATCAGACAGTGATCCTTTGAGATATTTTTCTCAATGCCACAGATAATACGCCCCTCTGCCGTCTGCAGCAGTATATCGACAGAGGGCTTTAAGGAGAATTCTGCGGAAAACATTGTTGTTATATGCTTTCAATGCTTTCTTCATAACTGGCAGTGCCAGATCCTTCCGCCCCTCCCTAAGGTAATGGGCAGCAAGAATGGCCCGCCGGTAGTTGACATATCCTAACAGACGCTCCGCGTCATGGTCACGGTATAATGGGGAATCCTCACGGATCCATTTTTCAATCAAAGGGCGTGCGTCCATGATATCCTTCTCAACAGTATCAAGTGCCTCCTCCCATACTCCGGCCTTGCTCTGAAAATCAATGCCGGTAATTGAATCTTCCTGACAATATACATCGCAAAGCGGTTGCTCTGTAATCTTTATACGCGGATTGCGCAACAGCAGCCTCATGCCTACCTCCCAGTCATCCCAACCGCGCAGACAGCCATTCCAGCCTCCGCACTTCCGCAGAAAATCCGTGCGTACCATATATACCTGTGTTGCAAGAAGGGCATTGAACAGATGGCGTCGCAACAGATTGCCTCTGGAGGCCCGGTTGACAAATTCATTCCCACCCGCCTCATGCACCACTCTGCGCCATACCAGAATATCGCTGTCTCCGATATTTTCCGTCGCGGCCGAAAGTAATTGTGGCCGCATCATATCGTCCGAATCGAAGAAAACCACAAAATCGGTATCTACCGCATCGAGTCCCATCTGGCGCGCCGCCATAGCGCCCGGAACCGGCTGATGAAGCAACACCGCGCTGAAACCATCCGAAACATTCGCTGAAAGCCATTCACTTACAACCGCCGCACTCCTGTCAGACGAATTGTTGTCCACGACGATAAGGTTCACAGGCCGGTAAGTCTGCGCCTTGATGCTGTCAAGACACCGGCCGACCAGACCTTCCCGGTTGTAAACCGGAACAACAACAGAAACAGCCTTATTTTCCATCAGCATAGAGATAACATTTTTGTGGCATTGGTTCCTGGAGGATGTTTAATAAAACGTCTCCAGACTGCAAATATAATAATAATGTTACATATACGGCAAATATCCGGCAGTTAAAGACAGACTGCCATAAGCAGCAATGAGTATTAAGGCGTTCAGTTTTACCGCCTTTCTTTATGTCCGGCTGTCAGAAGCTTAATCGGTAGAACTTGTTTCCACCTGTTTTTTTACTCCATTTTTGAACCATACTTGTTGCTCGTCCACAAATGAGTAAAACCGCTCCGCTCCTTTGTGGATGGTGTATACTATAGTCTACAATGGTATACATATCAGGCTAATTGAGCGACTCCTTTAATAATTGTTGACGGAAAGCCAATTCTTGTAATATGGGTGCCATCCGGCCTGAATCGACCATATTCGGTTATGGAAAGTGTTGTCGCAAAGAAGTCAACTCCAAAGTTTTATGTACGCAGCAAATCCTCAACCATAGAAGCCAAAGGAGAGATTCCTGATCAGGTGAGAGCTCTGGCCAATCATGTGCCATTCGATGAGAGAGGCAACGAAACCATAAAGATTGACGATAATCGGGAGTGCTTGTATATGAGCATCTGAAGACGGTCAAAAGCAAACTTGCGGAAAACTTTATAAGTCGCCCGCTGATAGAGATTCTCGACGAGATGGATTTATTGACCGGACCACTGGAAAATCGCCTTATCAAGAATGTTGCGGCAATAATGTTCTGCGAACACCCCGAGAAATTTTTCCCCGTAACCCAGGTCGATATTGTGATATTCCCGGAAGGAAGCATTGAGAATCCTGATTTAATGATTGAGGCACCAAGGATTACAGGTCCCGTTCCCAGGATGATCAAGGATGCTCTGTCATACCTGCGTACCAATGTCATAAAGAAAAAGATAGCCAAAATTCTGATTGCGAGGAATCAGACAAAACCTTTAATTATCCCTATCAGGCATTTGAAGAATGTATTTCAAACGCTCTTTATCACCGTGACTATCAATAGCATGAGCCTGTGGAAATTACTGTTGAGCCGACTCATTTGGATTAAAGCTATTCGGCTCATAAAGTGCTTACATGGCTTGCTTTCCCGTCATAAAGGGCTGAAAACTGAAAAAATTTAACTATTTTTGTATCTGAATATCAATGTCTATTAAAATGAATTCGGAGGTCAGGCTGCAGGTTCTTATCTGCACATACGGGGAGGCTGGAATCAAAAGAGTTATCGGGTGCGACCATCAGCCATGCGAAGGCGTGGAATATCTTGTAAGCTGGCAGCAGCCAGACACTGACCTTCCCGTACCCCGGGAACTCATGCGAAATGACTTTAAAGTAAAAATTATAAAGTCCAGAGGGGTTGCGAAAAATCGCAATGCAGCCATTCGTATGGCTACGGCCCCACTCGCGCTGATGACAGACGACGATGTACGGAACACACCGGAACAGTTAAAAACGGTCATGGAATCTTTTGAGAAATATCCGGATATGGATCTGATCACGTTTAAAATTGATATTCAAGATTGTGCAAAATCATATCCTTCCTGTCCGTTTGATCTGAAACACCCTGAAAAAGGATACTATTTAGGAAATCCGGAACTCGCTTTCCGCAGATCGAGCATCAAGGGAATCATATCCTACAACGAGAATTTCGGAATCGGCGCCATGTTTCCTGTCGGTGAGGAGGACATATTTCTTCAGGACTGTATGAACCATAACCTGAAAGGGCTGTTTCTGCCAGTCACAATAGGCCGCCATCCCACCGACACTTCCTCCGACAGGTTAAAGCATTCACCCGAATTCATCCAGACAAAAGGAGCGGTATTTCTTCATGTAAAACCGAAGTCATGGTTCCCCCGGATGATAGCGCATGCCCTCAGATACCGCGATGTCAATGGAAATAGAAAAATCTTCTGGTACCTCAGACAATGGCTTTCAGGAATATCAAAAGCCAGAAAAAATCATGTGTTTGACAATTATGATTCTGTTTAATCAAAACCTCTGAATCTACAGAGTCCGGTGTTTCAGAACTTATGGTCAATAAATTCCGCGCCGCCAACCTCAGCGGCAAAGCGTGGGAATCCGGATCTGAACATACTGCCGGTGCGCATCAATATAACCTTTTCGGCATGCATGAGCAAGTGCTGGTCTACAAATGTCTTTAACCAGACATCCTCATTTTTCGATTCAGATATGTCGAGATGTCTGATATCTCCGTCAACCACATAAACGCGGGAATCAATCGAGGGTGCAAGCTTTAAGAATTCAGGACTGTCTGTAGCCACAAGAACTTTATAGCCGTCCGGAACCAGGTTCAGCAATTTCCTGAATTCCGCAACTACTTTCGAGAGGAATCTTTTCCTTTCCTCTTCCGGCAATATATAATCAGGCAAATCCTTAAAATCACCTAAAAGTCCTATAAACCTGAAAGAGAATGCCCAATAATGTTCTCCCAATTGCCCGGAATGGATCTTCACGGCTTTCTCCAGTCTTTCTGTCGGACGAAACAGCTCTTTATACAGCTCGGCATAACATCCTCTTCCATTGTCGGAATTCGAATATACGAGTGTCTGTTTGCGACATTTGTACAACGCCCCCGTCAAACGCAACCGGTTGCTTACCTTGCGATGGTCCTGAATCAATACCGGAAAGGAATCTTCTGCGGAATATGATATTTCCTCCGGATCTATCCTCCAGTCGAACGTGGCAGGCTGAAGATAGTCTGTGAGTTCAAACGGATGGTTCCAATGTATATAGAACGGAATACCCCGCCGCCTGACTTCCTTGTATGTTGTCAGCAAACCCCTCTCGCGGTCGGTCAATCCCCCATGAAGAATCAGGCCGTCATACATACATATTATCCCTTTTTTCGTCAGATCCGCTTTGGGAAGGACTCCGATATACGGAGCGTAAAATCTCGCGTCCTCGCTGTTCCTGTCCCCGAAACTTTTTCTATATATTCCGATAATCGCTCTTGTCTCAGGAATAAAACGCGACAAGTTTCTATGAGAGTCATATATGAACTTCCGTACAACCTGAAACGGCCTTCCTCCGTATTTCCGGCCCAATCTGCCGCACATCTTCTTGATTCTGATCAATATATTCATATCATTTACGCATCAGGATCTTGATTCGTTTTATACCGTGAAATGCAGAGCATACTAAAAATCCGGAGATAACCGCATACCCTATCCAGCTGTCGATCAACAGAGAAGCGACAAGACATAGAACCGTCATCGATATTGCCAATCCATACTCGAATTTCACCGCACCGCTGAAGGAGTACCCGTAGGTCCGATGGTTTACAGCCAGGTAGACAATCAATGCCAGTATATTTTCCGCCACTACCGCATACCCCAATCCAACCAGACCGAAAAAATAAAAACCCATTATACTGAATGCCAGTGTCACCACATTCGTCAAAATTACCTCAAGCTTCACGAATAATTTTTTGTTATTCTTGGCAAACGCTATATAACCCATGGGAAATTGAAGACCTTTAAGCAATACTCCAAGTCCCATCCATCTCATCAGTCCGAGAACAGGATAGAAGGATTCTGTCAGCAGCAATTTTATAAGAACCGGCGCGGTAAGAATCACCGCTATGGAAATCGGTCCGAGCACAAGAGCCATGATCTCCGACTGACGGTTGACTGTCTCGTTCATACGGTCATTGTCAGCCGCAACCGCCGCCAATCTTGGAAAATAGTCAAGCGACATAGCCGCAAAGACAGCTCCCGCATATTGGTTGGTCATGCTGTTTGCCGCCTGATACAGACCGACGGTGTCCACATCTCCATAATATCTTAAAAACACATTTATCGTATAGGTCACGGCAGTACCTATCAGATCGCCGGCGACAAGCAAGATTCCAAGCCCGATAAGTTTTCTCGAAACTGACTTGAAATCCAGACTATTTTCGCTGGGTCTGATATTTCCTGTGGCCTTTCCTACATTCCAATGATAGAATATGAGATTCACCGCGGCGAACAGTATCATCGCCGGGACAATTCCCCTTGTCCCGAAAAAATAATAAAGCGGTACCCCGGCAAATAATCCGGTCAGGGCTCCGACAATCGATGCCTTCGACAACATCCTGACCTCATGCAGCCCCTGAAGCACAGACGACTTACCGTTGGATACAATGGTAAGGAAAACCACAAGGCCCAGCGCCACGAACTGCCATGCATATCCGCTGCTGCCGAAAGTCCATTCACTCAGATACCGTGACAGCAGCATGCACATCCCGCACCCGAGAAGAGCCGTAAGAAACACAAGCCTGCGGATTATCTTAAGCAAGCCTCCAAAAGCTTTGCCTGACTCGTTCTCAGCCGCCACCTCCTTGACTATGGCAAGATTCAGACCGAAAGATGAGGCCTTGACCACGGTGTTGGCGGTAGCGTTGAACAGCGATGAGATTCCCATTCCTTCCGGCCCGAGAAACATCGCCACGAATTTTCCTCTGACAAGATTTATCAGTATCAGGAAAACCTGCATTCCTCCGAATATCGAAGTGCCTTTAAGTATGCTCCTATAGCTATTTTTGGAAGAATCTTCCATACATCTTCAAGAACAGACAGGCAGGCTTCAACCCGGATTTCATCAGTTTATAATATTTCTGTCCCACTCCCGGCTTTACCACATCCCATTTGACAAGCCCGTAAGACTCCCTCAGCCTCTCCCATATAATACGCTTCTGGCCGGAGTCATACGCCGATGAATTCCATGCGAGAAAACGCAGACATTCTATTACCGTCTTATATATCTGGATTTCTATCAGGACTCGCTCTTCCGACCCCTCCGGATAATTCTTATAGATAAATTCCTTCAACTTAAGATTGGCATATAATCCGCCGAATTTATTCATATTCACCACATGGGTGATCGATTCATCGTTCAGAAAATAGTTATAGCCGGCAGTGGAAAGGACCACTCTGTCGGCCGCATAAAGCAGGACCCTGGTAAGAATCTCATCAGCAAACATGAATCGCGGATTCTCAAAAGTATTCATGCATCGCAGATACAGGTCCTTGTCAAGCAGACCGCCGTTGGCACCCAGCTTCCATCCGTCGAGTGTACGTTTCACAAGATCCGCCCCCCTGAACACTTTATCGAATTCCGTACCCTCAACCGGCACAAGACGCTTTCTTCCACCACCCGGAATTTCACCATACATTGATGGATATACAATCTCCGCGCCCAGCGACTTCTTGAGCCGGAACAGAATTCCCAGATAATCTGAATCAATCCAGTCGTCGGCGTCGAGAGGAGCTATGATGTCAGCTTTTGCAGATTCTATCGCATCCTTTCTCGGAACAAATGGCCCTCCGGAATTATCAGTCCTGCGGATCAGACGGATTCTGTCATCCTTTTCCACATACAGCTCTACGACTTCTGTCGTATTGTCGGTAGAGCAATCGTCCACGATCACCAGTTCCCAATCAGTAAAATCCTGATTGATAATACTGTCTATGGCTCGACTGATATATGTTCCCACATTATATGCAGGCATGATACAGGTAATTTCAGGAGTTGAAGCCATCATCCGTTTTCTTTAGATAACTGATTTATATTCTCTGTTATTGCGCGTTTCCGGGTTCCTTGCTCCGAAAAACATCCGGGGCATATTTTCTTGTTATAAGCAGGCGTGATATCTCCTTTTCATATTCCATCACTGTGTCCCGCTCCGATGGCTCATCGTCTGCATGCAGGATACTGCGTCCCAGACCACTGTACGGATATCCCATGAATCGACAATCCTTGCCGAATATTTCAAGAATCGTAGGAAACAGATCCACCTGCCGCACCATGCTCTGCACATTTCCTCCAACCGGACTGTTGAGTATAATCCATGGTATATATGGGCCGATTATCGCCGGAGAAGCCGCCTCCTCCCTTATCTGATGGTCGCTTGCAATGACTATGAGACTTTTGTCGAAAAGTCCACGGGCCTTCAATCCGGATATAAACCGACAAAGTTCATTATCAAAATAATTCAATCTTCTGAGGTAGTTGATATCCTCAGCAGTAAAGCCGGGCATGGGACCGATTTCAGCCGGATTGTCAACCTTTGCATCCGTGTAAGGGTCGTGCATAGTCAGCGTGCTGACGAATAAAAAGAATCCCTCTCTGAATGAATCGCAGACATCAAGTGCCTTTTGAAATATCTCCCTGTCTTTGTCTTTGGCTGTGGAGGAGGCGTTGTCATAAAGCGATCCGAAACCATAGCTGGCGGTCGTGACATTGTGCTTCCAGACACTTCCTGATTCTCCTATCACCTCGGCCGACTCTTTTCCCAGGGCTTTGGCCAATGAAGGATAGTCTTTATCTCCATAATTCAACACCAGGGCCTCATCCTGAAGCGGAAGCAATCCGGTATTGTACATAAACTGGCCGTCGGACGACTGCCCGAACAACACTTGCGGTACCACCTTTGTCACGACAAGAGCTGCCGGATCTTTCTCCATCCCTGACAGACACGACATATATATTTCCTTTTCAGGATAATCAAAAACCTTGCTTGTGAGTGACTCCACAACAATCAGTATCAGATTTTCCAAGTTTCCGTTTCGGCAACATTCGCCGCCATGAAAATTGTCCTGATTTTTCCGATCCAGACAGGCTTTGACCCGTTCCGTTTCCTCATCGCTCATTTCTTTCGGCTTATTGAAAATATCAATAGAGCACCGCGCCACATATCCACACAAGCCGCCGAGTTCCATATACGACTCCCAGTCGGATTTAACCGGACTGACAGTTTCCCTGATTGCATCCAATACCGTAAACTCTTCGTGCCACTTATGCATTCTGCGGCTTGATCCGGCAAATACCACAAGCATCAGCATAAGAACCGATACCGATAAGCCGGATAAAAAACGGCGCCTGACTTTAAACGAAAGCACTGATTCCCTGTAAATCACGAGCATACTTACTGCGGCAATAGGCAATAATAGAAGCGAAAAGTCGCTCATCCGGAACGATGCCCGCGCCGCTTCGATGACTGTAGGATCCGCAATCTGACTCATAAAATACATCCTTCCGGGAATCATATCTCCATAATTCCTCAAGAACAACACATTAGCCAATGCAACCAATGGAATCAAGACAACCGGCAACAACTCCAGAAATCTCCACTTCCCTCTGAACAGTATCAATGGCAGTACGCCTATCGTACCATCCATTATACCGACCAGTATCTTGAAAGGTACAGAAACTCCATTGTCTCCAAGCTGAAACAACGAGATATAGAGTGAACTCCATGCCATACTCAGAAAACAGAGCAGACAGACCAGGTAAAACTGACAGTTCCGATTTTTGCTGTTCATTATAGCTGCAGACGGTAGTAGCGGTGAAGCACTGCGGTGGCTCCGTAGGAGAATTTCTGTCGCAGGAGTCCCGCGTTCAGGAAAAGGCCTCCATTCTCGTTACTGGTGCCGAAATCGAAGTAGGCGCGATCTCGAAATGTCTCTGTTATCAACTTATGGAAAAGAGGCGTCAGAAGATTTAGTTCCCGCCCCTCGGCAGTGGTGGCGATGTACTGTGCATGTGCCACTCGTCCCGTATCGTAGACACACACTCCGGCTGCCATGCGCGGCGATTCCGATGGACAGTGCGTCTCTGCATGAGGCAGCATTGCTGAGAAAAAACGTATGTTGCCGGGGAAACGTGATTTCAACAGGCTCATCTCTCCGGCGGTATGCACGGGCGCCGTTCCGTGCCGCTCTCTGAGACAGTTCTCAAGCATCGACATAAATTCCTCCACGTCATCGGTCTCACATATAACAGGATTGAGCTTTAAAGCTTTTGTAAGATGGCGGCGCATCTGCTGGTTGAGCAACGCACCGCGACACTGGTTGATCGAAGAGCTGACATCAGTCCTCACCATCCCGGCACCCAGCCGGAACAGTGCATATTCCGCCTCCTCCGACGGCTGACCAGTATAAATCCATGGAACCGGCCGGTAATCGAGTTCGGTTATGCCGCAATCGCGCCACATTTCCACAGCCTCTTCAAAGAACCCGAGGACATCAGCCGCATCCACGTGTGCCGGCGGAAGAATCCAGCCTCCGTAGGTCAACCCCTGATGCGAGTGCAGAACCATATCGGAGGTAATATTGGCGGGGAGCATCGCCACAAGTCTGCCTCCTTTACGGACCATCCAGGAACAGTCCGCGAAACGATCCGAGTGATAGTCCATGTAACCGCGCATGAACAGGAATGTTCCGTTGCGCGAACCGGTCACAAACCTATCCCATTCCTCCCGGTTCGAGGGGCCATATCTTTCAATAATCCAGTTTCCCATGGGTTCATCAAGACTTGATCCAGCCGAGCGGATCAAGTTTATCACGGTTTTTCCACACCTCGAAATGAATCGATCCTTTGCCTGGATCGTCCTCTCCGGCAGCGATACGCCCGAGACCCTGGCCCTGTTTCACAACATCGCCCACTTTAACCGAGGCTCCCGACAGATTGCCGTAGACTGTATAATAGTTCCCATGGCTTACTATCACCACTGTGGAGAATCCCGGAATCATATACACGCCTGATACTTTACCGGCATACACGGCCTGGGCCACCGACCCGGCCGTCACTTCGGCATCAATGCCAGGATTGTCATACATCACATCTGGAAGCTCCGGCAAAGAATGGCGTCCGAAACGGCTTGTAACCTTGAACGGACCTGATACGGGACGCGGCAGCGCACCTCGCATCTTTTCGAATCCGCCGGCACCATGACTCCGGTTCGGAGCATTGGATGAAGCCGTGGAAGCAGCCGAACCTGAAGAGGAACCTGCGCCACGCGGACGGCGTTTTCTCGCGTCGGCGTAATTCTTTGACTGTTCCGCATCCGAATTCTTTACGGTCTTCTTCTGCTTATTTACCGCATCGTTATCCTTGCGGGGCTTCTCTTTCCGTTTGCGTGCCGGTTCGGCCTTCTTCTTTGTCGAATTGTCGGCCGTTACGGACTCCTTTTCCCGCATCTCCTCTTTCTCGGCAGCCTGCTCCCTCGCTGCCTCTTCGCGTGCAAGCTGCGCCTGACGCTGCTCCTCGCGCCGGCGTTCCGCCCCCTCGCGGGCGCGACGATCCGCCTCGGCCTTGCGCTGCTCTTCGGCAATGAGGGCGGCTATACGGCTGTTGAGCGCGTTGGCCTCCTTCTGCTTGGCCGCAAGATGTGACTTCAGAGCCGATCCGTTCTTCTTAAGGTCGGTCACTATCACATTCTGTCGCGAGTATTGCGTCTCGAGCTCGCGTTGCGCGGCAAGCCGGGTACCGAGCGCACGGTCGTGCATCGCTTTGCTCTGGGCAAGCTGCTGTGTCTCCTTTTTCAGGGCATCGACACGCCTCCCGATCTCCCCGGTCTGTTTGTCACGCCAGTCGGCAAACTGCCGGAGATAACGCATACGCCTCATAGCCTGGCTGAAACTGCCCGACGAGAAGATAAAAGCAAGATCGGAGTTGCTCTTTTTCTTAGACCTTATATTTTTGACTGCCTTGAGATACTCCCTGCGGAGTTTCTCCAAAGTCGCCTCATTGTCAGCAATACTCTTCTGCAAACCACCTATCTGCTTTTCGAGTGCATTTACCTGTGCCGCCGCCGAAGCAACTTTTTTCTTGCTGTCGCCGATTTCAGTCTCAAGTTTTCCGAGTTCATTTAGACCCTTCCTTACAGCTGCGTCATTCGCTTTAATCTGCTCCTGTGTAAGCTTTATCTCCCGCACAGTCGCTTCGTGACGCCTGCGGACATCTGAGGAAGTCTCGCTCTTCTTCTGCGACTTGCCGACACCTTTCTTCGCCGACGGCTTGCCGGAAGATTTCTTCCGCGCCGCCTTTTTATTTTTCTGCGACTTACCGCCGTTCTGATTCTGTTTCTGATCAGCAGTCATCTCGACCCCGGCGGTAGCGGCAGACGCCATTTCCCCACCCGGCATTACCGTAAAAACGAGCATCAGAGCGACACATCTTTTTAAGAAGAATCCCATCAGGCTTTCTATATCGTTCGTTTATTTGTTGTTATTGTTTTTATTCTCCGGCATGGCGCCCTTACTTGAAAATCTTGGTTATCGGCACTCTGGTATATGCGGCGCCGGGCACGAAAGGATCGAACGGACTGCCACCCCATTTCACCGAATTGAAATCGAGAACGGCATTGACAGGTTTCCCTTTGCCGATCACCCGCACCCCGATACCAAGACCGTTGCCGTATGTGTATTCGAGCGTCCCCTCTATCTTCTGGGACGGAATCTGTACGGACAACATGGAGGTCCTGCCTCCGGAAGTCACCGAATAGCAATAGGAAAGAGCCGCCAGCCCTTCAGACTCCGGAGGTATGACCGTCCAACCGGCACCTTTGCCTTTTGACTCGAATTTTACCATTGAGGCATTATGCAGGTCAAGCTCTCCAGCTCCGAGAATTATGATTCTTCCCAGCAGTAGGCTCTGCACGTCGCCGATGAAATAGGGATAAAACTCCAGGAGGCGCTGCACCGGCTCGCGGGCATAAGTCTTTGCCAGCTTGTTCACTACCAGCACGCTGTCCGTATCTACATCTGCCCGAAACACTTCCCCTACAAATGGCGCGCGCACGGAAATCTGGATAAGCTTGCCTCGCTCCATATATAATTTCACACGAGGTGAAACCGGTGCGGAATCAATCTTCGCCTTACCGTCGAATTCGGCGGAATTCCAGGCCTGATAATTCCCTAAAATCGTCATCAGCGCTTCATTTGTTGCAGCGTCTCCTCCGTCGGCACGCATTGTCGCGGCCGCCATTATACCCACCAATATTATCAGGAACTGTTTCATTTCTTATATTTATTTTTCATCCGATTCCAAATCTGATTCACCCGAATCCCCAGGAGCCGCATTTTCACCACCCCTCTCTTTGAGTATTTTCTCCGCCTCAGAGATCTTCTTATCAATATCTCCGATTTCCGGATCCAGTTCGCGAGCCTTCCGCCAGTTGGCAAGAGCCTCCCGTTCATTTCCGAGTTTCATGAGAATATCTCCGTAATGGTCGAAGAGTTCAGGGGACTCATATCCCTGCTTTTCCATTGCCTCCACCGCCATCTTCTGATACCTCTCCGCCTCCTGATTTTCTCCCGACAGATGCAGAATCCATGCGTATGTATCGAGATTTGTGGCGTTGTCGGCGTTCTCTCCCGTTATGGTCTGGGCACTGAGTTCCCGGGCCTTGACGAGGTCACCTCCATCAATACTCAGGAAATAAGCGTAATTGTTTTTGGCGAGAATGTTTGAATCATCAAATGCTATCGCATTCTCGTAAGCCATGTATGCGCTGTCTCGCTGTTCGGCGAGATGCCATGTGTCGCCCATCGCGGTGAACAGCTGACTCAGCCTGTCCAGTTCGCCGAGCGATATATCGGGCCGGACATCGCTCAGGGTTACAAGCGTGTCGGTGCGCAATGTCGAGTCTACTTCTGCTGCCATCGTGCGGTATGTAGCAATGGCAAGGTCGTAGCGTTCCGCCTGCATCGCCACCGATGCCCGCAGATGGCGAAGGTCATTGTCCGGCTCCACGTGCCGCATGGCCTCATCGTATGTCGCCAGCGCCTTGTCGGTGCTGTCGGCGGCAAGCTGGTATGTGATCAGCTGCCCCCAGTATGTCCGGTTGCCAGGTTCCATGTCGAGGGCATAGAGGATCTGCTCCTCAGCTTCCGCGAACTCCTGTTTGGCGGCGCTGTACCGCGCTGCCAGGTCAAGTACCTTGGGCTCATGGGGATATTGATCTCGGAGAACGGAAAACAGATAGTCTCCCCTGCCGGTGTCATGCCTGTCGGAAAGCAGCGACTGGAGATAACCTGCCACTATCTCGGTCTTGCGGTCAAGGTCCACATCCTCACAAAGCAACATCTCGTACATCTTCTCGTCAAACTTAGCCGAATCGCCCTCCTGCCGGTAGAAATCGGCCAGCGAAAGTTTCGCCGCCCCGGATCCGGGAGCGATTCTCTCGGCACTCTTGTACCAATACAACGCTGAATCCCTGAGATTTATGACATCAAACAGATTCCCCTTAAGAATCATGTAATTCGGTTCGAAGGGGTTTGTCTCTATCAGTTTGGAAGCCTCTTCGACGGCCGCTGTCGTGTCCTGCATCCCTAGCAACATCGACATCTTTCTGAGCGACAGCTGCGGAGAATGTCCTTCTACCCGCTCATACTCACCAAGATTGGCCAGAGAGGCTTTAAGGCTGTCGCGAGCCGCGTTCACTTCCGAGAGTATAAGAAGAGCTCCGGTAGCTTTCGGATTCCTCGCGTAAGTGCGCTCGAGCACGCGCACAGCTTCCGGTATGGTGTCGAGCCTGTACGCCATGTAGCCATACGACAGCGCCTCGTTGACATCATCAGGATAGAGGTCCACATACGGAGCCGCCAATGCGAGCGACTTCAGTTGCTCCGCGCGCGACTGCATGGTGTCGGTCATCACCGATGACCTCATGGAACCGTAAGCCGAACCGGCCTCCACGTATGAAGGATCGGCATGATACGATTTCCTGTAATACTCATACGAGGCCGCAACTTCAGCCATTGCCTGGCGACGCGCTCCCTCCATAAAATAATACCGGGCACACTCACGCGCGGCCCCCTTCTTTCCAGAAGAGTCCGCAGCAGCACAGCAGATGGCCGCCAGCAGGATCGCAAATATTATTGTCAGACTTCCTTTTCTCACGTTTCTGTCATTTTGTCCCGGTATGGCCGAAAGCTCCGTCCTCGCGGCGGGTGCGGTCAAGCTCCCCTACGACCTCCCAGGAAACATGGGAATATTGCTTGATAACCATCTGGCATATACGATCTCCGTCATTGACGGTAAAATCCTCCTTGCCGAGATTGACAAGAATTATACCCACCTCTCCGCGATAGTCGGCGTCAACAGTGCCCGGACTGTTGGCGATGCTTATGCCGCTCTTCAGAGCCAGACCGGACCTCGGGCGGATCTGGCATTCATATCCCGAAGGCAGTTGCATGTACAGTCCTGTATGAATCAACGCCCTTTCAAGCGACTTGAGTACAACCGGGCCATCCGGAAGGTATGCCCTCACATCCATTCCAGCCGCCTCGAATGTCGCGTAGTCCGGAAGCGGATGATGACTTCGGTTGATTATCTTGACTTTAATTCTATCCATAATTACTCGTAACGATTTACATAAAATGCCGGATAACGGCCGACACGATTCCGGAAGAACCGTACTTGCGTTCCTGAAAGGAACGTAAACGCCGACACCCGTCACATTAATAACAAACCAGACAAGACTTTTACCAAAGATAAAAAAACATGGCTGCCCCCATACGAAGACAGCCACAGTTTGCCTTTTGCCCTTTCCTTATCCCTCCTCGATAGCATCGCTGGGACAAACAGAAGCACAGCTGCCACAGCTGATGCAGGTGTCGGGATCAATCTTGTAGATGTCTCCCTCGGAGATAGCCTCCACCGGGCAAACTGACTGACATGTACCGCATGCCACGCAGCGGTCTGTGATTACGTAAGCCATAATTTTACTTTTTTAGTTTCTTTTGGTTAGTTACGCAAAATTAATGGTATTTTGCGATTCTGCCAACAATCCATGCAGATAATTTTAAAGTTTTTCTTAAATTTGCGCAAATTTAGCTAAATAATCATGACCGGCCAACCTTTGATCTCGATAATCACAATCACTTTTAACGCAGAGAAAGTAATTTGCCCCACAATCGAATCCATCTCGCGACAGACTTTTCGCAACTTCGAACATCTCGTGATCGACGGGGCATCCACTGATTCCACCATAGCATTGGTGCGCCGGAACGGCTGCGCCAGAATTCTCAGCGAACCGGACCGGGGACTATACGACGCCATGAACAAGGGGTTGCGCCTGGCAAGAGGAAAGTATCTGCTCTTCCTCAATGCCGGCGACACTTTCCACTCGGCAGACACTCTCGGCAAATATGCCGAAAGGGCACTCGCAGGCGATGACATCATATATGCCGATACTGTGATTGTCGGACCGGACAGAACAGAACTGCGTCCGCGACATCTGTCAGCACCGGCACTGCTTACGTTCGAATCGTTCGCGCAAGGGATGCTCGTATGTCATCAGGCATTTATGGTCCGTGCAGCAATCTCACCGGAATATGACCTCACATGGCGTTTCTCGGCCGACTACGACTGGACCATCCGCTGCATAAAGGCTTCCGATCCGCGACACTGTACTAATCTGGGCATCACAGCCATCGACTATCTGTCCGACGGAATGACCGACCGCAACAAATACGCGTCACTCCTGGAACGCTTCCGCATAATGACGCGCCATTACGGTACCGTCCCGACCCTTCTCCGTCACTTCGGCTTCCTGCTGCGCGCGCTTCGCCGCAGATAAGCCCACGATAACGGATACGCGGACCGCCTCCATCGGGCGGCCGGCATAAAAAAAGAGACAGGCGCTTCCCGGAGGGAGC
>OFGM01000282.1_pt1 | contig 53393 bp, 53 predicted proteins | sample 1521741 | NCBI WGS metagenome assembly OFGM01 (sample SAMEA3504079, study PRJEB24116) | mouse gut metagenome | biome: mouse gut; feature: mouse-associated habitat; material: faeces | place: Denmark | collected 2011
TAGTATTGATTTTTCAAGGAGCAAATCCCATTTTTAATGTGGGAAGTTTGAGTAATCAAATTCTTCCCTTGATCCATACATCATTTCTTTCGCTCTGTAAGTTTTATTCCTATTGCGCGTCCCGCAAACGCGGCACACGCTCCATTCCATGTGCCATCTACAGGCATCATCCATTTTTTCTTCTATATTTTCCATCATCGCCCTCGATTCATTTCGATATTATTTCCAGTATTGTGTCCACACGATTCCTGTATGTATGGTATTTTCTAATCTTCTGATAACCATTCTCAGCGATCTCCCGCCTTTCCTTGTCGTGTGTCAGATAATACTCCACTTTCTTTTCCAAGTCTGCATAATCCGCATAATAGACATAATCTACTCCATTGTCAAAATAATCTTCATATTCTCTCTGATAATTACTTAAAAGAAACCCTTGGCTTCCCATAATTTCAAAAGACCGCAAGGGAATCCCCGACCATATACTTTTTAACGTAATATTCAAATTGATTCGGGAACTCCTATAAATAACCGGGGCCTCTTTCATCACTTCGGCAGTGCCCCTATTCCTTACTCCAGGAAGCTCCGGCGTATCTTCATAAGTATATAAATCCACCGAATATTTTCGGGACAATAACGCTAAAATCTCTTTTCTTTCCAATGCCGTAACCTGCCTTGCCAGAAAATAATTGGCATATACCCATTCCAGCCTTTCAAAGCCATCGCGATTTACCTCCAACGGGCAATGCCTCATGATATCTTCCATAATCGCGGGTTCCAGCATTCTCTCCAAAAAAAATTCACCGTAAATTCTTTTCTGGGTTTGTATGCATCCATCCAGATATCCTTTTGTATATGCATCTATCCCCTCTAATTTCTCATAGAACCGGTTTTTTTTCTCCTGATACGTGGAACCGATAAAAGATATATCCGTATGATAAAATTTTCTTTCCGCCTCTGTCACAAAATAAGCATCATATCTTTCTACCGGTGCTGCCATCGGCAAATGGTAGATCGTATCTATCCCCTGTGCCCACAGGTCTTCACAGGTTCCCTTATCAAAAACAAACGCATAATTATACGGAAATTTTATTGTATTGGAATATAACTGTATAAACGGACTATCAAAAGTCCATGATACATATTTTACCCTGCATGCATTACAGGCGATAGAAATCACCGGAAAATAATTAAAAGAAAACACAAAGTCGTACTGATCGGATGCAATATTTCTGACTAACTTCTCGCATAAGTCCTGATTCAGTCTGGTATTTTCCGTTTCCCTTGGAAACGGAAAATATACGACCTCCCATCCTCTCCTGCCAAATTCCTCTGCCAAATCCGTCTGTCCCAGACTCTTCCACTCCATGAACAGAATCTTCATATTTTTTCGGCTCCTTACAATTCTTCACGCGTATCCAAATCAATACCGCTGACCTTAAAATAAGGATTTTCATAAATAAACTGATTACAAATGGAAAAAGGAAATTGGTTCTTCCATGCCAGATAATTGAACACATTCTCCATAAAAGAATAGCCCCTTGGAATTTGCTGCCACCATTCCTCCATAATTTTACATAAAGTTTCATCATTATGGCTCCTCACCATAATTCTGCCGTCTATTAAACCATTATGTTTCGGATACCCTTCCTTTTTATAACGTACCAACATTTTCCTGATATTAATATTTAAATCGTCCGTAGCCATCTGCGCCATAGACATATCTTCGTAAATGCAATCCTCTTTTGCGCTCGGGAAGCTTAAAAAACTTTTTCCTTCTCCGTAAATTTTACAAAAACGTAAAACATCTCCTACAATTGTTACATCCGGAGCTACCCAAATACTATAATCGTAATCTTTTAAAAACTTATGAGGAAATATTTTATATTTACTCTCCAGCATTTTTCCCTCTATTTTTTCCCCTTCTTTTATAGGACAATAAGTCCATATCCCTTCTCTCTTCCCCCATTTTTCTTCTTTATCCGTAAAACAGAGATAATCCAGTTGTCTGCTGACTTCCCGCGGCTGGTTTAATACATTATCTTCTAATAAACAGGTATATACCACTCCTCTTCCCGTTCCTAAGATTTCTCCTTTTTTCTCCCAAGGCAGGTTTTTTTGACGCTCCTTATGCAAACGGTACTGTGTCTGCGCACTGGCTGTTCCTAAATCAACGATCATCTTCCTGTAAGGTTTCTCCCGGAAAATTTTTTCTTCTTCATTCAATGCCGCATAAAAAGCCTGATAAGTACATTCAAACAAATATAAGATACGGCTACAACTCTCCATATCCTTTCTTCCCAGTGCTTCCCGCAGACATTCCTTATATAGTTCCGGCATATTTCCAAACCCATCGTTTGACCGGCTTCCTATACAATCCCAGAAGGATTCACCTAATGTACATTCTATCAAATCGCACATTTCATCTATTGGAAAACTATCCGCTGGCATTTTCCCTGATTTCAACGCTTTACGAATCTTTTCCACTAAATCGATCACCTTGCTATCCACTTTAATCATAATCCACACCATCCGTTTGTTCTAGATTCATAATTTTTAACATCGTATCAAAACGATTTCGATAGGTATGATACTTCTTTACTTTCTCATATCCATTTCGTGCCACCATCTGCCGTTCCTCTTCATGCGTCAGATAATATTCCACCTTCCCCAGCAAGTCCTCATAACTATCATAATAAGCAAAATCAACTCCCGGCTCAAAAAAATCCAGAAAATCTTCCTGATAGTTCGTCATCAAAAATCCGCCGCTGCCCATAATCTCAAAAGCGCGCAATGGAATCCCTGTTCTTATGGATCGTAATGTAATATTTAAATTTATTTTCGAACTTCGAAAAATAAAACAAGATTCCTTCCTGTTGGCCGCCGTCCCCCTATTGATCGTATTAGGCAAAGACGGAGTTTTTTTATGGGTATAAAGATGACACGGATACTTTTCGGAAAGCATTGCCAAAACCTCTTGTCTTTCCGTCGCAGTGATATATCGAGGTAATATAACCTGTCCAAAATACTTCTCAAAACTGAAATTACAATCCTGATACATAACTCCGCCAAATATTCCTCTCAACTTCTCTATCATGTCAGAATCCAACATATCTTCCAGAATCAGATTTCCATAAACACGCTTCTGAGACATCATTAATCCGTCTATATATCCTTTGTAATAGTCATCCAGCCAATTCAGCCCTCTATACCCGCTGAATCGATTCTCCGTATAAGTAGAACCAATAAAAGAAATCGGTGCCTGATACGCTTCTTCTATTTCTTCGTCCATCTCATAGTTGTCGTAACGTCCAACATTAGCCGCCAGAGGTAAATAATATACGGTATTGATGCCCTTTCCCTTCAATTCCAAATAGTCCGCTTTATCGAAAATAAATATATAATTATAAGGCGATACCACTGTACAATGCCACAATGGCATTAATGGACTATCGTACACCCATGCAGCATAAGGCACTTTGCATACGCTACATGCGATAGCCACGATAGGAAGATAATTCCATGAAAAAACAAAATCATAGTCTTTTTGTGAAACTTTCCCAATCAATATCTGTTCTAACTGCTGATTGGCATAGGAATCCTCCTTTCTGCTTACTTTATACTCATCCACTTCGTATTTCCGCCTGTCAAACTCTTCGCGTACATCACTTCCACCATAAGCTTCCCATGTTATATATAATACTTTCATATTCTATAACTCCTTTATCCGTGTTAAAAGTGATTCCACCCTATGGCGATACGTATGCCCCTCTTTTACTCTCTGATATCCGTTGCGGGCAATTTTTTCTCTTTCTTCTTCATGAGTTAAATAATAGTCTGCCAGCCTGACCAGTTCTTCTTTACTCGAATAGAAGATATAATCTATACCAGGTTCAAAATATTCTAAAAAATCTTCCTGATAGTTCGTTAAAAGAAATCCGCCACTCCCCATAATGTCCATAGCTCTCAGCGGAATACCTGTATGGATGCTTCGCAGCGTCATATTCAGATTAATTTTAGAGGCTTTAAAGACTTTCGGCATTTCCGTTACATAATCCACAGAGCCACAATTTATCACATGTTCTATGCCTGAGGTCTGCCCCGGTGCATATAATTTAACCGAATATCTTTGTCCCAGAAGTTCCAGCTGTTCTTTTCTCTGTTCTCCTGTCAGCTTTCTTGCCAAAAAATAATTTGCATAGATCCAAGCATCTGTTTCCCACTCATCCTTCCTTTTACTAAGTGGACAAACACGTTGCAATTCCTGAAGAATGTTATCTGTCAGCAATTCTTCCAAGATAAAACTCCCATACAACTCTCCCTGCATCTTCATAATAGCTTTTAAATATCCCGCCGTGTAACTGTTCACCCCATCTATATATCGGAAAAAATCTTGTCTTTCTTCGTTATAAACAGATCCTACAAATGCAATGTCTGTGGCATATTTCTCCATTTCCTTTTCTGTCAGTTTCACACTGTCATAATAATTAACTGGCGCCGCCATAGGAAGATAAAAAGCATGCTTCACACCATAATTTTTAAATTCATAATATAACTCTTTATCAAAAAAGAAAATATAATTGGTATCCAGTATCGTATATTCGGAATACAACAAAAGAAATGGCGTATCATATATCCAACCGGCATATTTTATATTATAATCATTACACGCCTTAGCCGCTATAGGAAAAAAATTGAAAGAAAATACAAAATCATAGTTGCCTTCCCTTAATCTTTCTGTTAATTTCCGATACAGCAAATCGTTTTCACGCATATTTTCTTCATTAAAAGGCCATGGAAACATATCCACTTCGTGATCTGCCTTGCGAAATTCTTCTATTACATATTCATGGGCAAAACTATCCCATTCCAATACCAATATTCTCATATTAATCTCCGGACTATTATATAATTATATGAAAAGAGAGCTGGAACTTCCAGCTCTCTTTCAAACACTTTATAAAGTGCTGTACTTCGCAAACAACTAATAATTTACTGAAGTAAGGATAATACACCCTGATTTGACTGATTAGCCTGTGCCAACATAGCCTGACCTGCCTGAGCAAGAATCTGATTGTTGGAGTAGCTAACCATGGATTTAGCCATGTCTGTATCACGAATACGGGACTCAGCTGCCGTTGTGTTCTCAACGATATTGTCCAAGTTGTTAATAGTATGCTCCAGACGATTCTGAACAGCACCAAGTGCGGAACGCTGAGAAGCAACTTTTTCAAGTGCAGAACTGATTACTGTGATAAAGCTTGCAACTGCGCTGTACTGGGTTGCTGCGCTCCAGCTCTGGTTCTTCAGATTTGTATCTAACTTTGTTGCAGTCATCTTGGAGATCGCAACGCTCATTGTCTCGCCAGATTCATTACCAACCTGGAAGGAGAAACTTTTTGCATTAGCGCCAGAACCGTTCAATACGCTCTGATCATTGAATTTCGTTGTTGTTGCGATACGATCGATTTCGCTGATCAGCTGGTTGATTTCGTCTGCAATGTACTGCTTCTGAGTTGTTGTATAGGTTCCATTAGCTGCTTTAACTGTCAGTTCGTTCATTCTCTGAAGCATGTCATGAACTTCATTCAACGCACCTTCTGCGGACTGTACTAAAGAAACGCCGTCCTGCGCATTTGCAGATGCCTGATCCAAACCTCTGATCTGACGTCTCATTTTTTCAGAAACGGAAAGGCCTGCTGCATCATCTGCTGCACGGTTAATTCTATAACCGGAAGCCAGTCTCTCTGTCTGCTTTGCCTGTGTGTTCGTTGTGATACCTAACATTCTGTTAGAGTTCATAGCTGTAAGATTGTGTTGTACTACCATAATATATTCCTCCTTGAATATTAAGTGGCTTCCCTGCCACTTTTGTTTTTATGTCTGGTTTGGCCCTAGGTTTCCTCACCATCCACTTGTTTGCTAAGTAAGTTGCTTTACTTGTATATTATATCGGAATGATTTCCGAATACTTTATACCTAATTTAAAAAAAATTATTTTTTTTTGTCCATAAACTGTGGAGATACCATTTGCGATTTGTTCATATTCCGGTAATAATCCAAAGCAGCCTTAGAGCTTTTTCTGTTTCTTTTCAAATCCTCTTTGGCTTTTGCAAAATAATTCCTGGCCAATTTTTGATTCCTAGCTTCCTGCGCCCGAATAGCCACGCTCTTTTCCGTTACCTCTGCAATTTTCTTTTGCAAAGCGTTGATTTGTGGCTTATATTTTTCTCTTCCCGCCATAAGCTGTTCTTTTATATGTCCATAAAGCGTTTCAAATCCTTCGTCCAGTTTGGTAAGTTCATCAATCAGCACTCCCTTTTCCTCTATGCTGTCATCAAACGCCTCTTCCGAAACCGGCTCCGAACTCAATATCTGTTCCTGCCTGGCGCAAAGGCTTTCTATTCTGCCCAGTACATCTAATTTTTTATAAAGGCTTTCTTCCAGAACCTGAAGATAATTCTCCATTATGATTTACCTTTCTCTCTATTCAAACGCATGACTTCTTTCCAGGTATCTCTAACTGAGCGAAGATGCTCGCAAACTTCTTCTAAAATTTCTTTATCTTTTTTCATATTGGCCTCTACCAAACGCCGGGCAAGATATACGTATACGTTCTCAAAATCCTGCGCCACTTGGTATTTCATATCCAGAGTTTCTCTCAAATATCCTATGATTTTCTCCGTTTTTACAATATTCTTATGGGCTTTCTCCACATCTTTCTGTTCCATACCCATGATTGCAATATTACAAAATTTGATAGCACCTTCATAAAGCATCAGCGTAAGTTCCGCTGGCGAAGCTGTCATAATCTTATTATTGCTGTACTGTTCATACCTGTTTGGTAGAGCCATAATTTTACATTCCTCCTAATAAGCTTGATACTGCGCTTTGGTTCGACTGCAACTTAGCTAAGGCCGTCTCCATAGCGGCAAACTTATTATACCACTTATCCTCCAGAGCCGTCAATTTTGCTTCCTGTTTTTTAATCTTATCTTTATAGTCGTCATATTCCTTTTGCATTCTCTTATCATCATAGAACGAGCCAAAACTTCTCACTCCATCTACGCTGCTAGACTGCTTATTCAACTCTGTATAAAGATTCTGCGACAGTTGTGAGAAAAATTCTATTACCGTATCCGGATCTGCTGCAATCGCAGATTTCAGGTCATTTGCCTTGGAGCTTACGGCAGCATCATCCTCATCGCCATTAATATGATATGCATTCCTTTCATTTTCTGAAGCATTGAAATAACCCAAAGTTTCAATTCCAAAATTAGAAAGATACATCTGTTTTCCATTCACCACCGCTCCCTGCATCATGATGTTTTTCATGGCGGAAGAAATGGAAGATAAATTAGAATCTCTGCGTAAAATGGAATCTTTTATTTTTCCTTCCCATTTTTCTATTTCGGAATCCGACAATTCCTTTTTCTCTTCATCGGTAAGAGGTTCATATCCCTTTGACGATTCCGCATTATACAGCTTATCCATCTCATTGATCAAAGCATTGTACTCTTTCAGGAAGTTCTTAATCATATTATAAACGCCGTCCGTATCCCTTCTGGTCGTCAGCGTTACTTTCTCATCGCTTTTTTGAAGAGCTGTGATTGTCAAACCATTCACTTCAAAGGTATTGCTTTCGCCTTCATAGGTTACGCCGTTCAAAACGATCTTTGCATTCTTTCCATCCTGCCTTTGAACATCGCTTCCTGCCTGGGTATCCCAGTTGGCAATAGCATCCGCCGCAGTCAGTATCTTATCATTCCACATACCGGTAACTTCAAGCCTCAGCTTAGAACTTTCCTTAATATTATCGGAATCGGTGAGATCAAGATAAGATTCTACATCGTTCAACGACTGAGTCGTTGCATCCAACGCATCTTTTTGCGCCTCATAATTTTCAACAGCCGACATCTTGCCTTGTAATTTTGCCAATTCCTCTTTATCGCTTTCAGTCGCACTGTCGCCATCTGCTTCAATCTTTGCTTTTAGGTCATCAATGCTTTTCTTTAAAGCATCCTTATCTACGCTTTCAACATCTTCGCCATATTCTGTGGAAAATGCCGCCTTACTTTCATTCAGTGCCGTCGTTTGTTCCGTCTGCGTCTTTAACAGGTTTTCTCTTTGGCTTATATAAGACTTCACCCGTTTCGCCACATCGTCGTTAACAGCTTGATCCTTGGCCGCCTGATCCATATTGGCATACTTTTCATACTGAGCTTTTGCCTGAGCATCATAGCTAAGTATTCCTAGCTGTTTTAAAGCATTCGTCCCCTCTGTATTGGATGCGGTAATCGAAAAGTCATTTACCTTTCCGCTCTTTGATGCTGCAATATGAAATCTTTTATTTTTTTCATCAAAATTAGCTTCCACTCCGGCACTTTTCAGGTTGCCTACAAACTCAGCAACGGTCATGCCTTCCGTAATAGCGATATCTGTTGATTTGCCGCCAGTTGTAACCGTGATCGTACTTCCTGCCGCTATTCCCATATCGGTCAGCTTAGTTGTCTTTGTTACATCGTCTCCCACCTGCGCCCCTGTCATATATCCGGTAGTCGCCAATTCTTTCACTTCCAGTTCCTGGGTCGCGTTCATCGCATCATCGCTACTAATCACCTGTGCAATCGAAGGATGCGAAACATCCGTAATCTTTTTGCTATAATCAGTAGCCAGTCTCATATTACCTAAAGTATTCTGGAACAGCTTATAAATCTTAGCATTCAAGTCTTTCCAGGCTTCCTGCTTCCATTGAAGCGATGTTTGTTTTTTTCTAACGCTGTCCACTTTCGTTTTCTGGGCTTTTACCAGCTCCGAAATGATGGACTCCGTATCCAATCCCGAATTCATACCTGTAATTCTAATAGGCATATATCTCTCCTCCTGTCCTTACTCGTTGGCTTACCGCCTCTCATCAATCATAATTCCAGCCAGCTCCCATACCTTTGCGATCATGTCCAAAGTCTCTTCCGGCGGAAATTCCTTAATCACTTCCTTGGTATCCTTATCCACGATCTTAATCATAACCCTATTAGTTGCATCGTGAATTCCAAAGACAGCCTCTGAATGAGGCATATTTTTATTCAGCTGCTCAACAGCCTTTTTAATCTTTTCATTTGAATTCTGCTGTTGTTCTGAATTTTGGTTGCCTGCACTCTGACCGTCTTTTCCGTCTGCCTTTATAACGGATACCGTAACTGGGTCTACATTCGCGACCTGTGCAGGAGTGGAAACTTCCTTGTTTTCCGCTGCTTCGCTTGTTCTGACCGGTTTCTGAACCGCCTGTGACTGAATCGTCATTACACTTCCTAATGGTTCTATAGCCATTGTTGATCACCTCCGTGTGATGTTAAAATTTGTTAGACAACATAATGATACTTATCATTAACGTCTATCTATTATATCGGATAAATTTTATAATAATTTACCCCTTTTCCCTCCTTTCCCCGTATTTTCTCGATTTTGGAAGAATACATTTAAAAAAGATGTCCTTCCAGAATCATTCATTCCAAAATCAGGACATCCTTTTCCTCTTCTTTATCTTATTCCAACATCTTCTTCAAAGCTTCCATACCTGTAACATTACCATCCATATGCACCGCTTCTTCATTCGCATTCTGTATCTGCACATAAACCTCTTTCCGATAGATCGGAACTTCTTTCGGCGCTGAGATGCCTATCTTCACCTGTTCGCCCTTGATCTCCAGAATCGTAATTTCTACATTATTATTGATAATCAGGGCTTCGTTCTTTTTTCTGGATAAAGCTAACATCTATTCACCCGCTTTCCTTGCCTGCAGGATATCATAAATAGGGAATTTTACTTTATATACATCTCCTTCTACGATTACCTGACATGCTTTTCTGTTTGCACCATTGATTATGATAGGCCCTTTTAAATTTACCGTCATTTTTTCCAGTTCCTGCGGTACGGAAACGGTAACAAGCACCAGTAGTTCATCCTGCTTCCATTCCCCAAGAACCTTTAATAACTCATCCTCTATCTCCGGATTATAATCTTCCTTCACAAACAGGGGATCCATCACCGGCATCGCAAACCCCGGCTCCTGTAACGACTGCAGCCAATGAATCGTAGCGATGCCGTCGTCCTCATCGTGAAGCAGGGTAAACTGGGTCAAATCGGGAAATCCGATGATCCCGCCCGGGAAAGTAATTATCTTCTCTTCTTCAATCGTAACCTCTCCGAATACTTTTGTTTGTAATGTCATACCTTCTCCTTATTTTCCACCGCTTTATCATTTATCATCTTTAAATATAATTCATCAGTGAATTCTGCAAAATCTTTCCTGTTGCCAGCAATGCCGACTGATAGGAATAGTCCATGCTGGTCAGCTTCACCGTCACTTCCGTCACGTCGATATCTTCATTGGCGGACTGCAAAGTCTCAAAAGTGCTTTTCTGCGTCATCAGGCGGTTGCTGATCAGATCAAGGCGGCTTGCCCTCGTACCGTTATCCGTAATTGCCAGGCTGGTAAAATCCGATATCTCCTGGGTCTTGGTAATCAGCCCTTCCATCATTTTCTGCATATTTTCACGCACATAAGTATGTGCTTTTTCCGCCGCATCGTAAGAAGCTTTTAAATTGGCATAACCAGCCTCACTCGGCTCCATGCCGTCCATCATTTTTTCCAGATCTTTCTTAATGGCTTCTATTTCTTCTAATTTTGCCAGCGCGTTCTCCATGTCATCGATATTTCGATCCATATCCATGGTAAACACTTCGTCTGCCGTCGTATTAACACGGATTCTCTGGTTATAGCCTACATCGTATTCTATGAACTGCGTTACCTTATCGCAAGGGATATATTTATCTATGGTAGGCGGATTGTTAGCCGTATTCTCATACTCCGCATGATTATATTCGATCACCTTATTCGGATCGGTCACATCTTTACACGCGAAATAATGCTGCGGCTGCATATCGCCTTTTTTCCAGCTGTCCTTTTGGTATGTGATCCTCATTTCCGTACCCGCATCCAAATCGGCAAATTCCTTTTTATACAGATTTTCGCCAATTAATAATTCTCCTGTCTCCGGTATCAGCACCGCTTCATCCGGATTATCAAGCACATAATCATACGGATTGGGATCGGCAGTAGAAGATATCGCTGTAATAGGATCTGTTAAATCCGTTCCCTGCGGCGGAGTACCATTTAGTGCTGCTGCTTGTTTTTGTGCCTCCGTAATCATCGTAATTTTAGGTATATTCCCATCCTTTATCGCATCATAGGAAAGCCGGATACGGTGAATATTCGAATTAGTGATATCTGCTTCCTCTTCCTTAACTCCGTCATTCACAGGATCATAATTGTCTTTTGTTACTCCCTTTAAATCTCCAATGTTCGTATAATTAATCGTATCAAACGCCGACACATCCAACTGTTCGGTAATCTCAAAGTTCCGGTAAGACGGGTCAGCCGGATTTTCCGACAGATTTTCTGTAAAAGTAAGGGGCGTATCGGTGCGGTATCCGGTAAACATATATCTTCCCGCACAGTCCACATTGCCCGTAGAATAAAATTCATTCTTCAATTCCTTCAACTGCGCAATAACGATTGCCATATTGCCGGCGTCAAAGTCTTTTACCGCTCCCTGCGTACAGAGTCCTATCATGCTCTTTAAAATTTCCGATGTGGTCTCCAGCGCGTCACCTGTTACTTTCAGCCAGCTTTCCCCGTCTTTTGCATTTCTTTCATAAAACTGCGTAATCTGGGATACGTCGCTGCGCAGCCGCAATGCGCGGATCGCGATGACCGGATCGTCTGACGGCCTGGTCAATTTCTTTTTCGTGGACATCTGCGTACTTAGCTTATTGGTCAATTCTTTATTATTGTTAATATTATACAGCGAATTATTCTGCATAATTTTGTTTGTCATTCTCATAGAGCAATCCTCTCCTTTCACAGCCAGCACCGGCCATACTCTTTCTGTTCCTCATCACGCCTTCCGTTGCTGCTGTTTATCAGACGCCTGTCTCCAATATCAGCCTGTCATAAATCTCCGTCAACGTCTGTACCATCTTAGAAGAAAGCGTAAAAGAATTCTGGAACTTCACCATGTTCACCGCTTCCTCATCCTCATCCACGCTGGAAATCGACATCCTCTGGTTTTCAATCGTCACGGCAATGCCGTAATAAGTATCATAAAAGTCTTTGGCGTTCCTGGAATTTAAGGCTACATCGGACAATATCGTCTGTAAAAACTCCTCGACAGTCGCATTCCTGAAACTAAACTTCGTCTTATCCCTGAGGGTTTCCACCAATTCCTCCAGCTTGCCGTTCTCTTCCACTCCATTATTCGATACGCTTTTTGTACCGAGCAGATCGGGATCCGCCACCAGCTTATCATTGATTTCGATATTGAAAGCTGTCATTTCATAATATCCATCCGCATCCTGAAAATCTCCCATCTCATACTGGGAATCCAGAATACTGTTTCCTGCCACGGGCTTCCTCGCCGTAAAGAACATGGCACCAAGGTTATCGTTCTTATCATAGCCGCTGGTAAATATTTCGTTCACTTTAGCCGCAAAAGAACGAACAAATTCGTTCATCTGGGACAGATAATAAGGAATGCCCTGGTAATTGATATCCACACCAATTTCCACTTCCCTTCCGATTTTACCGGCTGTCACCATGGAATCGCACTTCGCATCGTCCATAATAAATTTGAAGGTACCATCGTTTTCGTTATATTCCCAGCTCTGATAATAATATAACGTATTTCCAATCACAACGCTTCCGCCCGTATCCGAAAGGTTGCATTTATTCATATCGGAAAGAAAATCCCTGGAAGCCTTTACGGTCACTTCCGTACCAAACTGGCCTTTTTTGACCGCCTGCACGATTCCCTGGAATGCCTTATTATTATTTCCATCGCGCATCGCCACAAGCCCTTTCAGCGAGCCTCCCATAGACGCGTTATTCAGGTTAAAATCGTTGCCGTTATCCCAATAAATATCATACAATCCATCGGCATCGCTCTGGTTGACTTTTTCATTATCCGCCCTGGAACGGCATTCCAGTTTATGATAATCGCCGCCGTCCACAATCGGCTGATTGCCGGCAATGCTCACGATGAATCTTGTTCCTCCTGTCTCCCTCTCCGGATCATAAGGATCGGTAATCGGGTATTCTTCTGTCTTAATGTCCACGATTTCCGATAATTCATCCAGCAGCAGATCTCTTTTATCCCTTAGCTGGTTCGCCCTTGTACCGGTCATCTCCACCACATTGATCTGCTTATTCATAGTAGCGATTTCGGAAGTAATGGAATTGATGCGCTCCACCCGCAGTTTGATTTCTTCATTCACATCTTTCTGCAGCGCCTGCAAGTTTCCCGCCGTCGTATTGAAATATTCCGCCAGCTTCTGCGTGGAAGCTATAAAAGCTGCCTTATAATCCCTAAGGCTGGGATTATTCTTCACATCCTGCAACGCACGCATAAATTCGTCAAAAATAGCTTCAAACCCTGTATCTCCGTCGTCATCCAGATAGTCTTCGATCGATTGGGTATAATATTTTTTAATGTCATATTCGCCAAGAGTCGAATTATTATTGCGAAAACGCAGATCGTAAAATTCATCCCTGACGCGTTCTATAGCCACCGTATCCACACCGGCTCCGGCACACCCGTAGGTCGTAAAGAGCCTGAGGGCATCTGCCGCCTCCTGCGTTACCTGCTGTCTGCTGTATCCGTCCGTATGGGTATTGGCAATATTGTTGGCCGTGGTGTTCAATGCCGCATTGGCCGCCCTGATACCCGATGACGCAATCGATAAACCAAAAAATTGTGATGGCATTTACTTCACCTTACCTTCCTAATGTGCTAAGAACATGTTCTATCATTTCGTTGATTACATTGACGTATCTGCTGGATGCGTTAAACGCATTCTGGAACTTGATCATAAACTCCATTTCCTCCGAATCGGAAACGCCTACGATCATTTCCCTTGCGGAAAACGTCTCGTTTACCACTTCCGCCTGCAGATCCGATATTTCTTTATTCGCTTCCCCTGTAATAGCGACCTGGTCAATCAGATTGCCATAATAACCGATTAATGATACTTTCGTCTCAAGATTCGGGTTCAGCGTGTGGCTCTCCTCCGAAAACGCCGCTTTCAATCTGGCTGTCGTGGCTTTATCTTCCGATCCGTCTTTTAACCGGAAGGAAAGCGTTCCCGGCTCTCTCTTCAGATCCTCGTTTACGATCATGTTTCCAATCGTATAGCCTTTTTCCGGATCGTCGGAAATCAGCTCGAACATCTGAATGGCGATAGGATTGCCCTGAGCATCCTTCAGAACATTGCCGTTCTCATCTTTCGCCTTCATATAATCCGTATCCGGCTCGCTCTCCGCCGCCTGGCGCAGAACATCGTTAATCGCCGTTACCACTTTATTCACCAGCTGGTCAAATTCCGCCTGGACGTTCATGATCAGCGACTGGGAAATATCCCTGTTATATGCTTCTATGTTTTCTTTTGCCACATCCTGATAGGTAGCTCTTTTATTCCCCCGGGCATATACCAGCGCCCTCAGGGAACCGATATCCGTATTCAGCGAAGAGCGGATTTCCTGTGTAGTATCGAACACGGCGGAAGATTCCAGGATCGGTACTTTTTCCCCCCACGGCATCGTATTGTAATCGGCGAGCTGCGGCCAGTACGGCGTGTAAAATCCCGTATCCGGATCAGCATAAACGCCCATCTCGCTGATCGATTCGGTTCTTACAAAATCCACGCCTTCGAATTTGACGGTAACCGCGCCGTAAATATCCTCTTCATAACTGATCTTGCCTATCTTGCTCATTTCGTCCAGAATAAAATTTCTTCTGTCGCGCAAGTCATTGGCATTTTCCACATTTCCCGCTTCGGCTTTCATAATCTGCTGGTTGATCTGCACCAGCTCCCTGCCGTAATCGTTCAACTTATCCACGTTTTTCTTAATCTGCGTATTCAAATTATCCTGCATCTCGCAAAGGCCTTTATATACCAGCGAAGCTCTCTTCAGGAATTCATTGCAACGGGATACGAGAAGATTCTGATTCGTCATATCGCAGGGATCCATATCCAGATCCTGGATTGTCTTCCAAAGATTCTGAATAGATTCGGAAAATTCCACCCCCTGAAACTCTCCGAACAAATCTTCCATTTCATCAATAACCTTCACATTGGACTCATAAAACGCGCTGCGTCCCGACTCCTTGCGGTAGGTCTTATCCAGGAACATATCCCTGACCTGTCTTGTTTGGGAATAATATACGCCTAAGCCGTATTGCTGATATGCAACAGCGGAGGCGTTGACAGAAAGTGTCTGATAAGTTCTCGTATTAAGCAGAATCTGCTGTCTCGTATAGCCCTTCGTATCCACATTCGTCATATTATGCGCTGTGGTATTCATCGCATTCTGGCTGGTTTGCAATCCAGATGCTCCTATATATAAACTTCCAAATAATGGCATGATATCACCTCTCCCTGGGATTATTGTTTTGCATCAAATCCGTTTCTGCTTACCCCGATCGCGCTTCCCGCACTATATGCTCCTTTGTTATAGTTCGCCGTCTCGGGAGCCGCTTTCATCGCTTGAAACATGTTTATGTCAAACTCGATCATTTCCAATGCATTCAGTATCAGATCCCTGTTCTGCTCGTTGACCTGACGTACCTGATGCACCACCGCTTTGAGCTTGTCATGTACCTTTGCCAGTTTTTGCTGTTCCGCCGGCCTCGGTTCAAGCATCTGAATAATATTCGTCAATATCAAATCTTCAACATCCCTGTTTACTACGTTGGCAATATCCTGAATCACTTCCCGCCTTTTATTGTCTAAATGATTGATTCTGCTTGCAACGATTTGTTCTTCATCCGTGATTTTTGATAATTCTTCTAAATTGCCGGAAATAATTGCCGGTTTCTTTTTTGTGGACAGCTCCAGCAAGTTGTCATATTCGTCACATATACCACCTAATACTGTAATCAGGTTTTCCATCAAACTTGCCACGAAACTACCCCACTTCTTTCATTTTTTGTAATAATTTGTCAGCAAAGGCTCCTGCTTCCACTCCATAAGTACCTGCCTGAATACTATTTTTGAGAGGAGCAGTAATCTCTTCCCTGATGTCGCTGCTTGCAGCTACCGCCTGTTTTGCCACCTGATATTCCCTTCCAATGCTGGAAATCTGAAGCTGATCGGTAGCACCGACGCCGGGCTTCCTTTGGCTTTTATCAGTTTTCGATGTCTTATATATCTGCTGAACCTGTGTATATGCCTCAATACGCATTGTCCACTCCTCCTTCCATGAGCTTACTGATGTCTTATTATTATTATCGGACTTTTGGGCGATTACTTTAGAGTTAAAAATTTTTTTTGCGCGGCAGCGGATATCCGCTGTCCCTTATTTTAATCAAAAGAGGCCGCCACATGCATTTTCCCTGTGACAGCCTCCTGCTCTTTTTTCCTGTTTTCTTACTTTGTTTTTTATTTTTCTTCCGCCGTCTTGAAAGCTGCCAACGCCCCTTCCAATTCCGCCATTTTCTCTTTCAGCTCCGCACTCGCCTGTTTCAGCGATTCCACTACGTCCATCTGCTTTTGGGAAATGTTGAATACTTCTCCCGAGGCCGTGGCCGTTTCTTCCGACACGGCGGAAATGCTGCTTACCGCATCCAGCGTATCCTGCCTCTGGGCATCGATGCTTTCAATATCCCCCGATATCCGCCGGATCGTATCCAGCATCTGCCTGGTGCTTTCCGCAATATCGCGGAAATCTTCCGTTGTATGTTTTACAAGAAGCGCCTGTTCTCCTACGATCTCCCCGGCCCTTTCAGCCGTGGAAACAGTGTCTTTCGTCTGTTTTACGATCTCATCCACTACTTTGTTGATCTCGCTGGCCGCCTCGCTGGAGCCGTCGGCCAGTTTTCGGATGGCTTCCGCCACTACCGCAAATCCCTTTCCGGCTTCCCCTGCTCTTGCCGCTTCTATGGACGCGTTCAACGACAGCAGATTTGTTTCTTCCGCAATATCATTGATCGTCTCCACGAATTCCCCGATCACCATAGATTTTCTTGCTAATTCTTCAATATCCTCTTTTACCCTGTCCGTTACCTCGATCGTAGCCTGAGTTTTTCCCGACAAGGCTTCCATCGTCTCGATACTTTTCTCCACAATCCCCTTTGTAGCTTCCGAACCGCGTGCTGCCTGTTCGATGCTTCCGCCGATGTCCTCAATCTTCCTGGAGAGGGAATCCATCTGATTCAGACAATCCCCTGCATCCGAAGCCTGGAGAGATACTCCTTTATCTATCTCCGCCAACGTCGCCTTAATTCCCTGGGAAGATTCCTCGATCTTTGCGGAAACCTCTTCCACGCCGCCCGCCGCATTTTTTACCAGCATAGCAATCCCTTCCACCTGCTGGATCAATCCTTTCATATTGGTGATCACATTCATAATGTACCGGGACAATATACTGAATTCGCTTTTGCCTTTTGTCTTCAGGCACACGGTCAAATCGCCTTCCGCCGCTTTTTTCAGTCGTTTGATGATTCCTGACATACCGGCGCTGATATTCAGAGAGATCAAAAGGCCGATAATGACCGCCACGATACATGCCACGGCCACGAGCATCACCGTAATACTTTTAATGGCTTCGGCGCCTTTCGTCACATGGCGGACAGGCACAAGGTATCCCAATGCGGCTCCTGTCTTTTCACTTTTTGCAAAAGTAAAGAAATACTCCTGGCCGTCATAAATTACGTATTCCGTACCCTGCAATTCTTCCGCCGCAAGGCAGTTCCTGAAGAAATCCTTATCATAAAAAGCGAATTCCTCCGTAATTTCCTCATTTTTTATTACCAGTTCCCTCCCATCCCCTGTCACGAATCCAAGGATAGAACCGTCTGAGGTATCCACCTTTGACAAGCTCTTCTTTACCGCCTCTTTACTAATATCCACTATAAAAACCGCCGCCCGGTTCGGAAAAGCGCTCATATAAGATATCGCATAATCGTCCTGATGATACCCCGTCAACGCGTCCATCTGCGGATGGCTCCCCACCCAGGCAGTGGATTTCCCCAGCCAGTCAATCACATTCTTTTCATATATCACCTTCTGTCCTTCTTCCGTTTCGGCCCATTTTTCATAATAGCCGTCCGCACTCTGGTCGGAAGATTCCAGCGTACTCATGACCTTGCTTCCGCTTTTCGGTATAATATAAATAGCGTTGATCAGTTCATTGGATCTCTGCCTTACTTTAATATTGGATGCATTTTTTCTGTAGATGGAAGACGCTTTGGAAAGGTCGTTTTTGAACAGACCGTTTGCCAGGCTTTGCAACTCCGTATCCAAACGCATCTGCATCGCTTCCGCGCTGACCATGGACATGCCAAAATCCAAATACTGCATCTGCGTTTCAATGGAAGTCCTGGCTGTTTCCTCAAAATTAGCAACCATTCCTTCCTCCGCCTTTTTGGAAGAAATAACACCTACTAATATAACAAAAAATATGGGAACCAAAAAACCGACCAACAGCTGTACTTTCAAATTCACGTTCAGCTGAAAATCCATTTCTTTTCCCTTTATTTTTGCCTTTGTTCCCGCCTTTACATTAAAACGCTTATTTCTCCCTGCTTTTGCTGCCATGGCATATTCCTCCTATCCACGTCAATTATAGCACTAATACAACTTTTCCACCACTGCTTTCGACGTTTTCTTGTTGTTTTCCCTGGAAACCGCCAGATTTCTCCTATAATATTCCCGGAACAAAACGTCAATGATATAAAGCTGGCTCATTTTTACGCTCATGGATCCGCCTTCCAAAGGTCCTTCGTTCGCACCGCAAGTCAAAAGGACGTCCGTATAATTCGTCAGCGGGGATTTCAAAAAACGGGTAATTCCCACGATCTTTGCTCCGGCCTGGCGCGCTATCTCCGCCACATATACATTGTCTTTCGTGGAGCCGGAATAAGAGATAATAAAGATCAAATCATCGGGAGATGCCATGGAAGCGGACATCGCCTGCATATGGGGATCCTCGATGCAGCTTACTTTGTTCATAATCCGGAGGAATTTATTGCGTGCCTCCTGTGCCGTCAGCAGACTGTCCCCGATACCGAAAAAGTAAATCTGCTTCGCCGCTTCTATCATCTCCACCGTTTTTTCCACCGCATCCGCGCTGAGCAGCGTCCTCGTTTCCCTGAGAGCGCTGATATGCGTCTCCAATATGCTATCCAGCATGCCGGAAAGGGAATCCGATCCTTCCATGTTTCCCTCCTCCAGCTTTTCCGCCGTTTCACCCGGCGTAAGGCTCAGGGAAAGCTTCATTTTGAATTCCTGATATCCTTTTACTCCCACCGCCCGGCAGAAGCGATGCACGCTGGCATCCGCCACATCGCAGGCATCCGCCAGATCGGTAATGGACATAAAAAGAACTGCACCGGCATTTTCAGCCACATAATCGGCAATTTTTTTTTCGGTTTTGGTAAACTGGTTATATAATAGTTGTATATCTAGTAAAAGACTGGATGATGACACCATATTCCTCCCTTTTGCCGTAAGACACTTCCGTATTGATAAAAGAGACATGGGCAGCCCATGTCTCTTATGTCAGGTCAACAATATTTCTTCACCGCATCCGCAATCATGTCTGCACATTCCTGTACAATCCCTTTGTCACTTTCCGCCAATTCCGCCAGAGGCGCCCTGACGCTTCCAACGTCCGGCCCTCCCTGGATGCGGATAATTTCCTTGATCACGGCATACATATTTCCGTGCGTAGAACACATCTTATATATAATCCTGCATATATCGTTCTGGACTGTTCTTGCATCCTCTATTTTTCCTTCGTAGAAAAGCTCTCTCGCCTTGATAAACAATTCCGGCATAGCGGCATACGTACCGCCGATTCCCCCTACGGCTCCAGCCGCAAGCCCCGAAACAAACTGTTCATCCGGTCCGTTGAATACGATCACACCCTCATCTCGGAACATCTGGATATCCTGCACGGGCATGGAAGAATTCTTCACTCCTATCACCCTTGGATTTTTCTTCATCTCTCTCAGCAAAGACACCGTCAAAGCCACTCCGGCCAGCTGCGGAATATTGTAAATAATAAAGTCCGTATCCTTTGCAGCAGAAGAAATATCGTTCCAATATTTTGCGATGGCATGCTCCGGCAGATGGAAATAGATCGGCGGGATGGACGCGATCGCATCCACGCCAAGGCTCTGCGCATGAGCCGCGAGTTCCATGCTGTCTGCCGTATTATTGCAGGCAACGTGAGCGATCACCGTCACCTTTCCTTTTGCCTCTTCCATAACGTTTTCCAGCGTCAGCTTTCGTTCTTCGACGCTCTGGTAGATACATTCTCCCGAAGAACCGCCCACATAGAGTCCGGTAACGCCCTTCCCGATCAAATATTTCGTCAATGCCCGCACACGTTCAGGAGAAACCTTTCCCTCCTCATCATAACAAGCATAGAACGCCGGGATAACCCCCTGATATTTTTTTATATCCATAATACAATCCCTCCTCTTTTTATCCTCTCATACTATCCTCCAATCCCCCGGAGCTGAAGCTACGATGAAAAATGCCGCTTTTCAGGCATTTTTCGGTGTGAAGAGCGGTTCGCGATGCGAACCCTAGAAGTTCTTGGCGAAGCACCCACTGGTGCGAGCCTTAGAACTTCTCTTCACACTAACCTTTAACTGCACCCATCGTAATACCTTGCGTAAAGTATTTCTGGAATAGCAGGAAGATCGTAATAATAGGAATCGCGCCAAGCGCTGCTCCTGCCATGATCAAGCCGAAGTCGTTGGACATTTCTGCCTGCAGCTTGGCAATACCAAGCGCGATCGTCAGGTTCTTGCTGGAATTCAGCATGATCAACTGCAGGAAATAATCATTCCAGGTCGTAATAAAAGTAAAAATCGCCAACGCTCCGATGCCGGGTTTTACAATCGGCAGCACTATAGTCAAAAATGTCTGAATCTCACCGGCACCGTCGATCCTTACCGCCTCGAGCATTTCCGTTGGTATCGTCTCTGAAAACTGTTTCATAAGAAATATGCCGAAAGGCCAGCCGACAGTAGGCAGGATTACCGCCCAAACGCTGTCATGCATCCCTAAAAACGACATTTCTTTTAATAAAGGAACAAGAACGACCTGTTTCGGCAATGCCATAGCGCATACCAAAAAGGTAAACAGCATTCCCCTTCCCACAAATCTTTTTTTCGCCAGCGCATAACCAGCCATAGCCGCGGTAATACAAGTCAGGCCCATGGACATAAGTGCAATGAATATACTGTTAAACAACCATTGCATCGCCGGTTTATCAAAAAGTCTTACATAGTTATCCGTTGTCGGATTCTTAGGGAACCATTCCGGTATCGCCGCATTGATCGCAGCCGGATCCTTAAAAGATCCTGTTACGATCCAATATACAGGGAAAATAAATAAGATAGCCAGAACAATCATAATGATCATTACTATTACATCATAAGCAGTTGTACGTTTTACTCCACTATTCATTATTTATTCACCCCCCTAATCTACGCTTCCTGATTTGGTTACTTTAAACTGCAATGCGGAGAATATCGCAATAACCGCCGCAAGGAAGATTCCCATCGCATTTCCGTATCCATAACGGTTCAGTTTAAATGCTTCATAATAAATATAATACATGATCGTATCCGTAGAATGCTTCGGTCCGCCGGATGTCAGCAGCTGGATCAATGCAAAACACTGGAAAGAATTGATCGTTGTAATGACTAAAACATACAATGTTGTCGGCATAATGGAAGGCCACTTAATCTTCCAGAATGTCTGTACATCAGTTGCCCCGTCCACTTCCGCCGCCTCCACCAAAGAGGGATCCACATTACCCAAAGCGGCAATATAGAGTACGATCGGCTGTCCTATGGACGTTGTAAATAAAATCAGAATAATACACCAGATAGCCGTTTTCTCATCTCCCAGCCAGCTGACATTCTGATCGATCACGCCTGCACCGGACAGAACCATATTAAACAGTCCCGTGTATTTATTAAACATCCATTTCCATACTACGGCAACCGCAACCGTACCGGTAACGACTGGCAGATAAAATATACAACGGAAAAAAGATCTGGTAACCGCATGCATCCTATAAATTGATGAGCCTACCCACAGTGAAAATATAGTTACCGTAGGAACCGCTACGACAACGATAAGCACTGTATTCCAAAATGCCCGCTGGAAAATTTCATCCTGGAACATTTCCACATAGTTTCCAATTCCAACAAAGCTAAAATCGCTCATTGTATAATTGAAGAAACTGGTAAAAAGGCACATAAACATAGGAATGATAACAAAACCTATAAAGAAAAACAAACTTGGTAGAAGAAACAGGTAAGCAGCCCTGGTTTCACGCATAACCAGCACTTTGCTTCGTGTCGTCACATTTTTTTTCCCCATATCAACATTCCTTCCTGAACTAATTTTGTCCACAACGCTGTGGCATTTGCCTGTCTTACGAGAAAGACTGCTGCACCCCTGATTTTCCAATCATTGGTGCAACAGCCCCTATGAAATATCAGTTAACCAAAACCTGACAAAATCCTTTAGTTTGCAGAAGCGTCTGCCGTAGCCGTATTACATGTCTCTACATAAGTATCTGCTGCTGTCTGAACATCTTCACCGTCAAAGATCTGCTGAAGCATATTCCACCATGCGGTACGCTGTTCTGCCCAGCCGAGCGTTACGTTGTAGTAATCGCCCAACCACTTCTGGAAGCTTGCGTACATTGCCATACGCTCTTCATCTTCTGTTCCTGCATAGATATTGCCGTAAGAGGAACGTACCGGGAAGAAGCCTGTGCTTGCTACGCTGGCAGGACCCTGTGTCGCATCGTCACAAATAAATTCAATAAAGAGTTTTGCTGCTGCGATCTTATTCGCATCGCCGTTATCAAAGATACCGAATCCCCAGATACCACCGCAAAGTTCAGGTGTTCCGCTCTCGGAAGGGAATGCTACCGGATAAGGAGTGAATGCCGTCTCTGCCGCATATGTCAGCTGGTTTGCTGCATTCCAGCAAAAGCTCATTGCGATCGTTTCATTTGCAAATAACTGGATCTCATCGGATGCAACCGCACCTGCGTCATAGCTTAACAAGCCTGCATTTGACCAGTCAACCAGCTGCTGCAAGCCTTTAACGCCCGCTTCACTGTTCATCGTCCACTCTGTATGCTCTGCATTTGTAAATTCTGCATTGTAAAGGTTCATTGCCAATGCACGGGTACCCTGGTCGCCGCCCTGGCCGCCGCAATATACAACGCCGGTTGTATCAACGCCGTAATCTTTCAAAGCCTGTAAAGCTTTTTCAAAGTTCTCGGTCGTCCATGTACGGTCGTCATTTATGTACTGCATAGCGTCTGCTGCTTCGAACAATTCCTTATTAACCGCCATCGTATGAGTCGTCATGCAAAGGGGATATTCATAGTAAGCGCCGCTTTCGGATTTACAAGCTGCAACTACCGCTTCGCTCGTTGCGGAGATATCTGCTAATGCTTCATCATCCCAAAGATCTGCGAGGTCAACCATCTTGCCCTTTGCTCCCCAGTTACTTACCAGACGCTCCGGTCCTTCCATAATAACATCAGGCGTCGTTCCTGCTTCGATAGCTGCCGTTACCTGATCGTCGCCGGACTGGTAATCCAGGTATTCTACCGATACATTGATATCCGGGTATACTGCGTTGAATGCTGTAACAAATCCTTCCACTGTTGCTGCATCGCCAAACTTACCGATGGGATATGTCCATAAGGTAATGTCTGCCGCTACGCTTTCTGCTGCAGGAGCTTCCTCTTCCGCGGGAGCCGCCTCTTCAGCAGGAGCCGCTTCTTCTGCGGGAGCTGCCTCTTCTGCGGGAGCTGCCTCTTCTGCAGGAGCTGCCGGTTCTTCAGCAGCAGGAGCCGGTGAACTGCCGCATGCTGCTAATGAAAATGTCATGGCTCCAGCCAAAAGTAATGCTACTAACTTTTTCATTCTCTTTCCTCCTTCAAATTGTTAAAAATTATGAATTGCTTTCAATAGCCTAACCGCTATTTGTTAAAATTGTACAATATACGTTTCCTTTTGTCAATATATTTCCAGGAAAATTTTTTTAAAATATTTTTTTTGCAGAAATTTATTTTCATTTTAATGACACCAAAAGGCACTTATGTTATAATCAGTAAAAAGTTATGAAAGGATCTGATTACGATGAAACAAACTCTGGAAGAAATCTTAGCTGCAACCCGTCATTCCATTATCGTTTCCTGCCAGGCGCTTCCCGGCGAACCCTTATATTACGAAGAAATGTCGCTGATGCCCTATATGGCAAAAGCTGCACAGATGGCAGGCTGCAAATGTATCCGGACCAGCAGCGTCAGGGACGTGGAAGAAATCAAAAAAGCGACCGGTCTGCCTGTCATCGGCCTGATCAAACGCGTCTATGAGGGTTATGACGCGTATATTACACCCACCATGAAAGAAATCGACGAACTCGTCGCAGCGGAATCCGACATCATCGCATTGGACTGCACGCTGCGTACAAGGGGCGACGGAACTACTATTAATGAATTTCTGGCACAGATCCGCGAAAAATACCCGGATATCGTCCTGATGGCAGATGTTTCCACTCATGAAGAAGGCGTAAACGCATGGAAATGCGGCGTCAATCTGGTAGGAACCACTTTAAGCGGCTATACCCCGTATTCCCCTAAAGTTGACGGCCCGGATTTTGAACTCGTTTCCCGGCTTGTCCGCGATCTGGAAATTCCCGTCATTGCAGAAGGCAAAGTACATTATCCTGACCAGGCGAAAAAAATGCTGGAACTCGGCGTTCACGCCGTAGTTGTAGGCGGCGCCATCACGAGACCACTGGAAATCGCCCAGCGCTTTTATAAAGCGATTGAATAGCGATAGCCCGGAGCGGAACATGCAACGGCCAACACCGGAAAGGAGAACTGCCATGATTTATGATAAGCTTGAAAATATCGGCCGGTATAAAGGAATGAACAAACATCTGGATACCGCCATCGATTATATTCTGCACAATGACCTTTCTTCCCTCCCTTCGGGCAGGACAGAACTGGACGGCGACAATGTATATATTAATGTAATGGAAGCAGCCGCCGGCCCTCTGGAAACAAGAAAATATGAGATTCATAAGAAATATATGGATATACAAATCGATCTCGCCGGCACGGAAGCCATCCATACCGGAGACATGAGCGCTATGTCCATCGAAAGCTATGACGCCGCATCGGATTTTGGCTCAGTCCAGTGTCCCGATCTGGCTTCCTGCACCATAGGCCCCGGCAATTTCATCCTCTGTATGGCGGAAGAACCACACAAACCCGGAATTGCCGTATCGGATGATATCCGCTTAAAAAAATGTGTATTCAAAGTACATATATAGTCTGTAAACATTATCAATTTGGAAAGGAGACGGTTCTGGTATGAAAAATCTCGTATTTGACATCGGCGGTACTGCAATTAAATATGGCATTTGTGAAAATGATAAACTGCTCCAGGTAAACGAAATCCCCACCCACGCCAGCATGGGCGGAAGGCATGTTATGGATACTCTGGCCGGTCTTATAAGATCTATCATGGAAAAAACAAAATGCGATGCCATCGGCATCAGCACGGCCGGGCAAGTGGACGCATCCAAAGGATCCATCATTTACGCCAACAGCAATCTCCCTGATTACACGGGCACCCGGATACGCCAGGAACTGGAAAATACTTTCCGCCTTCCGGTCATGGTAGAAAACGACGTGAATTCCGCTGCCATCGGCGAAGCCATTTACGGAGCCGGGCAAGAATATCCCGATTTTCTCTGCCTCACTTACGGCACCGGAATAGGCGGAGCCATTATCCATGATAAACAAATATTCCATGGCTCCAGTTTTTCCGCAGGGGAATTCGGCGCTATCGTAACCCACGGAACAGCCAAAGCCTTCGGTTCCGATTTCTTCGATGGCTGCTATGAACGCTATGCATCTACCACAGCCCTTGTCAACTCCGTCTCCGCCCATGATCCTTCCCTTGACAACGGGAAAAAAATCTTCGAGCGGATTGATGACGAAGAAATACGGGCTATCGTAGACTGCTGGATCAATGAGATCCTTTTCGGCCTGACCAGCCTGATCCATATTTTTAACCCCTCATGCGTCATTCTCGGGGGAGGCATCATGGTACAGCCTTATATTATAGAACAAATCAACTCCAAAATCGGCCAAAGCATTATGCCAAGCTTTGCCCATGTAAAAATCAAAACCGCCGCTTTGGGCAATACTGCCGGATTATTGGGCGCGAACCATCTCGCATCCCAATATAAAAACAAAAGCGACGGCAAATAAATCATATTCCTATCAGATTTTTCTTCCGGCTCCAGGCAGACAGTTTTTCCAGGAGCCGGAAGATTTTGTTTTCTTCATGTCCTCTTCGGAAAAGAAAACTTGCAAAAATCCCCCCTGCTCAGCAATTTCCCGTAAACACGTTTTTCAAATATTTTTTTGCTGTTCCGGCAAGGCGGTATACCAGCTCCACGTCAGTCGCTTCCTTATCCTTGGTTCGGTACTGCGGGAAAAAACGGGTGATATGCAGCGGCATTTCCGCTCCGCCCGCAAGAGATGCGATCCATCCGGCTTCCTCTTCCATCTCTTCTACGCTGTCGTTTTCCCCGGGTACGATCAATGTAGTCAGCTCCACGTGGCAATCTTCGGAAGCTCTGGCAATAAATCTCTTTACCGACTCCAGATCTCCGCCCAGCTTCTCATAATAGCTCTCATTAAAACCTTTTAAATCAATATTCATCGCATCTATAAAAGGAAGAATTTCTTCCAGCACTTCCAGGGATGCCGATCCGTTCGTTACAAGCACATTGTCCATGCCGGCCTCTTTTACCAGCTTCGCCGTATCCCGCACATATTCCCAGCCAACCAACGGTTCGTTATAGGTAAATGCAACTCCTATATTGCCCATGGGTTTACATGCCAGCGCTTTATCCGCCAAAACCTCAGGGGAGAGAAAAACCGCACCCACTGTTTCCTCCGCCTCTTCCCTTCCCACCATGGAAATTTCGTGATTCTGGCAAAAGGGACATTTTAAATTGCATCCGAAGCTCCCAACGGATAAAACCAGGCTTCCGGAGCGGAACATTTTCAAAGGCTTTTTTTCTATGGGATCCAGCGCCAGGGATGTGACCATCCCATAATTATCACATACAATCCGCCCGTCTGAGTTCTTTCTCGCCAGGCAGATCCCTCTTTGCCCCGGCGACAGGCAGCAGCGGTGCATGCATGTATGACATGTTATTTTCATGGATGATGTTTCCGTAAACAATGTATTCATAAAGTTCCCTCTTTCCGTTCGGATCAGTAATGCCGGATCACTTCGAATCTTTCCAGTTCCACTTCTTCCCCTGTTCCAATCCCGGCCTTATCCTTCGCTATGGCTATCTGCTCCTCCACAGTATTCACTCCGTCCAGATCCGGGAGCAGCAGACCGCGTTTGTATCCTTTGGTTACAACGACTCCATACTTCTTTACATCCAGTTCCTCCGGGGAACTGATCCGTTCCATATCCCCCAGTACATCCACACTGATCACGAGCCGATCCAGTTCTTCCGGTTCTATAGGAGAAAACCGCGGATCTCTGGTGGAAGCGCTGACGGCGTTCTCTATAATTTCCTCCGCAACACAGGACTGCACCCCGCAGACCGTTCCAATACACCCCCGCAGCCTCCCATCTTCTTTAATAGAAACAAAGACTCCCGCTTTTCTGCCATACATTTCCTCCGGCAGCCCTTCCGGCGCTTCTATTCTTTTTCCGCTGCGTATATACTCTTCTATGGTTTTCCTGGCCAGGCTCACATAAGCATCCTCTTTTGCTCTCCGTTCCCGCATCTCTTTTCTTTCTTTTTCCTCGTGCTGCTCCCCAAAGTTCCTTCCGGGATCACCGCCGCAGGGCGCAAAACAGCAAATGCCGTAGCCCACGCCAAAAGGCCCCTCATAAGAAAGAACTTCCGCCTCAACCCTTATCCTGTCCAAAGCCCCCGCCATCATCGTAAAGGAACGATGCCCGCATTCCCCTGCCTTTTCGCAAAAATCTTCCGAAAATTCCAACAATTCTCCAAAGGCCGCTCTTCCCATCACATCCATAATCCGCCTGTCATAAGCCGGCCCCTCCTCCCGGTACCCATAAGGTCCGTCCTCTTTCAGCCGGTGGGAAAGATCCCCGCTGCCGATCAGCACCGTTTTTCTGTCCAAAGCCTCCGCAGCTCTTTGGATACACTGCCCAAGCTCGTAATGCCGGATCAGCGGCAAACCGGAAAGGCCGATCCTGACCAGCCGGTATTCTTTCCAATACTGTTCCACGAAATATAAAGGCACCATGGTTCCGTGATCCAGCTTTTTCTCCCGCTCTCCCATAGTTCCCGCCGGAAGTCCCCTGATATCCGCCAGTCTGCACAATTTTTCCACAAATTCAGTATCATACCAAACCTCTGTTTTCACTCCCCCCGCCCGGAACTGTCCCAAATCCCCCTCGGCCTTCTTCCCCGGCGATATATGGAAATAGTCCGCATACATCGTCTGGTGAGGAGATATCAGCACGATCGTCTCAGGCTTGATTTCCCCGATCCTTTTGGCTGCTTCCCGGTAGGCGCAGACCGTATCCTCTATTTTCTTTTCCTCCCCTCTTCCCACATCCGGCACGATCAATGGCGGATGGGGAAGCATAAATGCCCCCGCAACAAATGCCTCCGCAACAAATGCCTCCGCAACAAATGCTCCTGCAATACTCATTTTATCCCCACTCCTTTCCGATTAAATTCTCATATATGATCCGGTCTTCATCCTTAAATACATTAAAAACCACCCGGTCCATAGCATTCTGATGTCCCTTCAGAAAACGAATGACCGTATCTACTGCGACCCTTGCCGCCTCGTCGTTCGGAAAATGAAACTCGCCGGTAGATATACAGCAAAAAGCCACGCTGGAAATATGATGGGCCATGCAGCATTCCAGTACATTTTGATAGCAATTCCGCAAGTCTTCACAAAGAGCGTCTGTCAGTCCCCCATATACGACCGGCCCCACCGTATGGATCACATAATCGCAGGGAAGATTATAACCCTTTGTCAAGGTAGCCGTTCCTGCCGGCTCCTCGTATCCGTCTCCATACCGCATCCGCCTTCTTTCCATAATACGGCTGCATTCTTCCCGGAGCTGCATGCCGGCAGCGCTGTGAATGGCATTATCAATACACCGGTGACAGGGTACAAAGCATCCCAGAAGCTGCGAATTGGCGGCATTGACGATAGCTCCCGTTTTCAGCCTCGTAATATCCCCCTGCCAGATGGATATTCTGCCGGCCAGCGGGTGAGAACTTCCATATTGTTCCTCGACAGCAGGAATTTCCGCCAGGGATACCACGCCTTTCTCTTCCAGTTCTTCCTGCAAATATGCGTCCTGCGCCTCCAGCATTTCCTCCGAAACCTCCCTTGGCATACGGATATTCATCAACGAGCGAATTTCCATTTTAGCTCTCATTCTCCCCCTTTTTAAATTCCGTCCCCTGTTTCCTTCCATCCCCCCTTCCCTATCATCCTCCCTCAGCATTTTCAAAAAAAGTTCCGCCTTATTTCCGTCCATTTTCGACATCCTCCCTCCTCTTTAAAAAAGAGACCAACGGCATGATATATTCTTTGCATTAATTATTTATACTATGGCAGACCACATTGTCAATACCGCATGAAGGAACCGGCACAAATTAATTTTTATGGTTGAAACCGCCCCCGCGATTCAACAAACCGGTGATTGAGATATGATTCCTATACTGATAATATAGTAGAAAAAGATATTAGAATAGGGAGATCGGACATGGACAATCATCTTGGAACAGCCATTATGAAAAGAAGAAAATTAATGGGGCCTTAACCCCAGCCACTTATGCTATGAAATCATGAAAATCATGCCTCCGACCAAGCCATACCGAGTTCTGGACATCGGCTGCGGCGAAGGAAAAGACGCCGTATTTCTCGCCAGAAACGGATACATTGTTTCCGCCTTCGACGCTGCGGAAACAGGGCTGGAAAAAGCCCGCGCCCTGGCAAACGCCCATGGAGTTCCGATCGATTTCTTCCGGGCAGATGCCCTTGATTACAGGCCGGACGCCTGTTTCGACATTATTTTCAGCAGCAGCGTGTTCCACTATATCCCCCTGCACTTGCGGGAAGAGTGGATATCGTCTTTCAAAGAACACACTTCCCCGGGAGGCATCCATGCGGTCAATGTATTCGTGGAAAAACCTTTCCTCGCGCCCGCTCCCGATACGGAACCGTCTGAAACGGCCGGCCCTGGCTGGCGTTCCGGCGAATTATTCACCCTTTACCACGACTGGCTCTTTCACAGCATGAAAGAAGGATTCCTTTTCCAACCAGAATCGGTACTGCAATCCCAGCCAGCAGATAAATCCACTTACTCTCTTCCGCTCCCCCTGCTATATAAACATAACCAATGTCCTGAAAAAACATTTCCTGATCAAACTCCGCACAAAAAGATGATACACGGCTACAGTAATAAAAAAACCCCTTCACCAACATAAACACTGCCGTATGATGCATCATGATGGAAAAAGTGTTCCGCCCGATTCCAACCATCTTTTCCGAAAAAGAAGGAATATCTTTCATCATCTTCGCGATCCTCAACCAAAATGCAATTCCCGTCATTACCGTAAGGTAAGGCACCACAGGCCCATTGGCAAAACCGGTAACCCATACCGTGCTGAACGCCAGACCCGCGCAGAAAATTGAAATCAAAATCTGCACTCCCACAACAACCAGAAAATAAGCCCCATTTGACAACGTATCATGAACTTCTAATTTTTCTTTATAAATCCTGCCCATTTGAAATCCTGGCAGCATAAGCAAAATCCTTCCCGGCAGTTTATATATCCCCCAGACATGTCCCCCGACCGCCAGCCAGATCGTGGCCATTCCGGCAAGCAGACATCCGGCAAAAATCAAATATTCATTTTTCCAACGCAGCAATCCCAGCACTTTCCTCATGCATACATTTACTATCTCAACCAAAAATAGCGCCGGAACAAACCATGCCGCGAAATTAATCCAAAACTGATGCCCGCCGGAAAACGGCGAAAGAAAAAGTGTCCGAAAAGATAAATTCTCGCCGAAAGAAAAGCCTATCTCGCGAAGTATTTGCGCCAGGATCCCGTACAACAGGTTCCATAAAAAATAAGGAATCAGTAAAGTAACACATTTTTTCAAAATATAACCGGCAATATTCTCTTCGGCTTCTTCTTTATAAAAATATCCCGATACAAACAGGAAAATAAACACGTGAAAAGAATAGTAAGGAAACAACCCGCCAATCGTAAACACATCATATCCCAAATGCCCGGCCACAACAAAAATAATTCCCAGTGCAGATAAAATTCGGAACTGTATATTCTCTTTTGTATCCGTTTTCATATTTGCACCTATTCCCTTTTCTTCACACAAACAGTCTTCCCTACTGTGATCCATTGTCATTATTATAATTTAAAAACATAAAAGACACAACTGTCCTGGCAAGCCTTACTATATCCGCCAATTCACGTCCCATTCCCTTTTTCCCGCTACGCCCATGCGGAAGACGTAAGCCCGGTCTCATTTTTAAAAACACGGCTGAAATATCTGGCGTCCTCGCAGCCTGTCATAGCAGCAATTTTTTTGATGTCAATGTCCTGCAAAAGCAGTTCTCTGGCATGCCCCATCCGCAGGGCGGTGACATATTGCAGAGGGGTTGCGCCGCAGTCTTTTTTTAAATGCGGTTAATATAAGAAGGCGTATAACCCTAGCGTTTGGAAAGACTTTCCGCCGTGATTTCACGGTCCGCCGGAGGCAGGTCGGATTTCCGATAAAGTTCAGCATTATAGTTTCCCCGCCTGTTCCGGTGTGATATAGCCGTCAATGGCATCACGCAGTTCGGGAAGCTTCTTTTTCAAACTTTTGAAAACAAGGGGTTCAAGGCCAACTGGATATTGGAAAACGTGAGACAGTTCTGCAAACGATTCTTTTCGCTTGATTTAAAGCAGGTCAGTTTGAAACGGTAACGCATCAGGTCACGAAGCTGTCGGATGTCAGCGGGCGGCATAAAGCTTCCGGCAACAAGATCATGCTTGAACAGGTCAGCAATCCATTTGGCATCTTTCTTGTCAGTTTTCTTTCCACGGACAGCCTTAACATATTTAGGATGGGCAAGGATAATCGAACAATGATTTTCTAAAATGTTGTAAACAGGAATCCAGTATTTACCGGTGAATTCCATACAGACATCCTTGCAGTTTCTTTTGAGAAGCCATTGTAACAAATCTCTCAGACCTTTCGTGTAGGTCGAAAAACGGTGATTCTCATAAGTGGCGACGCCTTTATCATTGGTAGAGGCGATGCAGGCCACTACAAAAGTCTTGTGGACATCAATGCCACAGCAGATTTTGTACACGATTTTTAAAGCCATAGGGACTCCTTTCAGAGCCATAGAGGTTCGGCAGGGATTATAGGGGGAAACGGCATTGACTGGCTGTCTAAGCCATAAACGAAGTTGTTTAAACAGAGATAAGATTTCGTGATCAGAGTCACTCTTATTTGTGCCTGAAAAGACAGCCTACACATATAAAGATACGGTCATCCGGTAAGCCGGACAGCCCACTCACCTCCCCGTGATTTATAGTATACCGGGTTCCCTATAAACAAGATTATAAAGAAAAAAATACGCTCAGGCAAACCATTTTCATTGCGTTTTGTGCCTTGGGAGAAGGGAAAGATTCGACGATGCCCACCATATCCCCGGGGAGGACAGGTATGAAGACTGGCGGAAACTTCTTGACAGAGGGTACGAACTGGATGGCATTATTATAGCAACACAGGATCGGGAACATTATGAACCGGCTATGGCGGCGATCGCGAAAGGATATCATATCCTGCTGGAAAAACCGATGGTGGAAACCGCAGAAAAGACGAAGGAAAAATCGGTGAGATACAGTCGATCCACCATATAGAAAATATCGGATACTGGCATTTTGCCCACAGTTATGTGCGGGGAAACTGGAGAAACAAAGAAAGCGCCACGCCAATGATCGTTGCAAAATGCAGCCATGATACCGATACCATGAACTATCCCTACAAGGGCATATAATGGCTTATGCTGCGGAAGAGTCGCAGAAGAACGGGGGAAAAGCGATAGATATGCTTTAGTTTTGAACCCTGCTGCTAGATATGCTATATCAAAATTTCCAGCAGCGCGGAGACTTTGTATCCCTTATAAGAGCAGTCGGCGGGCAGACTTTCCAAAGCCTTTTTGGCAATATTCAGTTTTCCCGCAAGCATATCCTCTCTTGCCAGCATCAGCACGCAGGCATTCGCCATCTCATCCGTGTCCAAATATCCTGAAATTTTTTTAAAAGCCGTTTTCGCATCACTATATTCTCGAGATTCAAGTTTTTCATTTGCGTCTTCAAAACCGTTGGCGGCTTTCAATGCAAGCGCCGCATTCTCATAATCGCCTTGTTCCATCAGATTCACGCCGTCTTCATAATGACAGGTCGTTTGTGCTTGTTCGAGTTTTTCCTCCGCATCACGATAATCTCCTGCTGCAGTATAATACTCCACTGACTTTTTATAGTCACGATTTCTATACGCCTTCTCTGCTTTATTATATTTTGCCTCAGGCGTTGTATTCATATAGGCGATTCCCCCGCCTCCGGCAGCAATAAGGGCTATCACTATGACGACGGCAATTCCCTTTGCATTTATTTTTTTATTTTTTGTTTCCGGCAGCTGCCCACCAATTTTAAGTCCGCATCCCGAGCAAAAAATAGAGTCATCTGCAATATCCTTTTTACAATTCGGACAAATCATATGATTACGCCTCCATTCTCTTTCGTCTTTTCGTCTCTCAGCCTTCCATTTCTAAGACTGCCATTTCATCTTATTCCTCTATGATCTCTATACTGCCAACCACATTTTCAACTGCATTTTTAGACGATGCAAAAAACAATTTACTTGCAGAATCCTTGGTGCTAAAATCCCATGTGCATGCCTTTCTGCCATTCCCCACCCACCAGGCACTCATCCAAAACCTCCACCTCATCTCTCATTTCATTTTAACCATAACAAAAAGACACTTCCCTAAAATTTTCTTTTAGAAAAATGTCCTTATCGTACAAAATATTCACTTAGGCTGACACGAGTTTCATTTAAAATCATTTATTTTTTAAATCTGAAGAAATGATCTTTCTCTTTTAAAATCCTGCCGCCTAAAGACTGCATTCTAATTGACAATCATATGGTTCATCTTCGACATATTTTTGATTATAAACTTCCTCCTCAACACAACTCATTGATTTATAAAAGGCTTGGCTCTCAACGGCTGAGTGCGCAGATATGCAGAGTTTTTAGCCCCTTTTTGTTTCGCCCATTTCTTCGCCTCTAGAAAAAGGAAGAACGGGAGAAAAGCAGTCGATTACATCATTGTATCATCCCGTAAAACCTCAGCCAAATTGATTTTACGTATATTACGCCAGCCAAGATAATATGCAAATGCCACAGTTCCCCAAATAGCCAGCATAAAAGTCATAATCGGAATGATTGGTGCTTCGGCAAGAAAGGTTCCCACTTCGACATAGCTCGCCTTCAGCAAATACCCCACTATAATAACTGCAAGCGGAAGGGTAATGAAAATCGGGCGCCCTGCAATGGTAAGCGCTTCCACACAGAACATTTTTCTGATTTCCCCTTGTGTCATTCCAACAGACATATATCTTGCAAATTCTCTTTTTCTCTGACGAACAAAGCCCAGCGTATTAGAAAACACATTTCCAATGCCAATAATTGCAAGCAGAACACAAAAACCGCCAAATATTGTCATCATCCCTTGTATCTGCTTATCATTCGCTTCTACTTCCTGAATACGGTTCTCACTTTCTGTCTTATAGTTTCCCGCAATAAGGCTTTCCACCTTCCCCTGCAAAGCATCCAATTCCTCTAATGTCACATTTTCCCTGCCAAGCATGCAGATATAGGTATCTTCCCCACTGCCTCCAATCTGTCCCTTGATTTCCTTCCACAAAGATACGGGAATAAAATGCACCAGCTCATAATAATCAAGCGTTGCGTATTCCTCTCTTAAAACAGGCACTTTCTCCGTATAGGACAAAACAGGAATCTCCACGGAAACATCTGTTAAGTTTCCGTTGTCATTCTCTTCATCGCCGGACTGTCTTAAAATACTTATCGCATTTTCCCCTTTCAAATAGGGCATATATCTCGGATGTCTGAAATTCGGATTTGTAACATCGCGTATCCTATTCCATATGACGGCTCCATCAAGCCTCGGTGTGATACCAATCTGTTCACAGTACGCAGAAAAACTCGCATCATCCAGTATGACAATGGGAACATTTACAAGCCATCCCCCATCCGTCTCTCTTACATAATTATTCCCTGCTTCAGCAAAACCGCCAAAGGACTTCATATCTTCGCTTATTTCTTCCTCTGCAATGATTCTTTTTGCCACCGCTTTCTGATATACAATAGCACTTCTTATTTCAGGAATCTCCTGCATTTCCTGAATTTCACTGAAAGAATCCACATCTGTATCCTTTACAGTAACCATGATGTCCCAAACACCCTGATAACGTTCAAAATAGGTTTCTCTCGTGCTGATTCCTGAAAGTGCAAAAAAAGATTGCATAATGGTGAAAGCAAGAAAAGAGAATATCAGGCTAAGTGATGCAGTCCGTAAAGCTTTTCGCTGTGCTTTCAATGCGTTACCTGCCAATTCTCCTTCCATTCCAAAAAAACAAGTAAGCAGAGGAGATTTTTTCTTACGCTTTAACTGTAATTCACCCGTATTTCTAATCGCTTCAAGCGGTGTCAGTTTGCTTAATTTTCTGGCTGGCATCCATGCGGAAATCCAAATCGTCACTACTGTCAAAAGAAGTGTCACCGCCAAGACCAATGGATGATAGCCAAATACTGCTTCATGTCTGCCGGCCACACCATTTCCCAATAAACTGTTCAGCATATGTATAAGCCCCATACTGATTAAAATGCCCAACAGATTTCCAATTAAAATCGGCAGAATACATAATGCCGCCGCTTCCTGCAAAAGACATGACCGTATCTGTTTTGGTGTGGCTCCAATACTGGAAAAAATACCAAACTGACGGATTCTGGCATTCATAGACACGGCAAAAGAATTATGTATTACAATAATTAATGAAAAAGATGCAATTCCAGCTATCAGCATAAACAGCGGAAAAAGCAGCCTTGGTGCAGTGTCCTGCGGATCACGTATCATATACATTGCCAAAAGTTCATGGTTATAAATAACTTTTTCTGATGAAACTCCCAGAGTTTCGGCGATCCGTAACGTATTGTCAAGAACAGCCCCCATGTCATCAAAATAAATATCTACCATGATTTCCGGAATCTGTACTCCCTTTTCATTTATCACTATATCTTTTACACTAGCAAAATTCTTTATGGATTCTATATCTTCCTGGGTAAATTCTCCGGCAATTCTGCTCTGCCAGCCACCTTCTTCCTGCTCAATACTTTCAATTTCATACTTCCATGCATTATAAAATAACCCTAAGAGCAATGATAACAGCAAAGCTGATATAAATGCTGCTATCATAACAGACATCCCCGACGAACGATTATTTTTAATATAGCCTGATGAATAATCTTTCCACATAGCCCATTACCTCCGCTTCTCGTCGCTTATCATATGCCCGTCCTCTATGGTTATGATGCGGTCCGCTTCTAAAGCCACTTTCTCATCATGGGTAATCAACACAATCGTCTGTTCCAAATTACGATTGGATAATTTCAGCATATCAATAATTTCTTTGGAATTTTTCTGATCCAAATTTCCAGTCGGCTCGTCCGCCAAAAGCAGAGCCGGGCGATAAATCAGGGAACGGGCTATGGCAACCCTTTGCTGCTGCCCGCCTGATAACTGGTTCGGCAAGGCTTCCAGCCGGTCAGCAATGCCAAGCGAACTGACTATCTTTTCAAAATACTCTTTGTTTGGTTTCTTCTTATCAAGGGCAAGCGGCATAAGAATGTTTTTTTGCACTGTAAGTGTTGGAATCAAGTTATAGAACTGGTATACCAAACCCACTTTCCTTCTGCGGAAAATCGCTGCCTGCGTCTGATTAAGTTTAGATAGATCTGTTCCGTCTATTGTAACTTTTCCGCTTGTAGGTTTATCCACACTTCCCAAAATATGCAGCAATGTAGATTTACCTGAACCGGACGCTCCAACAATCGCCACAAATTCTCCCTTTCCCACCGCCAAATCAATTCCATCCAGTGCAGCTACCTGATTATTGCCGAAGCCATACATTTTGCGAACTCCTTCGCATGTTAATATATTCATTTAGTTTCCTCCTTACGGATGTTCTGAATTTTTACGCTTGCAGCAAATCTACTCATTAGTTTGTAAACTTTGTTCCTGTAAGCAAACTATTTACAAACTATATTGTATCAAATGAAAGTTACAACTTAGTGACTGAAACAGAATTGATATAAAATTTATTGTTTATATAACCGGATTTCAAAACATGCACCACCATTTGGCTGATTTTTAGCCCTTATTGTCCCATTTTGATGTTCTATAATCTCTTTTGACAATGCTAAACCTATTCCAATACCGCTGCTGCGGATATTACCTCCCGCACTTGCGTTCTGTCCCCGGTAAAACCGTTTAAAAAGATATGGAATATCCTCTTTGGCAAATCCATCCCCCTCGTCCCAAATAAGTATTTCTGTATATAGTAGATTCTGCCCGTAAGAGCAATGGACTGTTCCACCCGTATTATGTTCCATACAATTTTTCATTACATTCATAATTGCTTCCATAGTCCAGTCTAAATCAGCTGTTACTGCCATCTCCCCTAATTCCGGAATATCAATGGAAGTTCCGGAATCTACAAATAATTCCTGCAAATTATCTGCTGCAAGGACAAGCACAGTAAAAACATCCACATCCTCTTTTTGAAACACCAATGCACCTGCATCAAGACGAGATAAAACAAGCAGAGATTCTTCTAAATGAGCAAGTCTGATTAACTGCTTTTTTATCTGCTCCACCTTGTCTTTTTCATATTCTGTTTTCATTGGCATTTCAGATAATGTTTGCAACAATAAAGAAATCGCAGTGATAGGAGTTTTGATCTGATGTGCAATATTTGATAAATTCTCAGCAAAATCATTTTTTGCCTGTACTGCCGCATCCCTTGTCTGGTAAAGAAATGTCACAGTCTTATATATTTCATCTTCCAATTTAGAAAAAATACCTTCTCCTGAAGCAGAAAGGACAGCCGCTTTTCCAATGTTCACCTGCTCCAAATAATCTGACAGCCCCTCTATTCGTTTCTCTTCTGTTTTGTTACGGAATACAAAAGTAACGGCAAAGAGAAGGATTCCTGTTATAAACCCTGTGATTGCCAGTCCAATATGATATGTGATAGCAGAATCGGAAAAATCAGATATACGATATCCCAAAACGGATAATACATCCTTCACTGCCACACCATCGGCATTTCCACTCGTATATTCCTTCAATGCAGCAGAAACTATATTCTTCATTTCCGGCTCTTGTTCCAACACTTCGCCACAAATAACATTTACCAAATCAAATTGAATCCTGCTGTAATGACAAGAAACCAGCATTGCTGTAACAGCAGAAGAAATCAAGCTGACGGCCGCTGCAAATCCAAATATAATCACCAAGTTTTTTCGCCCGCTCATATGGTTTCCTCCATACGGTATCCCACACTTCTAATTGTTTTCAAACAGGACGGTTGGTGTAATTTGTCCCGCAATCGTTTCATCGTAACTGTCAGAGTATTATTATTCACGTAGTTGCCATTTATATCCCATACCTGTTCTAAGATTTTTTCCCTGGTAACAGTCTTTCCTTTATTCTGCAGGAGATACAAAAGCAGCCCATACTCTGATACGCTTAAATCTATTTCTTCCGTGCCACAAGTAACTGTCCTGCGGTTTAAATCTATCCTGATCCCATCACAGGACAGGTACTGCACCGCCACATTGCCCGTTCTCCGAAGTACCGCCTGAATCCTTGAATACAATACGCTTAATTCAAAAGGCTTTACTACATAATCATCCGCACCATTTTGAAAACCTGAAACAATATCCTGGGAATCATCCCGGACCGTAAGGAAAATAATCGGCAGTTCCTTCCATCTGCCGCGTATCCATTGACAAAGACTATCCCCACGGCCATCCGGCATATTCCAATCCAACAAAATAATCGTTGGCACATGAATTTCCAAAGCTCGTCTGACCTCTGAAATCGTATGATATATCACTACCTTAAAGTTTTTCTGTTCCAGATATTCTTTTACAACACCTGCAATATGAGCGTCATCCTCAGCATAAAATAATTCGACCATTTTCAATAAACCACCTATTTTTTATTTTTATTATACCAGAAAAATGTTACAACTTAGTTACTCACTCCCCATACAATAAAAGCTCTTTTACCGCATCATGGAATCCCGTTCCATTCTTTATGCTTTTATATCCCGGAAAACTAATCCAATTTGTCAGAAAGGCTCTGCATTACATAAGTTGTGGATGCCTACAGCCGCATAGATAATGATTCACGTTACAAAATGCTGCCAATCACGATAAAGAGCTTAAACAACAGAGAATTTTCCATAGATACAGAAAATTACTTTTAGAGTTACAGAAAGTGAGCCACACTTTCATTTTGTGGTGTGGCTCACTATATTAAATGGGGGAAAATCCGTCCGACATTGTATTCCATCTCAAAAACATTTTTTATGCGCACTTTCGAGCAGCTATTACATTTATCATGCGCACTTTCCAGCTACACGCCCCGCTATACCAGATAATGGAGCATCGATTCCCCGATCGCCTCCTTCGGCATCGGCACGCCAAAATTATCAGCAACCGTAGCGCCGATTACCGCAAAGGTACTCTGCTCCGGCAGTCTGCCGTTTCCTTTCATACACTTCGCATATGCAAGAAATGGTACTTTCTCCCTTGTGTGATCCGATCCCGTATAAGTCGGATCCGTGCCGTGGTCTGCGGAGATAACCACCAGATCATCCTCCCGCAGTTTTTCTAACAGGATTCCCAGTTTTTCATCAAACCGCTCTAACTCGTCCCGATACCCTTCCGGATTCCTTCTGTGTCCCCACTTGGCGTCGAAATCCACCAGATTTACAAAACACAATCCTGTAAAATCCTTGTCCGCCAGTTCAATGGTCTGCTCCATGCCATGCACCGAAGATTTGGACTTATGGGCCTCGGTAATGCCCTCCCCGTCAAAAATGTCCACGATCTTGCCCACGGAGATCACATCATAGCCATGATCTTTCAGCGCATTCAACGCCGTATCATGAGGCGGTTTCAGCGCATAGTCGTGACGGTTGCTGGTGCGTTCAAACTCGCCCTTTTTCTTTCCGATATACGGTCTTGCAATGACGCGCCCCACCTTCCACTTTTCTTCCAGTGTCAGTTCTCTCGCGATCTCACAGCAACGGTACAGTTCTTTTAAATCAAAAGTCTCCTCCTGCCCGCAGATCTGCAGCACGGAATCCGCCGACGTATAGACGATCATATGCCCTGTGGCGATCTCCTCCTCGCCCAGCTCATCGATGATCTCCGTACCGCTGGCGCTTCTGTTGCCGATCACCTTATGTCCGGTGCGCCGTTCCAGCTCGTCGATCAGCTCTTTCGGAAAACCGGTTTCCGTAAAGGTCTGGAATGGCGTCTTCGTCTCCACCCCCATCATCTCCCAGTGTCCGGTCATGGTGTCCTTTCCGTTGCTGGCCTCCCGAAGGATCGCCTGATAGCCGAGAGGATTTTCCAGCGCCGCCACCTGCTTTAAAGGCGTCAGGTTTGCGATCCCGAGCTTCTGCAGATTCGGAATCTCAAAATGATCCACAGCCTCCGAGATATGCCCCAGCGTATTGACGCCGATATCCCCAAACTTCGGACCATCCGGCATCTGTCCCACCCCCAGTGAATCGATCACAATTACAAAAATACGTTTATAGTTCATACTGTTACCTCCATCTGATTGCATACTACCAAAATACCATATATCGGCACCTCTTTTCAAGTCTTCGGACGATTCTTTCCCGCAAAGTGATAACAGTTCAGCCTTCGGCTTCACTGTCATGGAATCCGGCCCATTTAGAGTTTGCTTTCAGCAAAGGGCCGGATTCTTTAGCTGAAAATTTACGCATTCTTACGGACTTTGCAGCAAGTGCAAAGTCCTGGGCTGAACTGTTACACAAAGTGATATCCGTTCCATCCTGCGGCAGTCGCACCAAGAAAAAGGACCGCCCCACACTGTGAGACAGCCCCCTTTCTGTTCATTTTTCAGCTACGCCAGTCACTTATTTCAGGTTCTGCTCGTAGTTCTTTACCATTCTCTTAACCATTTCGCCACCGATGGAACCAGCTTCACGAGAAGTTAAGTCGCCGTTATATCCCTCTTTCAGGTTGATACCCATTTCAGATGCAACCTCAGTTTTGAAACGATCCATAGCAGCCTTTGCTTCAGGTACTGCCATAGTAGAAGAATTTTTGCTATTAGCCATTTTTTCATACCTCCATATTTTTCATACTGTTTTTCAGTTTGCAGATAAGTCCTTGCGACTTATCCTGTAGTTATTATTGACCGCCTTCTGAAAAATATGTTGGTAATGAATGGTATTATCAGATCTTATTCCCTCTCCTTCTTTTCACATAAATATTCGATCACATTTTTTCTTGTGATAATACCAATGAAGCATTTCTGCCCGTCGATCACTGGCACAAAATTCTGCTGCACAACTTTGGAGATCAGATCCTCCATTTTCGCCCCCACACTCACCGGTTGGTTATCCCGATGGCGCTTTATCTCCTTGATACGGATATCCTCGGCATTACGTATATTTAAATTGTGGCGGTTTTTGATGTCCCAGAGCAGATCGCCCTCGGTGATCGTCCCCTTGTAGGCGCCTGTTGTCCTGGAGATCATCGGAATCGACGCATACCTGTGCTTTTCCATCACTTCTAACACCTGTCTGAGGGAATCATCCTCATAGACATAAATACATTCCGCCTTAGGCTTTAAAAAAAACAAAATATTCATAATTTATTCTTATCCTGTTCAAATTCTTTATTCTTCTTTCGTCATATTTACGGCCACAAATTTTATGCAAATAAAAATTCATCCTGCTGTCCGACCTTACCTCTGTATCTTAATATACGATCTTCTCCGCCATCGCTTTCGCCGCTTCTTTTCCCTGATACCGCTCTAAAATAGAAAGCGCAAACGGAATCGCCGCTCCCATGCCGCGGCCGGTCGTGATATTACCGGAGATAACGCTGGGCTCCGATAGCACCTCCGCTCCCTCCAGATGCTCCTCAAAGGAAGGGAAACAGCAGGCCTTCTTTCCCTTTAAATGGCCTCTGTGCCCTAAAATACTGGGCGCCGCGCAGATCGCGCTGACCGGTCTGTCCGCTTTTACGAACGCATCCACCTGTTCCATCAATGCCTCGCAGGCCTCCAGATTTTTTGTCCCCGGCATACCGCCCGGCAGCACGATCATCTCCACCTGGTCAAAATTTACTTCCGACAGCACCGCGTCCATCTTCACCGTAATCTGATGGGAGCCGGTGACTTCCCTCTCCTGTGTGATGGAAACCATCTTTACGGGAAGAGCCGCTCTCCTTAAAATATCCACCGCGGTGAGCGCTTCTATCTCCTCGTAACCTTCCCCGAAAAATACGCAGATATCGTTCATTGCTCTCTCCTCCATTTTCCTTTCGCTTTTTCACAGACTGTTCTCACATACAGCCTACGTCAGAAATTCTGTTTTCAAAAACATCTTTCTTCTGATTTTGTTTTGCCACATGACAACTATATATTCAGTGTACCATTTTCTTCGATTTTATCCAATGGATTTGATGTGAAAATTTTGTAAATAATTTCTGACAGACAGCCATTGCAAAAAAACTCCTTTTTCTATATAGTAGAATGGTAAGTAACATATACCTGCGCCATTTGACAGACATAACGTTTATCACAGAAAATACATAGCATTTACCACATCAGTCAAAAAGGAGCTCCTCCATGGAAATCGAACGCAAATTTTTATTAAGAAAGATACCGGAAAACCTGGACAGTTATCCTTACCATTTGATCGAGCAGGCCTATTTATGCGTAACACCTGTTATTCGAATCCGCAGACAGGACGACGAGTATTATTTGACTTACAAGGGAAGCGGTATGATGAGCCGAGAAGAATATAATCTGCCTTTGACAAAAGAGGCCTATGAACATCTGCTGCCAAAATCTGACGGCAATGTCATATCTAAAAAAAGGTATCTGATTCCTTTGTCATCCGAAGAAATCAACCCGGAATGCCTGTCACTTTTGGGTGACACTGCTCTCATCATAGAACTGGATGAGTTTGCGCCCCCTTTTGCGCCGCTTCTTCTGGCGGAGATAGAATTTCCCACCGAGGAAGCTGCAAACGCCTTTCAGATGCCGGACTGGTTTTTGGAGGATGTGACTCAGGATGTCAGATACCATAATTCTTATATGTCAGCAATGCATCTTTCCCAGGCATAATGTATCACCTGTGAAAGACTTTTCTGAAATTGTCAGCTTTTTCAAACATATTTCCGAAAAAACTCCAACTTTTTTAACGGCTTTTCGCACCTGTCTATAACTTCTTCTGATATTAAAACAATAACTCTACGGCTCCTGTCAGCCCGGAGTCCGCCCCTAACTCTGTCTGATAAAACTGAACCTCAAATTCCGTAGTCTGGTAGCGTCTGAACTGCTCTTCCACTTTTTTGATCAGCTTATCCCCCATCGCCTACAGGCGGCTCTATCATTACCTGATGGAAAATCCTCTGCAATATTTTTTTCTTGCATCCAGCGTAAATGTAAACCCGAACCCTCTCTGTCCCGTGGGAAGAAATATCCATTCTGTTTTAGACGGCAGGCCCGGGCTTACCTTTTGTCCACAGATAATCCTTTTACCGTCCCGTCCCCATCATCTTCCCCAGCTGTTCCACGATGCCGGCGCTGCCGTTCACGGAGATCTCGCCGACCTTTTCACAGATCCGCTCCAGATACTCCAGTTCTTTCAGCTTGTAGAGCGTCTGGTTCTCCTCCATGAGTTTCGCTGTATTGAGGAGCGATCTGGTGGAAGCCACCTCCTCCCTTCTGGAGATAACGTTTGCCTGCGCCGTCTTCTCCGCTACAAGGACTTTGTTCATGATCTCCCTGATCTCCCCGGGCAGTATGATATCCCTGATGCCGGCGGACACGAAATTCACGCAGAACATGTTCTCCCGTTCCTTAAGCGCCCCAAAGATCTCTTTGGAGATCCGGTCCTTCGCCTCCAGTATCTCATCCAGCTTGTAGTTACCCACAATCTCCCGGATGGCCAGCTGCACCGCAGGGTAAAGCTGGGCTTTCAGATCAGAGACCGTCTCCACAAACTCCACCGCATCCCGCACTTTGTACATGCATGCCACGTTCATCCGAATGCCGATCTTATCCTTTGTCAGGATCTCCTGTCCCAGGATATCTAACTCCTTCTGCTTCATATCGATGACGGTACAGGTCACGATGTGGTTGTAATTCCAGAACCGGTACACACCCTTAGAGAGCGGCTCCTGCATGACATTGTCGTAGTAGACAAGGCCCACCTCGCCCTCGCCCACCCGTACTTCCGTGTAGTACTTCATCGGAACCATGGAGAGCATCTGTTTCGTGACCTCTGCGCCGATCAGTGTCTCCTCCATGGAGACAATTTTCATCCCGTACTTGTCAAACACGTTCCAGAAAACATACTCTTTCCTCGTCGCAAAGGAAGTGAGCTTCCCGTTCATATAGATAAACCCCAGCGAACCGTCCGGTATTTCCATATGTACCGTGGCCTCCCGAAAGGCGGGATCTCTTTCCAGTATCTGGCAGGGCAGACCCAGATAGTTCATCTCGCCCGACATCTCCTCGATCTGCACCGTATAACCTGCTATCTGAGGAAAATGATAGGTCCCCGCCGTGATCATTTTCTGAAACACGCCGTTTTTTAATACAAATCCTGCCTGATTATCTCTGATGATATACTTCATCTTGACACCTCCCTGTATTAATGATCATTTTTCTTTGTTTTTTCTTCAATTACAATACTTTCTATCCCTCATTCATCCATCTTTTGCGGAAAACCGGTTGAGCAGGTTGTGGGGAGAAAGGACCGTTTGTCCTGATATTTTCTCCGATCCCGCAGATTTATGCTCCGCCTGGCATCTTCTGACTGACAGATCCTGTCAGCAGTATTTGCCGGACAGATTTCGTCACCCGAAACTGCCCTACAGCTTCTGCCCGGTACGTCTCACCGGACATTCTCTGCCCCGCAGTTTCTATCCGGATGCTGTAAACTGCCGGATCATCAAAAATATTCTCCACAGACCGCTGTTTCCCCTTCCATCCTGCGGTATCCCCGACCTTCTGGCAAAAGACGGACTGGCATCTGCTTTCGCTTATGCCTGAAATCGGGATAAAAGTATTTGATTTGCGCGGATTCGAACCGCAGACTTTACAGGTCTTGCCATTTTGTTGTGCGCTTTACCAACTAAGCTACCGTTTACACGGGAGGGATTTGAACCCCCGAAAACACAAATCCTTCTTAACCCTACGTTAAGTCTGGTGAAATATTTATGGCATACCGGACGGCACGCCGCCGGCACCGCCGGGCAGGAAGTACCTTCCAGATGCCCGCGCGTTATAAATTATTTCCTTCCTTTCATAGCACTGCCACGAATTACCGATGCAGTGCGAAACCGTAACCGAATTGCCAGTCTGACTGAAAAATCAACCTCCTGTCTGCTGACAAATTCCTTTTTGGCATACTAGCCCTTCACAACGCCCACAGTCTTTAATTTCCTCACAGGCGTAACCATATCCTGCTGCTGTTCCATCACCTGATCGATATCCTTGTAAGCGAACCGGCACTCCTCGGCCACATCGTTTTTCTTCCGTTTTCCCAGCACCACATCCTGCTCCTTCAGATCCACCATAACCTGCTCGATGCTGAACGCTTTCATGGCCCCCGATCTGGAATAGCTTCTGCCCGCCCCGTGGGAAGAAGTGCAGAAGGATTCTTTATTTCCCTTTCCCTCCACCACATAGCTGTAGGAACCCATGGCCCCGGGTATCACGGCCATCTCTCCTTCGCGTACTCTTGTGGCTCCTTTTCTGTGCACCCACACATTTTCATGATAGTGATTCTCCAACGATGCATAATTGTGATGGCAGTTGATCTCCTCTCCGAATTCCACGGTGTGATCCGTATGCTTCTCAATCAGCTCCTTTACCGTCGCGCAGGTCTTATGGAGCATTCGTTCTCTGTTCTCAAAGGCATAATCCAAAGCCAGGTTCATCCAGTTGATATACTGCTGCCCCTCCGCAGACTGCACAGGCAGGAAGGCCAGATGATACTCATCCTTCACTTCGCTGTACCATGTCTGATTGAGTTCTCTCGCTATCCCATGGAAGTGATCGCAGATCGCCTTCCCGAGATGGCGGCTTCCGGAATGGATCATGATACACAAAAATCCATCCTGATCCTCCTGCAGCTCAATAAAATGATTGCCGCCCCCCAAACTCCCCACCTGAAAGTAACCGTCATCGATCAGGGGCAGAAGCTCCGGATTCTGTTCATATTTTTCCATCTCCTGTTTTGCCAGGTCAAGCACCGCGGATTCCTGCGGCGTCTTATACCGCTCCGTATTTAACGGAATGGACCGCATGATATTTCCGATAATGGCCTGGATTAACGTCCCGTTCCCGGTCTGGATCCCACGGATATCCTCCACCCGAATATTGGTCGGCACAAAATCCATACCGCAGCCGATGTCCACGCCCACCGCGTTGGGAATGACCACATCCTTCGCCGCAATCACGCCGCCGATGGGCATCCCCTTCCCCGTGTGGGTATCCGGCATCAGGCACACCCATTTATGTAAAAACGGAAGCTGCGACAGATGATATGCCTGTTCCAGACAGCTCTCCTCCAGCTGACTGATATCTTTCAACCATATTTTGATTGGTAATCTCGTTTTTTCATTACATATTACAAACATGTTCGCGCCTCCTTCTCTTCGTTTCTTCCGTCTTACGTTTCCTGCTTCTCTCGATCTGTGCCTATTATAGGAAACATTTTCCGGAGAATCATTTCAAAAAAGTTGCGAAGTGTAGTAAAATATAGATAATATTGAATACAAACGAAATTTTGCAAAACTGATATCGGCAATTTGCCATACATTACATTTAAGGGGAAAAATCATGTCCGATTTTCAGGAACTGATAAAAAGTTTTCCAAAAACAAGGGAATACGTCCGGGATTTTTTCGTCTACGGTTTTAAAACCAGAGAGGAATTCAGGGAAAAAAGCCCCCGCACCTACGACAACGAACGCAGGCGCCTGGAAAGCTGGCTCGGGGATTATGTACGGAAGGACTATGTCTCAAGGAGTTCCAACATCTCTCAGGGAGTCAATATCTCCCAGGGAGTCAATATCTCCCAGGGAGTCAATATCTCCCTTGCTATAGACAGCAACCTTCTCGACACCAACCCGTTATTTCAGGTATGGAAGACGAAGAGTTTCACCGACAACGATATCGTGCTGCACTTTCTGATACTGGATCTGCTGTCAGACAGCAGAGAACTGACCGCCGAGGAGATCACGGAACATCTGCTCGATGAATACGAAGCGCTGTTCGATGTTCAGACCGTCAGGAGAAAATGCAATGCCTACGAGAAAGAGGGCCTGTTACAGAAAAAGAAAGTCGGAAAAACCATTGTCTTTTCTCTGAACCTCTCCCTGATCTCCTGGATAAGAGACCGGGAAAACATGGCGGACGCGCTTTCTTTTTATCAGATAGCGGAAAGTTTCGGCGTTGTTGGAAATTATCTGACCGAAAAACTGGATCACCGTAATCAAAGCTTCCGGGCAAAACACAGTTTCTGCGTACATACCCTGGAAGATGAGATCCTCCTGAAGCTTCTGGACGCCATGAACGGGAAGCAGGAAGTGCATCTGGAAATGAAAAGTTCCAGGCGCGGCACTGCAAATACTGCGGACTGTACGCCCCTGCAGATCTTCACCAGCACAAGAAGCGGCAGACGTTTTCTGTGCGGTTATGTCAAACACAGCAGGCGCTTTACCTGTTATCGGCTGGACACGATCAGGACTGTCACACCCCTGCAGCGGTTGCCGAAATATGATGAACTGCTCTCCATACTTGACCGAAACAGAGAACATCTCTGGGGTGTATCTTTTCATGGCGGCAGCCGCCATCTGGAAAAACTGACTATGAAACTGCAGGTTTTCGCGCCTCGCGAACAGTATATCGTCAACCGCCTGAAACAGGAAGGCCGGCACGGCACGGTCACAAAACTGGAACAGAACGTCTATCAGTACGAGATTGAGGTCTTCGACTGCAACGAGATGCTGCCCTGGATCCGCACTTTTATCGGCAGGATCCTGTCGCTCACATGCACGGATAAGTCCGTGGAACAGCTCTTTTATCGGGATCTGCAGACCATGTACCGAATGTATCAGATAGAGGAAACAAAATAGCATCATACAGGAGACATAAAATGGAACTCTTCTCAGAAATATACAGCTGTTATTATCAGCTATTACGACATATCCTGTGCAGTCAGAATGCCCTGACCATGCAGGAGATCCGTGAACAGATCTCTCAGGAAGGCTTTGGAGAAAGTATGCTCTCCATCATCCCCAAACTGGAAGACGGCTCCTGGAATCTGTTCAAAAAGGATGGGGATCTGTACCGCTCAAAAATCTCCTCTGCCTTCACCGTCCCCCTGTCCGCACTTGAAAAGTCCTATCTCAAAGCGCTGCTTCTCGATCCCCGCATCGGCCTTTTTCTTGACAGGGAGCAGGTGGAATACCTGCAAAACGCACTGGCTGCGGTCTCCCCTCTCTGGAAACCGGAACAGTTTTACTGTTTCGACCGGTTTTCGGACGGCGATCCTTACGCCGATGAAAACTACCGCTCCTGTTTCCGCACCCTGCTGCAGGCACAGAAGCAGAACCGGTATGTGGACATCGACTACACTTCCCCGAAGGGCAACCGCTTACACCACCACTATGTCCCCGCCCGTCTGGAATACTCGGTGAAAAATGATAAGTTCAGGCTCCTGGCTCTGCAGCCTGTTTCGTCTTCTTTCGCTCTGCGCTCCCGCGGCAAAAACCGGAATCTTGCACACTGGAAGACCGATGCTCCTTTGATGAATTGCGCCGCACTGCAGAGCACGCAGGAAAACTCAGTTGATTCCTGCCCGAAGAATAATCTTTCCCGGGCGGATGCAAGTACACTGCGCCATGCGCAGGAAACCACGAATTTCAAACTGGAGATCCTCAACATATCCCGCATCCGCAGCGTCAGCCTGCTGGAAAAAAGACTCCCCGCCCCCGCGGATCTGAACGCCATCATCAGACGCACCTACTACAGGGAGCCCCTGAAGCTGCGTATCGTCAACAGGCGCAACGCTCTCGAGCGCGCCATGCTGCACTTTGCAAACTATGAAAAAAACACTACAAAAATAGATGAGGACACCTACGAATGCCTCATCTACTATAATCAGGGCATGGAGACCGAGTTGTTAATCGAAGTCATGTCCTTCGGCCCCATGCTCCAGGTGATCGGTAACGACAGATTTTTAAATCTGTTGAAAAACAGGCTGCACAGACAGTATGGTATCGCGCCGTCTGTTCAGTAACCGTTTCTGGCAGATGCCCTGTTGCTGTCTGCCAAAAACATATTCATTCCTTTTCCTGATCTGCCCTTTTTTATGCAAACTGAATTGATTGGTCTGCTAATTCTTTTATCGTATCAAGGGATAATTCTGTATAATCGTCTATATCTTCCATAATTTTGCACATGGCCGCCACTCCTATCCCATCCTACCTAAAATGCCTTGCTTTTTAGCAAGTGCTTCATAATTCATATCATCGGGATCAGTGCATGAAAAATCATACATTAGCTTTCCAATTTCATCGTTGCCTCTATGAGTTTTATTTCATATCGTTTTTCTATCTCTTCACATGTCTACCTGATTTGCACAGCACCCTGTACACGGACCTCTCCCCGGCAGGTTCAGCATTTAGCCTCCGAGAAGGCCGCCGCTTCCCTCACCCACCCCATCAGCTCATCGTCTATCTCATCGACTTCCGAAATGAGAACATGATACGTCCACCGCCCGGGATAAGGCTCCACCGCTGCATCTATGCGAGAAGACTCCACCCGGTATCCCAGCCCGAAAGTCACAACGATATAGACCTCCGGCCTCTCTTTCGCCTTCCGCACCGGCAAAAAAGAGACGAACGCGAAATTGTGTCTCCCTGCAAAAGCGATCTGCGTCTTCTGCACTTTTACCTTCACGTTCTCCACCACGGCAAAAACTTTTTGTTCAAAGGTCTCATAAAGCGGTAGCGCTCCCGGCTTCCCGTCAAAAAAGTATAATATATTTTCGTTCATTTTCCGTACCTTTCGAATATGCCATTTATCTGTCATTCATAATATGTCCGCTCCAAAAAGTCGGCCACGACACGCTCCAGAGATAAAGGCACGCTCCACCTGCATCTTATACTCTCCTGCTTCATCTATCAGCAGAACGGCTATTTTGTCAAAGCGGACTCTCTGCCCCGGATCATACAGCGGACATCCGAATCTTTCTGCAACGGACAACTTCTCTTCCTTAATAATTATACCTTGTTATATCTGATTCTGTAAACCGTTAAACGATAATTTGCCACCGCAGGCGCTTTGTATCTTCCTGTTCATAACTAATTTCTGCAGCAGCTTTCAAAACGGATTATCGCTGGCTCCATAGCCAAAATTGATCACAGTACTCTCTTTATAGTCCTCCCAAACCTCCAGATAATCCTCCTCCGAAACGGTCTCTTTGTTGCCCTCCACATCTGTCCGCTCACAGGAGGTATTCCCTTCCGTGTCAAAAACCTCCTCATACTGTGTGACTTTCCACCGCAGTTCTTTCCCGTCAAACGCATACGCGGTAACACCGTGTTCCGAAGCTGTGTAAATGCACTGCTCCCCATAGCTGACCGGCCAGGCCGTCCCCAGGCTTTCTATCCTCTCTAACGTATAAAATTCTCCGTCCACACTGTAATATACCTTACAGGAAAGAGCCGCATTATGTCCGTTACCATCATCATAAGTCATATCTGTCGTAAACAGGACATCATTTTTCTCACCGATATCCTGCAGGGAATACTGTTCCTCATCCCCTAACCCCGCAATAATCTCCCCATACAGATCTTCATTGCTCTCTTTTTCTGCGCTTCCGCATCCTGTAAACAGGCACAGAAACAGTGCCGTTATCAGATATCTGCCGCCATATTTTGTCATGCCATTTAACCTTTCAGGCAAAACTGCCCTATCCTTTCTGTTCTCCGTATTATTTCTGTCCCTCTTCCCGATTCTGTTTTATCTGTTTTTCCTCCTGTCCTTTCTGTTCTTTTTTACATTCTGCTTCGCCCATCGCTTCTAACCATTCGATATACCGGCCATACTCACCGCTTCCTGTTCTTCACCATATAGACCAGGCACAGAATAAGTCCCACCGCTCCTGCCAGAACCGCCGGGATTATCAATTTTGAATAATTCACAGGCAGAGCCTGATAGCCACCGGTCGCCATATACCTGTACAGCATATACTCCAGACTCAGTGTGGTTGTCTCCAGCATCTTCTCGAATCCCGCCAGAATGATACCGATGGCCAGAAACAAAAACCCGCTGCAAAACAACAGATTCATCTTCCTGTTATGGGCATTGATCCGCATCAGATCTTCTAATGTGATCTGCGTACTTTTCAGTTCCTCACAATTTTTTTCTTCCACATGATTTTCCTCCTCCAACAATAATTCCTCCAGAGAAGTGTGAAATAAAACGGAAAGCCTGACCACACTCTCCACATCCGGCATCCCGGTTCCGTTCTCCCACTTTGACAATGTCTGTCTGGAAATATTCAGCTTTTCCGCTAACTGCTCCTGCGTCATGCCGGACAGCCTTCTCAGTTGATAGATTTTCTTTCCCAATTCCATATCGCACTCTCCTTCCGTGCCATTATTTTATCCGGATATTGATCTGAAAATAAAGCAATGAACGTTTACAATACCGCTCTGTATTTTTACAGGGCTGCGTTCTGTACGCATATAACGTTCCTTAATACAAGTAAACCGGCATAATAATATAAAGAAAATGGTGTACAACGGAAATGACCACGTAAATATACGTGGTCATTTCCGGCACTTTACTTTAATTCTTTAACACATCAATACCTGTTATATTTTATTTTGAGAAATATTCAAAAAACAGTCTAAGAATCACTGCAGGATGTTTTCAAAATCCGTATCTCTTTTCCAGTCCATCAAACTCCTCATCTGCTGCACTGTATCTGCCGTCTGTAATGTTTACTTCCTGTCATATAGCTTCGCGAGTCCGGCCATTTCCTCCGCCAGCTCCTCCGTCAACTCTCCAGGCAGAAGCCTCCACTTCCAGTTATTCCCCAGGGTGGAGGGCAGATTCATCCTGGCGCTGTTATCAAGCCCCAGATAGTCCTGGATCGGGATCACCGCCGTATCCGCCGTAGAGGAAAGCGCCGCCCTTATCATCGCCTGACGGATATCTCTTTTCCTTTTTACATTCAGATATCTCATGGTAAAAGAGACCGTCTTTCTCTTTGCATTCTTCAGCCAGCCCTCTATCGTATCATTATCATGGGTTCCGGTGTATACCACCGCATTCCTCTCATAATTGTGAGGCAGATAGGCACTGTCAGAGCCCCCGTCAAAGGCAAACAACAGTACTTTCATCCCCGGATAACCGCTTTTTTTCACCAGCCGCAGCACGGAAGGCGTCAGATATCCCAGATCCTCCGCGATCACATTCATCTTTCCCAGTTTATTCTTCATCACCTGGAAAATATCGTAGCCCGGCCCCTTTTCCCAGTGTCCGAACTGTGCGGTTGGATCCCCATAAGGGATAAAATAGTACTCATCGAATCCCCTGAAATGATCGATCCGCAAAATATCATAGAGTTCATAACACCTGGCGATCCGCCTGATCCACCAGTCATATCCTGTCTCTTTGTGGTATTCCCAACGGTAAAGCGGATTACCCCAGAGCTGTCCCGTAGCGGAAAACGCATCCGGCGGGCAGCCTGCCACAC
>OFGM01000329.1_pt1 | contig 49030 bp, 70 predicted proteins | sample 1521741 | NCBI WGS metagenome assembly OFGM01 (sample SAMEA3504079, study PRJEB24116) | mouse gut metagenome | biome: mouse gut; feature: mouse-associated habitat; material: faeces | place: Denmark | collected 2011
TTCCCAGAGTCTTCGTGGTGCGACTGGTGCAACTGGACCGCAGGGTCCTCAAGGTCCCAAAGGAGATACAGGTGCACGCGGTGCAACAGGAGCAACCGGACCGCAAGGCCCTAAAGGGGATTCTGGTGTATTCAGTGGAGGGAATGTTACAAGCGCAATTGTAATTACATCAGGTGTTATAGCTGAAGCAATACAATTTAAGCGAACATCCGGAGGAGCCGCAATTGTTCAAGGCCAGAGTTCGTTTGAATTAACAACATATTCATCTTCCTCAAATATAAAATTTAATGTTGGAGGTGATAATAAAATAAATTTAGGTAGTAATCAAAATTATACAAAGATTGCTTGGACTGTTGGGTCTGATATCCGTTCAAAAAATGTACTAGGACCAGTAACTGATATAACAAGAGTATTAAGGTTGGACATTATTAGATATACAAGAAAAGACGATTCAACCAATAAGGAATGTATAGGAGTATCGGCACAAGACCTATTAAAAATTTTTCCGGAATTTGTTGCTTATGATAGTACAGAAGATTTCTACAGTGTAGATTATGCCGGTTTAGGAGCCTGTGTTGCGGTCCTAGGATACAAGTCTCTCCATAAAGAAATTGAAAAATTAAAGCAAGTAATAACAGAACACGGCTGGGAACTCCCTGCCGCATAAAAATATCAGCGTAAAATGAAGAAAGAGGAAATTGTGAATTTGAATCGTACACTATTGTATGTGTCGTTCGGAAATATGAGTAAGGCTGGAAAATCGGCCATGATGCGTAACCTTGTCCGGCTGGGAAAACACTCGAAGGAAATCGAGGAAGCTATGAAGATCGCTTTCGATAAGTTCAAACCGGCCGGCTTGGATGATCTTATGAAGAAGAAAGATCGGTCCGAAGAGGAACAGAAAGAACTTGACGATCTGACAAAGAAGTTTGACAATGATATCAGGGAATACACATCTGAGTTCCTGGCCGAGGAAGTTGAGATCGAGATACACTATATCTCTGATGCCGACTTCGATGACTTGGTTGATGCCACTTCTAAGGCAACGAAAGAATTGACAGCCGGTAATTTTATGTACTTACACGAATATTTAGTAAAGGAGGGATAACGATGGAAGATAAAGATAAAAGATTCGCGTATTTCGTGATGTCTCATACAGTTGATACGGATAGAGGACGTCAGTTCATTTGGCCGGTACTCCCTGATCCAAACATGGGAGAAGAATTCTGTAATAAAATCAAGGAAGAGCATAAAGAAATTATGGATTGGGTATCAAAAAATCCAGATAAAGTCATTTTGGCAGAACATGGCTTCTATTTAGAAAATCCTCGGAAATGCCCCAAATTCGAACGGTGTGGATGGCGTAGACAAGGAGGAATGTCTTCATGTTTTGGAGGAGAGTATTCTTTCTGTTACGTAGTTCAAAATGAGAAAGCTCAGAATGAATCGGATGGGCCGAGTGGACCTGCTGGAGGACCTGGACTATGTGGATCTTAATCATATTCGAAATTGTATTCTGGGTATTGCACTGTATCGGTACCCGGAATGTCAAATCAGACATTGATTTGTGGGGCGAAGAGCTTATTAATTGACTTACTAAAAACCTTACGGCGTATAGGTAGCCGTCTTAAAAGAAATGAAAAAAAAATTATTTTTAATCGTGTGTTTAATCACATTTGTATCAGGTAACATTTATGCTCAGGAAGTAGTCACGGACCCTGTGGCGAGTATTGTAATTGACCTCGGAACGTTTACCGGCATCGTAGCTGTTGTGTCAACCTTAGTTACACAGATCACAAAGGTTGTTCCGGCTATCTCGGATAGTAAGCTGATCAAGATCCTGATCTCAGTCGGAACCGGCATTGTGGTGTGTATAGCCTGCTGGCTATTGAAAGCAACTCCTTTACTCAATGATCTCGTGTGGTGGCAGAGTCTACTATATGGTTTGGCTGTTGGTCTATCCGGTTGTGGTTTTTATGATATCGTCAAGGCGATCGGTGGTCTGTTCGGTAAGCAGGACGATGTGATTCATTTTAATTGAAAAAGAAGGCATATTTAGTGATATTTTTGGTATAAATTTTACCAAAGCAGACCTATGTTTTGGGTAGAGATAGCGGCTATAAGTGCTATTTTTCTGGCTGTTTTGTTCAAATAAAAAAAAATATCGTCACACTTGCGTAACTGTTACGTTTCTCTTTATCCGATATTTCCTGCAAACAGAAGTATCGGATAATTTTATCGTAAAATATCGAAATATGATTATCTACGATAAAACAGGCGAAGTATTATTTGATGTTCAGGTTAACGATTCCAGCGTCAGAAACCGGGCGATAATGGGGGATAACTCTGTTACTCTAAATCTTAGTCTCCCAGAATATGCAACTATTCCTGTCGGATCATATATAGAGTATCAAGGACAAAGATATACCTTATGGAGACCGGATAATTTTAAAAAGCATGGAACAAGAAATTTTGAGTATAAAATAACATTTGGTAGTAATCAAGAGATACTCAAAAGATACAAATACAAGTCTCTTTCTGATATTCCCTTTCAGCTTAAATTTACTCTAACGGCCAAGCCCAAAATGTTCCTTCAGTTGCTTGTGGACAATCTTAATTTGAGAGATTCGGGGTGGACTGTAGGAGATTGTATTGTAGCAACGGAAAAATATTTATCGTTTAACCATGAGTATTGTTACGATGTACTTGGGAGGCTAGCACAAGAATTTAACACAGAATGGGAAATAGACGGTAAGACTATCCATTTACGTAAGGTCGAGAAGTTTAAGACTGAGCCTCTAGCTTTATCATATGGTAAGGGTAATGGTTTTAGACCGGGAGTAGGAAGAGCTACCCAAGGTGATAAATCACCGCTAAACCTGCTGTTTGTACAGGGTGGCGATAGGAATATCGATCTGGCAACATATAATAGCCGATATCTATTATTACCTAAATCCAAAGAGCTTGAATACGAAGGACGTAAATACAAGACTGATAAGGATGGCATGTACATTACCAGGGCGGATAAAGAAGTTTCTCAGTATAATGAAGATAGCTATGATGCTTCTAATATTTATCCTTCCCGAGTAGGCGAAGTCACCGCTGTAACGACAGAAGAAGGAACAGACAACGAGGGTAATCCTGTCACCTTTTACAACATTGTAGATACGACTATCCCGGCGGACCTGAACTATCGTGACTGCCGGATTGCGGGGGAAAAGGCTACAATGATCTTTCAAACCGGGGTCTTGACCGGAAGAGAGTTTGATATTGTCCAGACAGATACCGATTTGACGGGATACGACCATGCGACAAGGACTTTCGAACTTGTCCCGCTAGAAGAAGATGGTGTTACTCTACCAAACGAGAACTTAAAACCGGCTATCGGGGATAAATATGCAATCTTTAACATCAAGTTACCACAGGCATATATCCAAGATGATGCAACTCAGACTGGAGCGTCATGGGAGATGTTTAAAGAGGCTGTTAGGTACTTTTATGAGAACGAAGAGGAGAAATTTAGCTTTACAGGTGAGCTAGACCCCATATGGGCTAAAAACAAATGGCTGGAAATAGGGGGCAAAATAGTACCAGGTGGATATATCCAGTTTTCGGATACCCAATTTCAGCCAGAAGGAATACTAATCCGTATAACTTCGGTTAAGGACTACATAAATAAGCCTCACGCCCCTGTTATTGAACTGTCTAATGTGCCGGTGGGAGGTTCCATTACTACAGATTTGGGCAAGATTGACTCAAATGAAGTTGTCGATGAAAATAGGTATAAAGGTTCGATATCCTTAACGAAAAGGAGGTTTAGGGACCTAGAGGAAACCGGCAAGATGCTAGAGGCCGCCATTGACGGTTTTTCTGAAGCTATCAACCCTATTTATATCCAGACAATGTCTTTACAGGTAGGATCGGAAAGTCTTCAATTTCGTTTTGTAAACAATAAAACAAATCCGGTAGAAACGATACCTAATTTTGCTTATAATCAGAAAACTAAAGTCTTTACGGCTCCGACAACGATACTCCAACACATGACATTGGGTATTGACAAGATATCTCCAACACATAAGCCTTCGGACTATAAATTTTGGGATATGTCGTCATATACTTCCCCTTCATTAGACGAAACGGCTGCGATGTATTTCTATGCGAAATGCTCAAAGACGGGGACGACTGGATCATTTCTTTTGAGCAAGACAGCCTATAAGATGGACCCGGGAGACGGATATTACTATTTTCTGGTTGGTACTTTATCAAGCGAATATGAGGGAGAAAGAAGCTATCGGAATGTTTATGGATTCACAGAAGTTTTGCCTGGAAGTATTACGACTAGCGTGATTGCTAGTTCTGACGGTCAAACATATTTCAATCTTGTAGATGGGGAGATTGTAGCGGCTCACCTCACTATAAAATCCGGATCAGGATACAACAACTTGACGGATAAACCAGATTTAAGTATTTATGCTACAAATGCAGAATTATCTATTCAAAGTGATCGTATTTCTGCTACTGTGGAATCAATTAACAAAATTGATAATACAATAAAAACGTCAGGTTGGATCACTCAGGATTATGCTACTTCCATATTTGCAGCCAAAAGTGATCTGAAGACGCTCGAAACATCTGTTGCCAGTCTTTCAGTACAGTATGATCAAATATCTTCAGCTGTAGGCACGAATACACAGGGTATAAAGGATGCGAAGGATTTGGCAAGTAAAGCTTATGAGGTAGGATTATATAGCCAAGAACAGTATAGTCAAACCAGTAATCCGTGGAACAACTGGTCTTCAGGGGAAGAATTTAAACATGTTGGTGCGTTGTGGTATAATCCATCAACAAAGATTACTAAACGATATACAGGTATAGATGGAAGCAACAGTTGGGAAACAGTTAACGATAGCGCGGTCACGGCTGCATCTTTTGTCCTGCAAAATAAAGATAAATGGCAGTTAGTTGTTGCCAATTTCGACGCTAATGGAAATCCTACAGAAGAGTCTGGTATATTAACCACAGCTTATGGTAATACCCTGTATGCTAAAAAAGACGGAATTATATCAGCCATAAACCAGACGCCAGAGGCTATAAGTATAGAAGCCTCAAAAATAAATCTTATAGGAGCTACCCGTATAGGTAGATATCTGATTAAAGACGGATGGCTAGTTGGAGATACTAGCGGTGGAGCTAATGATACATATGCCTTAATGAAATTAAGGCATACCAAGGACTCTGATGGCTCCTTTTCGCAAATAACTTTAGGATCTAATGTTAATAATAGTTTGTTTTCAAACCAACGTGTAACGGCTCGAATTTATAACGGGGTATCTAATAAAAGCTCATTGGCAGACTGGGGATATTACTACCGAAATACAGCTTTACAGCTGGAATCCAATTATTCCGATGTAAATCTAGCCTTAGAAACCATAGGCGGTCGTATGCATAGAGGAAAGCTGTGGGAAACAGAAGAAGTAAGTCCGATAACAGGAGCCGGAACATATAGTTTAGAAAAAAATGGGAGCTTATTTCTATTTAGAGATTTAAAAGCAGACTTAACATTCGAACTTCCTTTATATAATACTATACAAAAGGTGTTTGGAAATTTTCAGAGCGGGATCGCAGCATCAACTTATGGCGTGTATACGATTCGAATTTTTATTGATAGGCACTGTTCGTACAGGGTACTCGTTGTAGGAACATCGACAACCCCGTTATTAAATAATAACGGAGACATTCAAAATGATGCATCTGGTACTAATTATGGCGCGCGATGGATGGCTAGAGGTGATTTTATGGTTTTAGTTTTTTACAACAAGGCTTGGTATATACAAAGCTTTTCGTATTAGTGTGATATGAAAATATATGTAAGAAATAATGACGGTTTAGTATTGAACAGTTATCAGTTTAACGGATCATTTCCAGGTGGAATTAACAATGAGACAATGTATGCAGGAGAGGACTATACTGTGCATAATATAACAAATGTACCAGATGATCCAGAACGTGCGTATTTTTTTAAAAAGTATTATTTCAAAAATGGAGTCTTTGATCTGGAATACGTTTTGGAAGTTAGACAAATTGAATATGAAATAGATAGGCTGAAGTCCGAACTATCAAATTCTGATTATAAGATCATAAAATCTTACGAAATGAATATGCTTGGATTACCTATTGAGTACGATATAGAAAAAATACATTTTGATAGACAAGTTATTAGAAATAAAATAAATGAACTTTTAAAACTTATCGAAAATGAAACAAGTAAAAATCAATTTTAAAGAGTTAAAAGTAGAAGTTGGCGTTGACCAATTTGAATTGCAGGATTGGCGAAAAACACTTGGGAATGCTCTTCACAGGGCATCAGAAAGTGTCCCAATGTCTGAGTTGGCAAGAAAGATATACTACTCAGAAGCCCCAATTGATATTTCAGAGGAAGACTTTAAGACTATGTTGGTTTTGTTGGGAACGGCATTAAAAAAATATCTCGTTGATGCCGTGGCGAGAGCAGGTGAAGAATCAAAAACTAAAAATAAGGAGGAATAATTATGGCACTAGAACAAGTATCATCTGTGGTAAAAAGTACTTACCTAAACAATGTTGCAGGTTACGATATACAGTATAACGTAGCTCAGGATGAAGGTCAGAACGTAACATCGATAACAGGAACGGTCAAAAAGGCTGATGTCCGGTTTGGGTATATTACAATCAATGCAGACGGAACCAAAAATATTTCGTTCGACAGGCCTATATCGGACGATGACAGCGAAGCTATCTATACCGCTGCATTATCCGATACAAAATCAATTTTTGAACAACGGAATACTAAAGAAGAATGATTATCATAAATACTTAACTAAAGTATATCCAGGGTACTCTTTAGTGCTCTGGATATAATAAAAAGGATCGACTAGAAAATGGAGGTAATAAAAATGATTTGGGAAATGAGGGGGATGCTTATCATCTCCATATTTGAGCTGGTGCTTGTCCTTTTTGCGATGAGTTGGGATTTCGCATCAGGCTATTATAAAGCAAAACTACGAGGAGAAGATCGTAATTCTTATGGGATGCGCCGGACGGTAAGTAAATTTATCCTGTATGCAGGGAGTGTCTGCATTTCATGGAGTATTGATGCAGTCTGCTATGTTTGTAAATTTTGGGAATTTATCCATTTCTCTTTTTTGACAAACATACCGGTTATAACATCTTTGATTACGGTGTTTATCCTTATCACAGAGATTAGATCCATATGGGAAAAGGCAGACGCAAAACAGCTTAGACAGGCTGCAAAATCAGCTGCTCTTATAGGGAGTGTATTAAATAAAGATATGCTGAAAGACGCATTTACAGAGGCTTTAATCACGGCAAAAGAAAAGGAGAATAAAAATGAAAAAGAATGAATTACCGCGTGGACTACGTAACAACAACCCTGGGAACATCAGACGCAACAGTGATGTGTTTCAAGGTGAGGTGAACCCTAGCCGTGACAAAGATTTTAAACAGTTTAAGTCAATGGCTTACGGCTACCGGGCAGTATTTAAAATCCTGTCAAACTATCATAGGGTGTACAAGTTAACGACAATCCGGAAGATGATCAGCCGATGGGCGCCGGAAAACGAGAACAATACGGCCGCGTACGTGTCGTTGGTAAGTAGCTATTCCGGGATCGGACCCGACGACCTGCTCAACTTCGACCGCGAACAAATGATCCGGATCGTTGCCGGGATGTCTAAAGTCGAGAACGGTCGGGAAGCCAATATGTACGACGTTATTGCCGGTTGGGATCTGTTATGAAAGCCTGGCACATCATATTACTGATGATCGGGTTGGGGACAAGCTTCTTTATCGGCTACCATGTTCGGGAAGTCTCATCAATGATGACACCTAAAACGGATACTGTCATCATTGTTGACACCTTACGTGATACAGTGCCGGTTTCTGTACGAGAAACAGTGACAAAGTATATCCAGGTCCCGGCAGACACGATCGTTAAGTACATCAAAAGTGATACAGTATTTCTGCCGGTCATCCAAAAGGAATACTTTACACCAGATTATCACGCTTGGGTATCCGGCTATAACGCGGCTCTGGATAGCATATATGTCTTTCCGAAGACTGTCTATGTCACGCAAAAAATACCGACTCGTCGGTGGGGATTAGGTGTGTCGGCAGGTTACGGTGTTGGTCGGTCTGGTTTATCTCCTTATGTTGGGGTAGGAATCTATTATAGACTATGGTAACGAAATAGCTTTTTGTTCATAAGCACCTCTTTTCTGGGGCTTCAGAGGTAAAATAAAAGCCCCCAACGTATCCGTTTAACTGCTACATAAAACTGATACACAAGCGTAACCACTCGCACGTTGGGGACTCTAATGTCTTCAACACGAATGGTTACGCTTTTGTTGCATTGTATAGTATGTTTTATGTAGCAAGGGCAAAGGTAAAATTAAAATTCAAATTTTATGTGTAAATCAGAAATCTTTGCCGAAATATTAAGAATTGTTTCAAAAGAAACAGAGATATCAGAGGAGCTGATACTATCAAAATGTAAACGAAGTGATATTGTTGATTCACGAGGAATCATGATTGTCATACTGTCGGAGTATAAATTCAGTGAATCGCAAATATCGTCTTTTACCGGATTTACTCAGCAATCTATCAACAAGTTGAAAAATATTTATCCCGACAGAATACGTAGAAATTACCTACTAATGGTTATAGTTAAAAATATACGCGAATTGCTTGGTATGCCATTTAAAATATGATATAACGAAGGCTGAATAACGTTGTGTGTTAATCAGCCTTCATAACGTGACACGTTGGGTACGAAAGACTCCATCGTGCTAGAGTTCGCTATTTGGTTTTTATGTAGCATCTTTACCTGGTATCGAACAGCAAACGCCATTAACAACGCTTTCCCCGATCATCTTTCCAATTGCGTTCATGCAATGGGTGAGTCCATCCGAAAACTCTTCTCTTTCTTCTATATAATCAATGCCGGCTTGTTCGCCAATAACATTCAACTGTTCTTCGAAAATAATACTAGCTTCACGCATCTTGATTAATGCATTCATTAGGTCTAAATTGACCTTTATTTCTTTTGCTTCCATGTGCAATACTTAGGTTTAATTGTTTGTAAAAAAGGTGTAACAATGGCTGTACGTCATTACTCCGTACCTCGATAATGTGTTTGTGTGTATATTTTACGCTTTGAATAAAGAATGCAAGAACTCTCTGCCTTGCTCCGTCCATACAGTAAGCATAGCCGTGCTTTGAGAACCGTCCGAACGGGTGTAGGTAGTGTCCTTGTCTTGGTATATCCCTTGTCCTGGTATCTGGACGTCAGAACCCACACGCCGCTTTGCCGGTATTGAATACCTTTTTCTTTCAGTCGCTTGTTGAGAGTTTCCGCACTCATACCCATTTCCTTTGCAATCAAGTTTGTGGCGTAGGTGTTGACGGACTTTAGGACGGTGTCAACATATTGGACTTTAGGGGCAGCTAGGGCAATCTCTTTCTGCTGGAGCTCTATTGTTTCCTCTTTGGCGGCATTGTCGGCTTCGAGGGCTTTTACTCTCTGTTCTGCTGCTTCTACCCGTTTCTGTAGGATTTGCTGCGAACGCATGAGAATGTAATCATCATCCTTAAGCATCATTTCCCGTTTGTTGAACTCGGAAATGAATTTTTCTTTGAACTCTCCGGCTTTTGCGCCTGTGTAACCCATGACAAGGAAGCTGAAACCGTCTTTGGTCATTTCGTAGTAGTGGTAAACTTGACCGTTCTGTGGGTGAGTGTAGGGGGTATGCGCAAAATTGCGCATCCTGAAATCTTCTGAACATGAGAGTTTCTCGATATCTCTCAATACATCTTTGTGGTTCTTACCGAACACCTGCGCAACGATTAAAGAAGTGGTAACATCGCTGCCGTTACTGTTTTGAATTACTAATTCTGCCATGACTATTGAACAATTAGGCATTATAGACAGAAAAAACGGCTGTCCTTTCCCGTCGTTCAACACCGTCATAGGCTGTGGACGCATTAACGTTCCACACGGGGGTAACAGCCGAATATCTTTCAATATCCCAACTACAAAGTAATATATTATGACATAAAAAATGCCTACGCAAATGGCAGGCTTCCGCTTGCCTATGACATTGTTGAACACCACAAACATACGAACAATTTGTGATATAGCAAAAGAAACAAACAAAAAAATATGAATGTATAACAACAATCTTACAACAACCCTACAAAAATCTATCATTCAATACAATTACTGTTTTGCGACATTTGCGATGCGGTTGATATTGACCGTAACAAAGATTTAAAATACAATGGAAAAAACTTATGTATTTAATCAAGACGGGGCAGGTGGAGCGAGTAACGGCTTGCTTGCATCAATCCTTCCGTCTTTGCAGAACAGAGGTATTGACACAGGTTACCTCATGGGATTAATGAACGGGGGAGGAGGTAACGGCGGTTTCTTTGGGAACAACGGTGGTTTTCAGGATATTATTGCGTTGATTGTGATTGCCGCCATCTTTGGTAACGGTAACTTTGGTTTCGGAGGAAACAACAATCAGGGCGCTAATGAAGGCAGAGAAATGATCATGCAGATGCTTAACCGTAATGGCGTGGACATCGCATCACTTGCCCAAGCATTGAACTCATCTTCAGACCAGATCCTTGCAGGTATCAATTCTGTATCTCAGGCAATATGCAGTCTCGGAAATCAGATGGGGCATAACACCAACAGTATCATCACTGCAATCATGCAGGGCAATCAGTCCGTTCTTGCTCAATTAGCCGATTGTTGTTGTAAAACACAGACTGCAATTGAACGTCAGGGATATGAAAGTCGCTTAGCGAGCTGCGAAAACATGAATACGCTTACGCGTACAATGGAAGGTAATACACGTTCTTTGACAGATGCTTACCGTGAAGGATTCCAGGCTATTGTAGCCAAGATGGATGCTGCAGAAGCACGCCGTCAGCAGGAAGCTCTCGCAGCAAGAGATGCGAAAATTGCAGTTTTGGAAGGGGAAATCTCTCAGCGTAATCAGAATGCAACAATCTTGAGCAACTTCGGTCAACAGATCGCGCCGTTGGTAGCCGGCTTACAGGCATTGCAAAGTGATGTAGATGGCATTAAGTGCAAAATGCCTCCAACGGTATCTGTCCCTTATCCACAATTGCAGGTGTATAATCCGGAAACTTATCGTGCAGCCGCTTTCGGAGCATATGCAGGTGACGCGGCATATGGACGCGGTGGTTACGGATGTGGTTGCAATAACTACTGGGGTTGATCCGGATAAGAAAGGAGGTGATTATGTGGCCTAGCTTTTTTACAGGATTCCCTTTCCCATTCCCGTCAATTGGAAGAGCGAATTTCAATACCCTGCCTACGGTGGCTGTAACGGTTGGAGCGGAGAATGTGACATTAGAACTTCCGAACCATGCATTCCGTAACCGGGATTATGTAGGCGGGTTCTATGTCAATCTCCGTCAAGCCATCCCGGCTGGAACAACAGCAACTCTTCCTATTTTGATTGGGACTAACGGTGATACTCGTCCGTTACTGGCTTACGGTAACGAACCTGTTACGGTTACCAATATTGCTGGTCCCGGAATCTACGAAATCCATTATAACAAATACACCAATGAGTTGTACTTAGTGAATGGAGGATATAGATCGACTACTGCAACGCCGACTGTAGCAGAAGCAGTGAAAAATAAGTAAAAACAAACACGGGGTCGTCAAAAAAGGCGACTCCATTTAAAATTAATCACTATGTTTCAGAATCTTCGAGTAAATAATCAGTTGTATATTCTCCATAAGGAAGCCAAGCATTTCATTGAAATTGGTTCTGTGGTAAGCGTTTCCGCCCCTAAGCCCAAATATCCTATGCCAGCTCCTATGGGACAGATGCCTCAGATGGAGATGGTTGTTGATGTCGTGGCCAATATTAATGGCCAGAACACAACATTTCAGAATCTTCCATCCGGTAATGATATTGCCGACTTTGGACAAAATGGAAATCTTGTTGTTTCATGCTCCCGTGATGCAATGAACAATGAGATATCCATGATAAAACAAAAAAGATTGGATAGGGTTAACAGCAGGGACTATGATCTGAGTGTGATAGCTTCCTGTGATGAGATGCTGACGATGATCAATCCTGAATTTGCAGAAAAGCAACGTCAAGAACAGGAGATCAATGCTCTTAAGGCTCAGGTGTCTGATATGAGCAAGAATATGTCTGAGCTTATGGAGCTAAATAAGCAATTGATGCAACAACTTGGAGCAAAGGAAACAACTAAAAAGTAATAATTATGGGATCAAGAAAACTAGAAGAGCTTTACAGAGAATTTGACGCCTATGAGGACGACGATTTGATGGAGGCTATGGAAGAAGCCTATAAACTCGGCTGCAAAGAAGGCAAAAGAAAGGCTATGGATGGCGGCATGGGATTCAGGGAAGATGATGACGATGATAACGATGAATTTCGTCGTGATTGGTCACGTGGAGGTGGTGACGGTTATGGAGAGAGACGCGGTGTAAAAGGGACCGGTCGTTACGCGGGAGAGTACCGCAGACGTAGACGTTATTAATCAGAAGGGGGACGGTGTTCCCCTTCATTTAAAATAGACAATAATATGAGACTAGATATGTATGACGAATTTCCTTCCGGCATGAAAGCTTACCTTTCGCAATACGGATGGCATTTTAGCAAGGCCATGTGTGATTTTGCTGTATCCATGATGGAAAAAGAAGACGGTAACGGCAAGAAAGTGAAAATCACACCTTGGACGAAAGAGCAGGTAGATGAACTGTTGAAAAAATACAGTGTTGAAGTAAAGAAAAAAGGAGGCTTCGATTATGTATATGCGGCTAATATGTGCAAGGCCAATTATTTAGGCTCTTCTGTGCCAAATGAACAATATGCAGCTCTGTATATTAAAAATGTCTGTGACGATCCGGATGCTTACGATGGTATTGTATTCACACGATTCTATGCAGATATGATCGGTTCTGGAACACCTATAATTTGGGAGGAAATGATCTAATGAGCGGATGGGGTTACATATTTCGTATCCTTAAGGGAGAGTCCCCCTCGGACGTGCTGGCTAGTATGCCAAAAAAGGATTATGATAAAGTTGCTTCCGTCGTAAATAATTTGAATAACACAAATCTATCCAGACAGCAGCGCAGAAAGATAGAACGAAAATTTAATGCTGTAAAACGATGATTTACCGGGAGCTAAACATACCTAAATACAATTGGCTAGTACATATATTTTACCATGTCACATGTTATTGGACTGATGAGATAATGGACTGCCTAAAAAGTATTGGTTGTCCCCCTCAAAAATTGAAAGAATCATATCGTAATTTGGAAGCATGCAAACTCAACACAGGCTTAACCTATTCGAATTATCATCTAAGAGAGTCTGTTATGGTTATCGGAAAGACATCTTCTTCGGAAGAGTTTTCAGACTCTCTGATGCATGAATTAAGGCATTTGGAGGATCACATAGCCATAGTCTATAAAATGCCGGCAGGAGGGGAAGAAATAGATTATTTGGCAGGATACATCGGTAGAAAGCTATCAAAAGACATACAGATGTTTATTTGTAGCTGCGATTGCCACAAACATCAAAAGAAACGATTATGCGAAAAAAAGACAAGGAAATACAGAAGTTAAAAAGGGAATCAGCTAGGAAAGAAGTCGATCGCCTAGTTGATTCCCTTGACTTCGAGCCGGTAAACTTTAATGAGAAAATATGCAGGCTTCGAAGGTTGATGTATCTTATTTAATGGGTAAATAAAATAGGAATTAGAGGCTGCTAATGAGAGTTTACAAAGCTGTCCAGGAGCCAGCCGGACAGCTTTGCTGTTTATTTCATATTTTTCGTGATTTGAGCTATTTCACCAATTCAAATTCGTAAACCCAAACCCAGGGGTTTCGTTTCCAAGTGCCTTTGCCAGATACTTTATCTATGAGGGCGGCAAAGGCTTCACGTGGATTTGAAAAAGGATATTGCCCATAATAGCCTATATTCGTAGGAAATCCGTATTGTACATCCTTTAGATGCTCCTCTATTCCTTCTTTCAAACAATCTTCGTCCGATATATCCTGCAACCGCTGTATTTTAATATTGATCATCCGGATATGATTTTTGCAACCAGCAGCGCAAACAAACATTTTATTGTTCCAACCGGCAGAATCTTTCATAAATCCTCTTATTCCCAAATCTTTGGGATCTCTATCAAGTGATTCTGGATCATAGCCAAGAGCTTTGTAGGATTGTGCAATCGCTATAATTTCACCTTCTTTATTATACTGAGGCTTAACCCATTTTGTGTGTTCGTCTGGGTTGTCTTTATTTACCCAGCAATATGCAAGCCACAAAGGAGAGCCTTCGCCGTCACCAGCGAACACAGGAAATGCAATTTCATTATTTTTATACGGAGGCTGTATAGAGGCGATCCTTCTTGTCATCGTCTTTCGACCTTCCAATACGGACTGTGTCAGACCGAACCGATCGTTAAACATTATTTTTTTCATGCTCATTTTTTTTTATTTCCTTGCCTTATAATAGTTGCAATAGGCACTATCATGTATTTTCATATTCATCAAGGGAATCAATACACATTCTGAGTCATCACAAGTGTTATAACGGTAATGTTTACAGTTTTCACATCTGGGTGATTCCTCTTTATATCCCATTCTTTTCAAGAGTTCTACCTGCAATTCGGGACCGGTAAGTTTAAAATCTTCTTCCATATCAACTAATTTCTTTTTAGTTTGAAGCTACCCTAGGAATTATCTAGGGTAGCTGAATGATTAGAATTTTAATCCGTCGGCAGTTGGTTCGATAGCTGTACCCGTCGAAGGATCTTTACTTGACGGATAAGGATTGGGTGTACCAAGCCGTTTCAAATCCATGCCCAACCACATTACAGCTTCCTGAAGCTTTGTGATCGTGAGACTGCGTTCTCTACTTGCCGGAAGGTTTTTCACTTCTTGAATCTTTGCGTCAATATCCTGACGTAATCTTTTGTTCTCTACAACTTCTTGCTCAAATGTCATATGCTTACTGGGTTTTACAAAGCCGCCCAAGGCTCAATTATTTTTAGTTTTACGCTAATTCATAAATTCTAATTCACAAAACAATCCACATTCCGGCATTATCTCAGTAGGGAAATCGCCACGGTCAGGTGAAAGCTCGTCGAGAAATAAAGCCTTTGTTTCATTACCGATTCTTTCTTTCAGGCAAGAATGCCCGACAACACGTTCCAATTTTGCCATACGTTCAAAATCTTCCGGAAAATCAATACGAATATTATTCCAGTAACCCATTCCGCCGCGGATGCAACCGATGCAGTTGTTATTGTGATATCCCATCTTATACATTCGAGGTAGTTCTATTCCTTCTTTTGCAAGTAAGCAGGCACAATTAGCCTTTGATAGTTGATTGTCGATTAATGGGAACAATGGCTTCATGTTCGGGTATTGCTCAATCATTCGTTGTGCCCGATTGGTTTCCGATATATCAAATCCCCATACTTGACCATCCCAATATTTCAAGTCATCTTCGATTTGGTATCGAAGCCGTTTTTTTAGTTCGAAGGTACACGGATAGTAATTGTGCTTACTGATTAGCCCTTTCTTTTCAATCACATCGAAATGGTTGGTATATTCCTTGCTCCGGACAATGTTGATTTTTTGCCCAAACCATTGCTCACAATCATGAAGAAAGCGTAGACTATCTTCTTCCTGTGAGCCAGTGTCTGTATAGTATAGGACTACATCTTTGTACGTCTGTAAAGCTATTTTACAAGCGACAGCCGATGTTATACCACAACTGAACCATGCTATTATTATTTGACTCATTTATTTTTAAATGTTTGTTTTCTTTCTTCTTTACGTTGATAATAATACTGCATGGATTGTTCCCTATGCTTAAAAATGCTACGTGATATTTTAATAAAAAAACATATTGACAGGAAAAATACGACCAAAGACAAAAGTCCTCCTATTATCAAAAACATGCGTATCAAATCTGTAAATCCGGACTGGTTGAGATATTCTATCAGGTCTACCATAGTTTTCATGTGTTTTTAGTTATTAAAGTTGCTGTAATAAGTACTTTCTTACATCTCCATCCAAATTTCCGAGCTTCTGACCAATATTCATACCTAAAGAAAGCAGCAATACTATCTTTCTTGCAATATCTTAAAGTAAGATAATTAGGTCTGTCCTGAGGGTCAAAAAGCATCCACATTTTTTGAGGTTTCATGACTCAACTATTTTTAGATATTAACTAAAATACTCACTACATCTAAACCCCTTGCGCGGGGTAAAGTCTTTAAATTCACAACTCATATAGAGTTCTTTCCGGTCAGCCCAATGAGCCATATCTTTCTGCCATTGTGGGATGATTTGACGTGGGTTGTTCAAATCCCGGAAAGGTTGACAATGCGGTACAAATCGACGGCTAACGCTCTTCCAATAATTGACCCTGTGAAACGACTCTTTAAAGTCCATCAGGATACAGTACAAGAAGTACTCACCTTTGAAACCATACTTATCTATCAATTTTGTAGCCCGTTCAATCTCTGCTATCTGCCCCGGAGTATCGCAGCCGAATCGGATACGCTTTATCCATTTCACACGAGCCAAAAGCCGAGCGATATCATCGGTAACTAACCTTGCGTCCAGCCCCTGGTTGAAGTCAACTCGTAGCCCCATGGAAATAATCTTTTCGATCTGCTGTAATCCATATTCGGATGCCAGAACATTATTGTCCATTAAAATCACATGCTTTCGATTTCCTGCAACTTCTTCGATATCCATGTACGGAGCGATACCACCTTCCTTTGCCGGAACAACACACCATTTACACCGATTCGGGCATCCACGTGTCAAAAAGCCGTAAGCCTCTTTATCAATACCGTACAAGCTATAATCCGGATATGTCCGGTCTATATCCTCCAGCAGTTTTTTTGATATATCGTAACCGGTTCCACCTTTTTCAACCTGATCGGCATTAATGTAGTATCTGTAATCCGGAGTAAACGAAAATACTTTCGCCGCATACACCTTGTCGTAATGACAGAGGGGATTATACCATTCTACCTTATGACCACGCGCTTTGTTATAAGCACTGATCTTCATCAACGCTATGTTCGGATAAGTGCTATCAACGGCTAGTAAACCTATATTCATTTGCTTCACTTCTTTTTAGTATTGAATTATTTACCTTCTGAAAACTTCTTCCCACAAAATGGGCAGAAAGGATAAGCGATAGATATAGTACTTTCTTTTTTATTGAATGTACCATCTTTTTTCTTATTCCGATATGTTGCCTCTATTACTGGCTTCTTTTCAAAAGACGGCATGGCGTACATATAATTTAAAGATGCTTCCGGATCACCAGTCTTTTCTTTCAAATTCGCTTCTACTTTATCAAAACAGTCACACATATTTCACTACGCTTGCCTATACAGCATTAGGTTTAAGTTTTGTTAGTGTTGAATTAATAATCGTCATCATATTAGTTGTTATTTTAGTTTTATGATTTTTATTGTATTTCACATTCGCTAAAAGCCTTTTCAAATACCTCAGGACTCAACAACTTGTTGGCAATTGCTTGAAAAGCTGTTGATATTGTCGGTATTTTATTAAGGTCTATATGTACATCTTTTGGGGTAAGGCAGTCTGTTATACGCCTTGTTAAAAACATGGCTTTATCCATCGAAAGATACAATAACGGGTTACAGGCAAGTGGTGCGTACTTGCTAATTGCCGTATAAAAGTCCCGTATTGTAATTTTAGATGCCTGGCACAACATGTCGATCGTGGATGATATGGATATCAAATTGTTCAGTCCTCCATGTATACCGGCATTATGTAATGATTGGCTGATAGCAAAACCATATCGGTCAATATGAGGTTTTATATCGTCTTCCATGCTTTGAGTGATTATCGCTAATGCTTCTTGGTTGACCTTGGCGGTAACACCGATGTTGGTGTTATATGACCTCATAAACCTGTAAAGGTCGTTGACATGTTTTTTTACCTCATGCTTGTAAAAAGAGGTATCCTTGATATTGTCTCTCAATTCAATTGTCGAGTTGTACACTTGATCGTTGAGAAACAGAACGATGTATGTGAGAGACGTTACAAGTCCTCCTGTGTCTTGATCTATTTCGTTCCAACTATTGTATTGTTTCATGTTGTTATTTATTTATAGCCCTGCAAAGACATTCTTTGCATTGTTTTACGATATCAGTTCTCTGATTATCATCTCTAAAAATCCAGGCACATCCGAATTGTCTATCCATTGCATCCGAATATCTGCATTGGTCTGGCTCTTTGTATCTTCGTCGGAATACATGTTCCGGTAAAGACATAGCGTATTCGGCCTCTTCTTTTGTGAGGAGGTGGTAATATTTCTTTTCTGATTTCATGACTGTTGATTAAAAGGGTTTATATTCTTCCTGGCTCTGTTGTGGCATATCCCAAGAATAATCATATTCGGAGAAATGGGTAGTCTTAGCATCAAATTTGACGATAAATTTAGCCAATCCTATATTTCGACCTTTGGCTATATCTATCATGGCTGTCCCATTGACATTAGAATTCTGAAATGGCTCAGGATAAAATTTATTATATAGCTCTGGTCTATAAATCAGCATGACGACGTCTGCAGCCTCTGCAATTTGACCTGAAGCACGCAACCTTGCTAAAGATGGAACCGGATTAAGACTGTCACGGTTGAGCTGCGACAAGGCAATAATCCAAATATCTAATTCCTTTGCTAAATTTTTCAGTCTTCGTGCTACTTCTCCCATCTGCTGTTCGGTATTGCTTCCTTTCATGTTCACAGATAAAATCTGCAAATAATCCACGACCACACCAGAGACTCTGTATTTAAGTTTCATTGTCCGAATGGATACAAGTATCGTATCGATGTTAGAATTGCTTCTATCGTCAAAAAAAATGGGTTTATCGTAGATTTTACCTATACCCTTGTCAATGCAATTAAATTGTTCGGGTAAAAGACGAGAATACATAATCTCATTTGATGGTATACCAGATTCAATGGAAATCATTCTTGCAGCTATTTGCTCTTTTTTCATTTCCATTGAATAAAAAGCCACTCCATATCCATTTTTCGCCGCTGATAACGTCATAGCAATAGCCAAACTGGTTTTTCCAGAAGAAGTGTCTGCGGCTATGATTATTAAGTCGGACTTTTGCAAACCTCCACTTCTGCTGTCTATTTGGCTGAATCCGGTAGGTGTTCCAGTCAATTGTTTTGATTCAGATGCATTAAGTTCCATTTGGCAAGAAACTTCTTTGATCGCGTCCCCAATTGTGTAGATATTGTCTTTAGATGTTTGAAACATGCATTTTAGATCTTCTTCTGCTTCGGATAAGATATCCACTATGTCCTCAGATTCGGAATAAGCCCTGTTTTGCATGTTCATGCCTATTGAAATAAAACGCCTTCTTTTTTCTTTGTCATGAAGTATTGCAGCATGTTGATAGATGTCTGCGGTATAGTAACATGCTATTTGACTTACGACAAATGGATCTACATCTTGAACCGTCTTTTTCATTTCATTGACAACCGTAATCATGTCAGGACTTTCTCCTCGTGAGTCGATTTGGGTTATAGCCGAATAAATATCTTGGTTAATCCTGTCATAGAAACAATCCCGAGTAAGCATATCTCTTACCTCATTAAGGGCATTTTTATCTGACATGATCGTACCTAGTACAAGCTTTTCAGCTTGTACGTCATGGGGCAAAACTTTATTATCCATATTCTTTCTTTTTAATCTCCATAATTGTGTCGAATATGCTGTTTTTAAATCTTATCAGCCTATCGTCGTTATTTATCTTCTTTACTATCTCAGTAAGAATATTCCGGTTGATCTTGTTGAGTTCGGATATTTCATCATCGGAGGGGAATAGAGGTATCTCAAGCATTAGCGAAGCTTCCTTCTCCAGATAGGAGTAAAAATTCCTTTGCCTTTCTGACGCTAATGATTGGTAATCTACTTTTCCCCTAGCTTTTTTAACTTGATTGGAAGGCAGGTCTAAGGCATTCGTAAATGTTCTTTTCCAATCAATATTTGCACTTTTTGAACTTTTTTTCTTAGCCCATCCCAGCTCGGTAGACCAGTAATCTAAATACGCTTTCTTTAGTGACAATCGGATATCTATACCTGGATGCAGACTTTGGCGTTGAGCTATGAACTCGTCATCATTTGATAAGGATTCATAGGCGTCTCTCAACCGATCGCAGTATACATCGAAGCTTTCTCTCCAATTACCTATTTTTTCATCTTTCTCTTCCTCTTCTCCTTCTTTTTCCCCCATACCCCCTATATTATTCTTATCTCTATTACTATCTATATTACCTATACCTATACCATAGGGGCTTTGTAGCCCCTTTGAAGGGGCTTTGAAGGGGCTTTGAAGGGGCTTTAGTAAAAAATCATCAATTGATTGAAAACCAAATAATTGCTTCATTTCCTCTAATCTCCTTATTATACCTCTATGTGCAGGGTTCTTCTGATTTAGGGGAAGGTTCTTTTGATGTTTAATGAAATTGCGTATATAAATATATTTACGATCAATCGAATAAAGTAATCGTCCGTCAAGATCCCTTAGGCCTCTTTCAACTTCTTGCTTACCTAGTACTAGATCAAAGCCAATCTTCTTCTCATTGATTTCCATGAAGCCGGCTAGGTCGCAAAGGTCGCACAAGTACAAGAACAGAAGCTTGCTAGTTGCTTTCAGGTCGCAGAACCAGTTATCCGTCCATTTGTTCGTGTCTGTATATCTATATGCCATATTAAATTACATAACCTTTATTCAACAATTCTTTTTTATATTGCTCTAATGCCTCTTGGCATCTCCTTTTATCCATAAAGCCCATAGGCATGACTCCTGCAAGTCTAGCATTGCATCGGTCAATTCCATATTTAAGTTCAGTGTTTGATAAGTGTTTTATATTCATAATTCTTTTTTTTGTATTACATGCTTAATAGCAAAAAATAATGCAGAAATGAGATTCAAACAAGCATTTGCAAGCAAAGCAGTTTGCATCCAGCCTTCTAAGTTGGCTATACGACTAACCATATAGGCTATAAATGATAACCAAAAAATTATTTCTTCAAATTGATATGTTTTCATGACTTATTAATGATTATTTCTTTTTAAACAAATGGCATATCCTTGTTGAATTGCCAACTAAATTCATCTTTTTCTCAGAGCAGGTAATAACAAGCTCGGAGAAGGGAGAGGAGTGTATGCAATCTTTGCATTTTGCTTGAATTATTTCTTTCTTTGCCATATTATAATTTTATTGGTAATCCTGCATAGACCCATGAGAGGATGCAGGAATCCCGGGCATCCTGATTTAACCTTTTATCTAATCCTCCAACAATCTTAGACAACTCTTCCTGAGTAATCTTCCCGTCTTTGCCTTTCCAGCATTTTTTAAGAGGTTTAATTTCGTCAACTTCAAGTCCTATATGCCTTGCCATTTCTGCTATCTTACGAGCTACCTCGTGGTTTCGACCAGTGTTTTGACCTATCTTAGCAGCGGCAGCAGGAGAAGAGCGTGTAGCGTGCCAGTTGCTTTCATTCATCCAGCCAGCTTCAACAACTACTATAACCGATTCTTTTTGCCGATCAACAAAATCTTCTTTCAGCATCTTTAAGTAGTCAACAAGGAGAGGAAACGAGAGATTTGTCACGTTTAAACATCTTGACTTAACATGTAGTTCTGTTACTCCTGACTTGTCACAATCAGGGTCTATTCCTATTACTCTGTCTCTTTTAATCATAATTATTCAACTTTTTCTACTTTGCCGTTTATGAGCATATAGAAAGTATCCTTTTTGATATTGCAACCGTCAACTTTTACAGCTTTCACTTCTTTGATAGGATATGTTTCTCCATCCCAATCATCTCTTTCTGTTAGGACAAGCCAACTGCCTATACAACCTTTGGCCTTAGATTTGTAACCAGTAACTATTGCAATAGATTCTTCGCCATTTACAATAGCAGCTGACCGGTAGCCGGTGTTTGTTGCAGCTGACCGGTCGCCGGTGTTTGTTGCAGCTGACCGGTAGCCGGTGTTTGTTGCAGAATTATTATTCCAGTCAATTTTTTCTAAGATAAAATTGATACCAGCTTTAATAATTCCATTCAGTCCAATTTCTGCTTTTATTTTTATTTTAGAAGAAGCTATTTTGCTGTCATCATTATCTCTATCAATATTTCCAGATCCTTCAACTTCGCAATATCTGTTTTCTCCGTCCTCACTACATGGAGGATAATAGCTAAATACATCAAAAGGTTCTTCGCAAAAATGAAAACCGTTTGAACACGTTTTTATATTTCCTTTTTCTTCATATTCTCCATTTATTTTGTATTGAAAATCTCTGCATTGCAGATTTTTGTTAAATCCTTTATATCCTTTAATTTTATCCATAATATTACTTTGATTTACATCTTAATATTTCTCTGCGTTTAATTATAGCCTTATCCGTAACAAGCATATCAGAAGAAAGAGAATGAAGAAGAGATTTTTTTGTCATTCCTATATCGTCTTCGCTTAGATAGTCATAAATTGCGGATATACTACCAAAATAATGATCGGTCTTTTTAAAGATCAATCGAACATGTACAACTTTCATATTTCCATATATTGCTTATTTGGAAATACACTTTTCCAATTTCTTTAAATCCTTCTTTAGTAACCTAACAGAATCCACTACCTTTGGTTTCTTTCCGGCAGGATCAAAATGATCGGCAGCTACTCTGGCATGGCGAATAAGCGAGGAAAGAAGGTATTGAGGTGGTGAATTGTCTTTCATTTGTATCTATATTCTTTTACCATTTCTTCATATCCTGGATCACCGAAGTAAGGAAGATAACACCCTAAATCTGATTGTGCCCAAATCTTCATTTTATCCATAAATGATGATAATTCAGAAGAACTCATTTCAGAAGTCTTGTAATCGACTTGCTGTATCTCTCCGGTTATCCGGCTTGCTTCCTCTTTTGTACCTAATAGAGCCCTTTTTATGTCTCTTTTACAGTTTTCTATAGAGGTATATCCGACGTGATCTGCTATAACTTGTACCCACAAATGAAAAAGAGCATTTTGGTTTAAAGTTCTAGCCTTTTTCTTTTCGGACAATTCGATTATTTTACCGGATGATATAAGTTTTTCAAAATACACCTCTGCTCTTTTACGATCAAAGGTGTTATATGTATTGAATATCATATATCAAAAGGGAAGATCATCTGCTGCCCCAATTGGTGGAAAATCAGCCTGTGAAGGTGCGTCCTCTGCTGTTAATGATGGTTTAGAATTTGAACTCTCTCCTTTACCCGATAGCATTAAGTCGTATGCTAGAATGTCGGTAACATATCGTTTGATGTCGTCCTTCTCGTATTCCCTGTATTGGAGGGTTCCCATGATAATTATTTTGTCGCCTTTATGGACATACTTTTCGGCTATTTCTGCTAAGCCTCTCCAAGCTACAATGCTATGCCATTGAGTTTTTTCAGGTACTTCTGTGCCGTCTTGTTTTTTGTATCCTCCAGTAGATGTAGCAAGAGAAAAGGTTGCAACCTTAATGCCTCCATCCAGCGTTTTAACTTCGGGTTCCTTGCCTACGTTCCCTACAAGGAGCACTTGATTTATTGATTTGCTCATTTGATTTAATTTTATAATTCATATTCGGGTAGATTCGAAATAAGATTGCGAAATGTTGCCCATTTTATAAACTCACGAAGTAAATATCGGTTATCTTCTTCTAATTGATTATACCAATAACATGTGATAGCCGGTTCGTAAGGTTTAAGCTCTAAGCCTCTTACGTCATATCCATGCTTTTCTTTATCATATCCAACAAATTGAAAAAGGTCAAAATGAAATATATCTACACCAAATAGCTCCATGTAAAAGCGCCATTGGCAACTATCCGTATAGTCCTGGTCTTTTATCGGAGAATATTTAGTCTTTATGTCTCTAAGTTCAAAGCCATTTATGATATCTGCGCAACCTGTTACTATCATATTCCCAAAATCCATATATTCCCTGATTTCGTGGAATGCGTTCGGAAAAACATCTTTATAGGCAAGGGCTATTTTACATTGATTCAAGTCCATTTTTACCGAATAACCATCTATATCAAACTCACGTCCCGGTAATTCAGTATCCGTTTTTATTAACTTTTTACATCCAGAAGTATCGCCTTCCACTATTCTGTGAAAGGCGGTTCCTATTCTGGTATATTCATTGCCTTTAAATAGACCAGTAAGTGTATCTATGACCGATTGCTCGGTGTCATAATCGGAATGGTCGGAAATAAAACGTCTGAACTTTTCTAACTGTGTTACCCTAACTAGCTTTTTTTTCATTTTTAGAGATAAATTTGCCGGTTGTATTATCAAAGATGAACCCCTTTTCATCCAATACTTGTATCATCCTTGCTTTGAAATGTTTTTCGAAGGCCTTGTCAAGAGATTGCTTGATTTCTATCATTCGATTGGCATCATCTACAGTTACAACAGCTTCTAAAGCAATATTTGCTTCTTCCAGTGCTTCCATTGCTTTACGTTGTTCTTCCGTCTTACTTTGTATGGATACTTTTACCTTATTAACGATATCAGTCATAAATGTTGAAAATTCAGGAGAGCTACAATCTGGAATAGTTGTTGCCGGTATTTGAGCAACGTTTTTACCGACAGTTGTATCAGTTGGGTCAAAGCAAATAGTTCGTTTACCATTTACCATGGTTATAAAGCCAACCTGATCAGCTATTCTTAACAACAAATCTTTAGATTGTCCTGTGCAATCAGGAGAATGACGAATTACATCTCCTTCGGATGTCTCTTTGTCGTGGCATACGAAGATAATATCGGAATTGTCTGCTCGTCTACGGTTTACAAAACTCTTGAACTCGTCTGCGATATAACCAAATAGCTTCAGTTTGTTTTTGGCTAGTTTATAGTCCTGCTTTACGCCATATACAGTTAAAAAGTCATCAAGCATAGACTTAGCAGTGTCAACAATTATAGTTTTGTAACCTTTCATCGTTTGTTCTTCTGCTAGAACGTCTTCCCATGTTTGAGCAGTCAACGTGTCAACTTGATTAGATGCTCGGTCAAAGCCCCTGTCACAATCAATCAATAAAGGATTGTCGGATGTGTTGGCCGCTGATGTTTTACCGGTTCCCGGAGTGCCGTAAATAACCATAATAATGGGTCTTAACGGTCTTACGTCTGTTTTCTTTAATATAGGCATAATTCAAATGATTTAAAAATGTGTGGACATTGAGGAGTCGAACCCCATTCTTCACCGTGCGGTGATGTTCTCCCGTTAAACTATATGCCCTGTTGTCCCTTCTGCAATTCCTATCGTGTTTCTGTCTGCCGAACCATTGCAAATGTCAAGGTCTACCACTGTCAAGATTTGCGGTTGCCGGCCTGAGACTAGATTTACACCTCGGAATTGCAGGGAGGTCAGTTATCTACCAAATACCTCTTTGAATTTTTTATCTAATGCTTCAAGTATCCTTATCCTAATTGCGGGGTCACAACTAATATTATCAATTGAATAAATCCTTGTCAGGAGTTGCTCTCTTGATCCACAGAAGCATCCACATGTGTAAAAAGGTGCTATTTTGGGGTTGTTGTGTTTATACCACATATGGTTAGTACCTTTTACTGCTACATAGTTGTCAGTAACTATAAAATCATGACTTGTTTCTTTGTGATTTAGTGTGTTAGGGTTGCCGGCTGCGCTACAACGGACACCCCAGTTGCTATCCTTAGCCAGTTCGGTTAGCACGTCTGCCGGTGTGTTAGGGTTGCCGGCTGCGCTACGACGGACACCCCAGTTGCTGTTTAAAATTTCATTTTTATCCATTTTTTTTATTTATTTAGATGATATTACCAATACAAAGTCGAATTTTCCCAGTCTCTCTGATAAATCTCTTCGAGATCTTCTGTATCTTCCTCCCCGTCGTAATCATAATCGCCGTCGGGGTCCCTTATATAAATATCCCTCATGCCTTAAAGACTTTAAGGTTATATGCCGATATGCAGCACATTATTAATCCTAAAACGTTGGGCACAAAGGTGTCACTTTCGGATATCACGAGGATAAAACCTGCGAATAGCAGGATCGCAAGAAATACTTTTTTCATATATATTTGATTTTATTGTTTGCTGATAAAAAAACTGCACGAGCCTCACGGATGGTGCAGTCCAAAACTATTAAACCTAGTCTTATATAATTCGTATTACACAAGAGGAGGATGGCAGGTTCGAACTGCCGACTTCGTTACATGATCGATAAAACGCGCTCTACCACTGAGCTAATCCCCCAGAAAAAAATTAATCGCTTATATCTTCACAGACGAAGCGATTTACATTAATAAACACATAATTCGAATATAATGAAATATGCCTCATAGGAAGAGACATATTAATCGTGCCCGGTAACTGATCTGATCAGTAGCATCGCGCCTTCAAAGCCGGACTATGTTTTGTAAACTGGATAGGTTAACCAACGTTTGACTCGTAACACCTAAAGGATATTCCAGTTTTATAATACTTTCATATTGTCGCATAAGACTTGATAAAAAGAACGATTGAACTACATCGTGAGCGGGGAATATCTTCCTTCTTTTTATTTTGCCTTATACCGCCTTGCCGCTATCCCGATATCTCTTACGTATAACCTATGATAGGATCAAGGACTTTCTTTGTAACCATGTCAAAGAACTCTTTAATGTGGGCATCCAGGATTCGAACCTGGTCAGAAACGCTTTCAGCTTATGCCCTTTATATGCCATTTACAGAATCTAAAGATTTGTATGCTGTTAGAGCCGCTTCTATTTCCATTCTGGAATATACCAACGGTGAGTTCTTGCTTTCACCGTTTCTATGCGGCTTCACCAATTCTTCTTTCACCATTTTGTCAAGAATAGCTGGCTTGTGTCCAAGGGTTTTAAGCCATCTGTGTACCTCTCTTTGCTTCATCCTATCAGAGGTCGGAGAGCGTCTTTTCTCTGCCGCCTCTGCACCGAGCATTGCCGCTTCAATGAGGAGGTTTTTTAATTCGAAAAGTTCTATCTTGATTTTCATGGCTATATTTGCTTTTTTTGTAACACACATCCGTATTCCTTTAACGCAACCTCTCTAATTAAATCAGGCTGGTCCCCTTCTGTTGAAAATCTAAGTGCATTCCTGACCGTTTGATCTGTTACGCCGAATCTGGAGGATAATTTGGATACTACCCCTTTTTCGTACAAAATCTTATACCTTACAACCTTCATATCTTGTTTATTTTTTTATATTTGCAAATCGCCGTTTTCATTTTCGTTTGCAAAACGGGTTTGTTGTTTATTACAGTGCAAATATAGAGATTTTTTTGTATATAAAAGTGGTAATACAGATAAAAATCTGTGAATAAACATTGTTTAACTATTGGTAATATTGAAAAAGTATGGAAACTACTGTAAAACAGAGACTTATTTATTTTATTAAATCGAAGGGATTTAGTCAAGGACGCTTTGAAAAAGAAGTTGGTTTGTCAAATGGGTTTGTAAATAACATATCTAAGGGTATTGGGGCTGATAAATTACAGAGGATTCTACGATCTTTCCCTGATCTTAATCAATCATGGTTGCTTAATGGCGAAGGTGAAATGTTACTTCCTATAAATGAAATGTCTAACAATAAGATTAACGCAAGTGGCAATTCTAATGTAAGTGCGGTCTATAATAACGGACAGAGCATAAACATTTCATTGCCAGAAAGCGGAACCCAAAAAATTATTAAGCCGGATGGTAGTATGGAAATACAGAGTTTGAGTTCAAGTGCAAGTTCAGGCTTGAACGATACCGATAGACTTAACCAACGTATTCAAGACCTTGAGAGGATTAAATGAGGCTTTAAATCATGTGGATAAAGATATGGTTATTACGGATCTTTATATAACTAAAGATTTTACGATCATTAATAATTTGAATAAGGACATTGTAGATTATGTATTTAATTTTACATAAAGAAGTTGTGCCAGCTTTTTATGCACAAAGCCCATAGTTTCACAATCTCCATCTCCACAAAGGGTGTTGTAATGTTTTGATTTACAACACCCTTTTTCTTTTACACGTATATTTACACGCAAAAATTAAAAATAAACCTTATAGGGTGTCTATAGGATATAGACAAAGATATTGATTTTAGACATAAAAAATATGCTATATAAAGTAGATTATTTTCATTATATTTTTCACGATTTGAGCTCTCTGAAAAAACGAACGTCCGGACTATCACTAGCACGGACGTTCTACAATTTGTTAACCCGCCACTTATGGTAGCGGATTGACAAATGTATAATATTTATTTTGTAAAATCAATATTCATGCCGAAAATTTCGGCTATCGATTGCAATGTATCAAAGCCTACATTAAAAGCTCCCTTTTCAATCCGGGATATAGCATGCTGTTTGGTATTTATTTTTTCGGCCAATTCTGCCTGTGACATTCCGGCCTGCTCCCGGAGTTGAGCTATGCGCTTGCCGATCCTTATTCGCCCAGAATCTTTCCAGGTTTGAGTATTTTGTAAATAAGAAAAATAATAGTACATTTGTGCTACATGATCGTAACCAAACAAGTTACACAATATGGTCTCTGAAATATTTGAACTAATGTCTATCCGCGAACAGATATCTAATTTATCGGTTCGGGAGTCAGAACTCGTAAAACCAAAACTATCAGACCTATCATTAATTCCGTATTTACACAATTATTTTATCGATGCTTTTGGCATGGGAAACACCCGGAAGCTGGGAGCTATACAAAGAAAGAAGTTTGTCTTTATCATTGTCCTTCTTTATTCTCCGTCTACGTTGGCAGGAGGATGTTTAAACAGAGGGGTAAGGGATGGACTTGCTCATGCATTAAAGTTGAATGCTCCTTCGGCTGTGTCCAGGATATGTTCAGATTTGATTTTTTCTTATCAGCATTATAGGGATTTTAGACTTGATGTTGACAATAAAATTGCTTTAATGGAGGGTAAACTTCGATCCGATGGTTATCTGTAAAAGAAAAATGTGACAGAAACCAAACTGTTACGTTTTCGATTTGAAGTTATGCATGTCATCATAGGAGGCATGCTTAACTTTGATGAAAAGATTTTGTATGGATCTCACTCTCAAACAAGAAAAGTTTTGCAACTATTACCTTGAATGTGGTAACGCATCTGAGGCTTACAGGCGTGCATACTCTTGTGATAAGATGAAAAGTGAAATAATAAACATTAAGGCTTGCGAACTTCTTAGCAGCGGTAAGGTTTCGGTAAGGGTCAAAGAACTTCAGGATGCTCTTCAGTCGCGTTCTGATTTAAATAAAGATGAAGCAGTTAATATACTGACAAATATAGCTCGTGCTAATGTTGTCGATATGTTAGAGATTAAACGGACGGAGAATTATCGTATATTTTTAATAAAGGATCTTTCGAAATTACCTATTCATTTCCAGCTAGCTATACAATCAGTAAAAAGTACAGAGAAAGGATTTGAGGTTAAGATGTACTCTAAGATAGACGCTTTAGACCGGTTGTCTAAAATGATGGGATGGGATGCTCCAGTAAAACAAGAAGTAAAGCAGGAGGAAGAAACTCATTATGTAATACAGGTTATTGATAAAAGGGAGGATGTAGCTCATGCCGATAATCCAGACGACTAAAATATTTACTACTGTCGATAATGCCGTCCAGTCCGGCTATAAGATCGTTTCTGCACAGGGGAGCTCCAGGAGTAGCAAGACATATAACATCCTTATTTATCTTTTGTCTTACATCTTAGCGAATAAAAAATCCTTGTCTATCGTCAGAAAGACTTTACCTGCGTTAAAAGGTTCTGTGTTCCGTGATTTTAAAGAGATCATGCAGGATAAGTTCAAGATATGGGACAATCGCTGTATGAATAAGTCTGAAATGGTTTACACATTCCCGAACGGTTCGTTTGTTGAGTTTTTCTCGACAGATGATGAGCAAAAGATCAGAGGTCGTAAACGCAATATCCTATACTGCAACGAGGCAAACGAAATTTCATTTTTGGAATGGCAGCAACTCATTATGCGTACTACCGATTTTTCTATAGTAGACTATAATCCCTCTTTTTCAGACGAACATTGGTTGTGCGAACTTAATAAGGACACTAGAACCTATCATTTTATCTCAACGTATAAAGACAATCCTTTTTTGGAGCAGACAATAATTGACGAGATAGAATCTCTCCAATATAAAAACAAAGTGTTGTGGACCGTATACGGATTGGGATTACAGGCTATGGCCGAAGGTTTAGTTTTCCCGGAATTTGAGATTATTGATGAATTTCCAGTAAATGCAAAGCAGGTTGCTGCCGGTCTGGATTTTGGATACAGTTCTGACCCTACGGCTATCGTCAAATGCGGAATACTTGATGGTAGGCTATATTTAGACGAACAATGCTATCGCACTCACATGCTAACAAGCGAGATAATTAAAGAGTTAAAAAAGTTGGGGCTGTTTGTTTACGCAGATAGTGCCGACCCTCGGTTAATACAGGAGATTGCTAATGCGGGGATCATCATCTTTCCGGCCGACAAATATAAAGGCTCTGTCATGGGAGGATTATTTAAGATGATGGAGTATAAATTGTGTGTAACAAAGCGATCTGTTAATTACATCAGGGAGTTAAAAAACTATGTTTATGAGCAGAACAAAGATGGCAAGTTTATAAATCAGCCTATTGATGCTTATAACCACCTAATTGATGGTACAAGATATTATACGATAGGTAAGCTGTTAGGCAAGGTCTTAACATCAAAGCAATATAGTAAAGGGGATTTAGGTATATATTAAATTTAAACATATGAACTATTTTGAGTCACTATTGCAATTATTTCAGAATAAGATACTCAATTCGCTTGGGGTTGAACGTGATTTGATACAATTGATTAAAGATAAAGATATTAGTCGAGCAATAGATCTGATGCAATGCAGAGATGAAGATGTTGATACGGCCATAAAAGAATACGATCCTGCATTACACGAAGTAAATAGAAGGGATAATAAACCAAGAGCGGGACAATCTCCTTATATCACAGAAAAATTATCTCGTTCAAGGCAGAGATATATAAATGAGGTTGAATTATTCTTTCTATTAGGGCAACCAATTACATGGGAAGCAACATCTGAAAATACTGATGACGCGTTTCAAGCATATAATGATTTTATTGATAGCACGCGTTTTAATACAACTATGCGTCAAGCAAAACGTTTAGCCGGAGCAGAAACGGAATGTGCTAAAGTTTATCATATATATCAAGATGAAGGGAAGCCTCAGGTAAAAGTAAAAGTTATATCTAGGTCGAACGGATATATTTTACGTCCATTGTTTGACCAATGGGATAATCTTATTGCTTTTGGCTATGGCTATGCATTACTTGAAAATGGTAAATCTGTGGATCATTTTGATATAGAGACTCCTGATTTTATTTATAGATGTAAAAAACAGAATATAGGATGGGAAGTAGCTCCTATTGTGAATCCATCTGGTAAAATAAATGTTATATATTACCGTCAAAACAAAGCTTGGGACGGGGTTCAGAATAGGATAAACAGAGAAGAATTTGCTGATAGCAAAGCGGCGGACTCAGTGAATTATTATTCAGACCCAAAATTGTTAGCTACGGCAGATGTCCTTGAATTATCTAAAGGAGGAGAGACTAACAATGTGGGAGAAGTTATAAAATTGGCAAATAAAGAATCAAGTATGGTAGAATATCTGGTTCCTCCAGAGTATTCAACTATGAAAGAGGCTGAAAAGAAAGATCTTTCTGCCAGTATATTATTTGATACATTTACTCCTGACTTTTCGTATGAAAATATGAAAGGATTAGGGACTTTATCAGGAGAAGCCTTAAAAAGATCTTTGGCTTTAGGGTATATGAAGCGAGATAATTTAAAAGAAATATATGATATACTTGTTGATCGAGAAAAAAATCTCATACTGGCAATTATGATGAATGTCACTCATATTGGATTGAGAGAACAGCTGTCGCGTTTGAAGGTGCAACATAAATTTTCGGAACCTTTTGCTGAAGATAAGGAAAAAAATACAGATATGATAATAAGATTGTATAGTGCTCGCCTCATATCTCTACAGACAGCAGTTAATATGCTGTCATTTACAGATAAACCGGAAGAAGAAATAGTGCAAATATTGAGAGAGAAACAACAAAATCAAAATAACAATGAAAGCAATAAAGAAGATAATCAGTCCGGTCAAAATAACACAAGTGCAGGACAAGGCAATCAAAGGGCGAATAGAGGTGAAAATAACGCTTAAAAAGTGGTAGAACTGGTATTTATATATAACAACAATCATTAATTATATATTTTATGGCAGCAACAATATTAAATAGTACAAAGCAAGGAGACAAGTATGTAAGTGAGTCTTTTGAGATGACATCTGATAATGCAGGCTTGCAAGTGACAACAAAAGATGACAGTGATGTCCTTGTTGAGATTAGTCTTGATGGTGCAACATGGCAAATTGCAGCCTTTAATCACAGAGGAGTCAAAAATGTGGTTGATGTTATCAGCGGAGGCAAAGCCGGGCTGAAAATAAGAATAATTACAACAGCAGAACCATTATCAATTCAGATCCTGCAATGATAATCCTAAGTCATACAAATTTATCGGGCATTAATCTCGGAGGGATAAACCTCTCCGAGATTAAACTAGGCATGCCTAGCGGAAAAGGTACAGGAGGAGAAGAAACTTTTGACCCAGCATCCTTTGATGAAGCATGGACTGTAACAGGTAAAACCAACGATGATGAAGATCGTGCTGCAGTTAAGAACCTTACTGGCAATTGGAATGATTTGGTGTTGAGTAATTTTGCATTCTCTGAAGATAGTGGGTATGGATTGTATCACTCAATTTTTTATAAGAAAACTGATATTGAATTTTATAGTAAATCTAAAATATCTTTTTCAAAAACTCAGTTGGATGCACAACAATACGAATCAGCAACAATTATTGCACCATTAACATCAGACTCTAGTTTTAATATAAAAATAAAAGTTAATGGATTGAAAGAAGGAGTTAGACTTAAATGGGGGTGGGGAAATTCATATGTAAATATTACTGAAGATGGAACTCACATTTTGGAAAAACCTGAGAACGGTATAAGACATTTAATTATAAATTTTGATTCAGAGTTTGACCCTGATCACATCATCACCATCGAACAAATACCCGACTACGAAGGATACTTGGTTACTGATGGAGTGGATGACTCGGTAAGGGCATTAAATATTAATTTAGGTGAAAAATTTACATTAATAGGAGAATGGAGATTATTATCTAATACTCCAATTATAAATGCTGGCGTGTCGTTGCACCCACAATTACACATTTTCAATAGACCTTCTGATGGAATTAATGTTAATTTTAGGAGTGTAAGTACAACATTATATGTCAAAACACTAAAAGCTATATGCTCTAATGGTAGATGTTATGATGATGATTGGAATGACTTAAATATAAATGTAGGAGATACGATCAGTAGTAATATAAATACTTTATTTTTAGGATATAATGGTGCTAATTTCACCAAAATAGCATTTAAAAACTTAGCTGTCTACGATGGCAAGGTCCTGACTAAAGATCAATGCATCAACGCATATAACTATTTACAAACCCTAAAAGAGAAGTAATATGAAATATATCGTATTACCAGCAGAAATACTAGCTGAAGTTACACAAGAAGCATTGGATTACTTCCATCTGTCGCCTCGTTACAGTATTGACGGATCAGAGGTGATTATGAAAGTAGACAATTATGAAAAACTGTTTCCATCGGTCATGACTCTACCGGAAACAGGAGAAGAATATCAGGGTCCGGTTTATCCATATCCGGTGTATGAGGGAGATATCCTTGATAATTTGCTGAATTCGAAAGAATGGAAAAATGAAGAACTCCCTATATAATGGCAATGGCCCTAACTTCACAGTCCGGACCATTAATCGTTGAAATCCCCTAATGGGATGTGTAAAGGTAGCGAATGATGTCAAATGCGGCAAAATTTACTACCTTTTTAATTAAAATGTAACAGTTCTCAAAGTGTTACGTTTCTCTTGTTCAAATATTTCCGCTCATATTTACTTACCTGTAATTTTATGCTTTAGAATTAAACTAAAGTGTATAAAGTATGAAAGACAAAATTTTCAATCTCTTAAAACAAACTTATTCGAGTTTTGGGTTAAGTGATGATATCTTACAGGGACAGGCCGAAGCCTTGGCTAACACAGGGCTTGTAACTGATGACAATTTACAGGCTGTTATTGATGGTCAAAAGCCTTTCCTCTCTTCGCTGCAAAGCGGTATTGACAAACGTGTGACAGACGCTGTTAATAAAGCGAAGGCAGAAAAGAAGGAGGGCGCTGCTGCTGGGGGCGAGCAGACAAAAACAGAACCCGATTTACAGAAGTTGATTGAAGAAGCAATTGCGGCAAAGCTATCTCCTATCCAGGAAGAACTAAACGCTTACAAAGCAAAGGAACAGCAAGATGCAAGAGCTAATATGATCGCTTCTAAAGCGAAAGAACTAGGAATCCCTGAATGGAGAGTTAAAGAAGGGTTTGCTATATCGGAAAATATGGATGAGACGGCTGTTTCGTCTTATTTAACAAATGTAAAGCAGAATCTTGTAACAAACAATCTGGAGGGCAAGCAAGGCAATCCATTGTTATCGACAGGGGAGGCCACCAAAGAAGAAGTAAAAAGTATTGTTGACACAATGATTAACTAAAAAAGAAAAGAAATGGCAGTAGCAAATTTAAGAAATGATCCGACTGGCATTATTACGGGTAACGACAACATTGTTATTGTTAACCATTTTGATGGGATAAGAGGCGGTCGCACATTAGATGTTGCCGGTTTTACACAAAAAATAATAAATGCAGGTCATGTCATCATCAAAGATGGAGACAAATATAAGCCTATGCCTCTTAACGAAAAAGGAGATGCATATGGTGTTCTTCCCGAGAGTGCATCTTATGTGGGGTATTTGGTTGCTAGTATCCCCACTAATAGACCTTTTGCGGCTATTATGACAAGAGGCACTATTAACCCTAAGGCGGCCCCTTTTAGCATGGATGCTATCCTTGCTGAAATAAAAACGGCATTACCTTTAATTGATTATCAGGAGGACTAATATATGGAACAGTCAATTTATTTTGAATATATTCAAAAATATTTCCCGCAGTTGGTTTTGGGGATTGTAGAGAAGTTAAATGGTAAAAATCAGACTGCTTTATCCTATATGTTTAAGCAGCTCCTTACACCTACTTATTCGGTTGATGGGAGATGGGATATTCTAACGGGTACTTATACACGTGTGGCGGCAGATGTTGTAGCTATGGATTCTCCTCTTCCCCTGAAGAAAAGAGATTCTTTGAGTAGGGCTGGTGGTGATTTGCCTAAATTGGGTATCGAAATGTATCTGAACGAAAAACAGATGTCTGATATTGATGCCTTAATAGCTCAAGGCATGGATATCAATACGATCGTTCAGAAAATATTTGAAGATACTCCTCGTGTAATTCAGGGTATTTGGGAACGGCTTGAACTGATGTTCCTTGAAGGTTTATCTACTGGTATAGCATTAGCCGATACGGACAATGTTGGAACAGGAATAAGGGTAGATTATGGATATTTGACTGAAAATCAGTTTAAGGTTGATATTGTTTGGCAAGGAAATACAAGTACATCCAAACCATTGGATGATATCAAGAAAGTTATGGACAAGGCCGAAGAAGATGGAAATACTATCATTGGCGCTTATGCTGATCAAGATTGGTTTGACAACTTTAATGCCTCTGATCAGGTGAGACAACAATTTGCTTTCTTGCAAGGGTTTGCTGGTGATAAAGGGATTATTCCGCTGCTGGATAATACACAGTCAAATAGGGTGCTGTCTTCAAGATATGGATTTACAGTAACCAAAATTGATAGAACTGTCATTACAGAAAAAAACGGAGCTCGTACAGCGCAAAAGCCTTGGAAAAAGGGAACTATTGTATTTGTTTGTGATGCTTCTGTAGGATCTCTTGTTTGGACTCGATTAGCAGAGATGAATCATCCAGTTTCAAATGTAGCTTATCAAACTGCTGATAATTATATTTTGGTCTCAAAATATCGGGTAAACCGTCCATCTCTGAAAGAGTTTACGACCTCTCAGGCCCGGGTAGTTCCAATTATATCTAATCCAGATCGAATTTATACTCTTGATACAAAAGAAGCTGAAACGGCCTCTTCTTTAAAAGCAAGATCAAAAGTATCGCAATGACAACATTGGACTACATAAAGCAGAGTTTTTCCTACATCGGTAAAATATCCGATGTAGGAGCTTCTAAATTCGCTCTTGATAATGGATTTGATATAGATAGGGTGATTACATCTGAAGATATGAAAGCAATTTCTGCATCAACAGACAGATTTGTTAATAACAATATCTTACATCCTGAATCAGTAAATGAAAATGGGTTTTCTGTGTCTTGGGGGGCAGACTCTATTAAGAGCTATATCAAGCTAATGCTTAAAAAATATGGTATAGAGTTAAACGAAGAGACCTCTGCTTTAGTAGGTCTAGGTGTTGTTTCTTCTTATATGGATTATTGATATGTATTTTGCGCCTCACATACTAGAAAAAAAGGTTTACATCGAACCGGATCGGGATGACAAAGGGAATACCATTCCCGGAACCGGCGGTGATACCTGGGAAACAATTGGTCCGTGTCGATGTGATGACAATGGTTCCGGTAAGCAAATCGGGGTCAATGGTAAAATGGTAACTTATAATTACCATATAGTGATTGTGGGTCAAATAAAATTATCTGAAGATGATTATGTGAGGGCATTAGAGCAAGATGGTTCCGTTAGGGGCGAAGGAAAGGTTATCAAGCCAGGTAAATGTAATTTTTTGAACTATTCAGAGGTATGGGTTTAGGTATAAAAACTAAATATGATTTTTCGGACCTTAAGAAAGCTAAGGCACAGCTTAAAAAAGAGGTAACTAACGATATGCGTATAGCGGGTGACCTGTATTTAAATGTCGCAGTTACTAAAGGCTCTTATCAAAATAGGACCGGAAATCTTCGTAGCTCAAATGCTTATGCTATTACTAATGATGGTAAAGTGATAGAGGAAAAGGTTGCTAATACATTTAGCAAGACAGACGCTCAGAAATATGCTTTGCGGGCGATACAAAATGCCAGTAAAGCGGGTGACTCTCTTATTCTAGTGAATGGTATGCCTTACGCCTCTTATGTAGAGAAAAGAGGCTTTGATGTATCATCAATGGCTTATTTACAAGCCGCTGACAAATTAGGGGTAGAAGACAAATGATGACAATTGAAGACATAAAGGATATGCTCTATAAGAAGGCTACAGCAGTCTTTCCCGGTATGCCGGTATACAAAGACAAGCATCCTACTTACAAGAAAAAACATGTCCCTGAAAGAATTGTTGTCAATGTTCTTGGCATGACGAATACACCCTGGTCGAAAGGATATGCTAATGTCAACATCTTTGTCCCATATGATCCAAATGTCAATTATCCGGCTCCCAATAGCGCAAGACTGAACGAGATTCAGAAGATTGCAGAAAAGGCGTTTTTCAAGGGATATTTTGAATATGAAGGTCATAAAGGAACCTATACCATAGACGAATTAAGCACAGAAGAAGATCCGGAAACAGATTCTTATTTTGTGAATGTGAGATTATTTTTTAAAGTAGCAAATTTTAAACTGAGATAATATGAATGCAGTAGGTATCAAACGATTGTTATATGCAGATCCGTTGAAGGTTACCGGAGATTTGACTCCAGCTATGCTAAAATCAATTTTAGAAGATGCAGAGACGGAAGAAGTGACCAATGTGCATCAAGACACCTGGTCAATGGACGAATCGGAAGCATCGGTTACGCGATACAACAATCAGCTAACAAAGAAACCTTACCGGCAGTCTGTGGAGCTGGGAGAGGTTACAATGAACTTCACCATTGGTGAATATGATTTCAAAACTAAAAAGAATCTTATGGGTGGAGAAGTCATTACCAAAACCGGAGGGGAAGCAATAGGGTGGAAGCGCTCAAGAACATACGAAGAAATCCACAAGTGCTTAATGGCATTGACGGAAGATGATGTATGGGCGGTATTTCCGAAAGGGGCTGTTGTTACCCGTGAGGTCGAAACAGATGGTGCAACAGGATTGGCAGTTGTCGGGACAGCAATGGAGCCGGAAAATACAGCTATCAGTACAGAATACTGGTATTATGACAAAGAAGTTCAATCTTCATCTGGTATTTAATAGGTTGGTTTAGGTTTTCAATTGGGCGGGGTTTATCCTCGCCCTAACTATTTAAAATTATGAACAAAGCAGCTAATATCGTAGCAGAATCACTGACAGGTGATAGGTTTGTTACAATAGTGTTAAAGGGAGAGGGGCATACTGTTTACCCTCCTGTAATAAAAGTGCTTTTAAGGGCAATACAATCGCTTGCAAAGATTGAGGTCCCGGATAAAGCCAATTGGATTGACGCCCTTTTTTCTATCCCCGGCAATGTGGAGCGCATAATAAAGGCTTTAGCTATTATTATTGCCGGTAACGTAGATGATTGGGAAAACAAGTCTAAAGAAATTGTATCATCCTTAAATGAATCGACCCTGGAAGAATTAAAAGAAGCATTCGGCAAAGTCGTCAGCCTAATACATGTAGACGATTTTTTCGATTGTGCCGCCTTAGCGAAGAGCGTAGCAAGGATGGCGGCGGAACCCAGGTAATAGGAAACGACACAATGTTCGGTCAGATTGCCAGCATAATGGAAAATCTGCATTTATCATATACGGAAGTGTATGAGGTTATCCCTTATCAAAACTTGCTTATGATGCAAAAGGATAAGCTAAGAGTATGTTACGGAGAGAAGATAAATAAATCGTCCGGCGGTGACATGATGGCTCGTAGAAGGGGTAAAAAATGATGAATGATCGATTGGAATATCTCATACAGTTACAAGAGGCAAACCTTCAGATATCGGCTAATAACAATGTTTTATTACAGCGTATATTGGCCGGTATGGACGAAGGTAATGCCTTTAATCGTGGTGTAGCTGAAAATGTAACAGCGTATTATGCTATTCAGGCAATTGAAAAGGCGAGGAACAACATGCCTTATTAAGCATTCCTTCTTTATTCATCCATAAAACAAAACCCTCCGGTCATATTACCGGAGGGGCATCTGAACGGACACGTTGGGTACGAAAGACCCCATCGTGCGAGAGTTCGTTATTTAGTTTTTATGTAGCAGTCTTTGTTTGTAGGAACAAATTATGAACTTCGTTTATGGCACTCTCTCCGATCATTTTACCTACGGCATCCATACAAGAAAGTAAGCCGTCTGCAAAAGATCCTCTTTCTTCTATGTGATCTATACCCGTTGTTTCATCAATTATTTGCGTTTGTTTCTCAAATAACACACTTGCTTCTTTCAATTTTATTAGTGCAATAACGAGGTCTGCATTAATCTTCACATCATTTGTTCTCATAATTGTTTATGTCAATATACTTGGTATAGGAGTGGCTGTACGTCATTACTCCATACCTCTTAATGTTTATTATTGATGATTATTTTTGTGGGTTCTTATGTACTCTGTTACGACCGCTTTACCAGATCCAGCAATCGCCCGAAACGATCTGGGAACCAAAGCGGCCATACGTCCTTTTGGCTACCTATCGAAAGGTTAACTCCAAATTCTAAACCGGCTTCTGTTATCTTGTTATAGGTTCTTTGTCCTCTCGTGTCAGATGGGACGGTAACGACTTCAAGATAGCCTTTTTCAACCAGTAGCTTGTTAAACGTTCTAGCCTTCATTTTCGAACCGTGCTCCCTCAATAGCTTGGTGGCGGATTTTATCTTACCGGATATGTATAGATCATAATACGGGTCCCTATCCCGTCGATTGGTGGTCAGGTCAATTTTATCGGCTGGAGCGTGCATAGGAACGCACACCGGTACCGGCATACCCAGCGGACCGGCTACCTGTTTCAACATCTCCAACTTTGTCGGGTTATCAAGGTTGAGGAATCCGGCCACACCTTCCACCCATGCCAAAGACGCTTTTACCTGTTCTGTTAGACTGTCCGTGGGCCTATTACCAGATGGCAACGCCTGTGCGGTTGTCTTGTGGAAAACCTGACGGTAGACCTCAAAGACAGGGCGAACCTTACGGGCAATGAAGAACTCCATGCAGGACACGGAAAGTCGATATTCTATGCTTGGTCTGCCGCCGTTAGAGTTTTGCGGATTTTGCCGTAAAACCTTGTAATCAACATTTTCGATAAAATCACGTTGCAATGCTTCTGCTGCATCCGATTTTCTTCCATACACTAACATCCACACTTCATCAAGATTGATAGGGAACTCATTGTTAGATTTTGACAATTCAAGAACTGCGTTAAAGTAACGTTTGATTTCGCTTTCGCTACTCTCTTTGGATAAGATTAAATTTGTTTCCATACGAATTATATATTAAATAGTTTATAGTATCTGATTAATCACCGGAGTAAGCCCGGTTTGCATACAAGCTACTCATACCAACATGAGACAATACAACATTATGCTTTCTTTCTTCCATCTGCTTTTGAAAAGCTGCTCTCTGTTCAGCCAAGCGGACCATGTTCTTAGCCGAAGCCCATGCTTGTTTCAGACATGATCCGAACGTTCTACCGTACTGCTTACATTCTTTATATAATGTATGAGCCGATTTCATGATTTCGCTTTTGTTATATTTCTGTGTTGCCATAATTGTAAATGTTATATTGTTTGTTTTGTGTTGCAAACATAATATATATTATTTGTTTTTGAATGGTAAAACATAATATTTAACTATAATTTAACATGGATGGTAAATGATATAATATTTGTTTTTGTCATATTTATGAATAACTTTGCGGCGTACAAAAACAAATATTATACATTATGGAGTTAAGAATAAAAGATATATGTAAACAGAAGGGGCTATTGCAAAAGGAATTAGCTGAAAAAGTAGGTGTCACCGATATTGCATTAAGAGCTTCTTTAAAAGGCAACCCAACAGTTGGTACCTTAGAAAAGGTGGCTAATGCTCTTAATGTAGAAGTCTGGGAACTTTTCACCGAATCCCCAGGAGAAAGCGAAATTTCCGGCTTCATCAAGGCGAAAGGAGTCATTTACGAGATAAAATCACGTCAAGACATAGAAAATTTGCTGAAATCTATTCAATAAGCCTAAAAAACATATTCTACAGCACTTTTTATTATTTTGTTAATGTTTTTCTTGGCTATGTTGGCTAAGTAGGGTAGTTTTGTATCATAAACTTAACCCATAATAAAATGAAGAAGTATTCCTTTGCATGAAACACAAATATGTTACAGCATATTGTGTTAAAGATCAAAATGGATTAATTATAGCATTGTTCACTTTAGCTCATGACGCGGTAATATTATCCACAGAGGAAGAAAAAGAAGACTTCATATCAGATTCATCTGCGATTATTAGTGAAGAATATATAGATACTTTTGAAAAACAATCCGCTTTCCCTGCTGTGAATATCGGGCATTTAGCAGTAAGACAGGAATTACAGAGTGGGGGTATTGGTACTTTTATTATTAATTTTGTAACTAATACATTTATTGAGTACAAAATAAGTGGGTGCCAGTTCATTACTGTTGATTCTCTTAATAATTCTAGAACAAATAAATTCTATGATAAAAATGGTTTTATTTATCAAACAAATAGTGATAGATTTAAATCAACAAGAAGAATGTATTTGCCATTAAGAATTTATGATGACTTATAAGATAATATAAACCATCATAAACTTCATTGTATGACACATTGAATATTTCAAATAAAAACAATACAGAAACGCAAGAGCCGGAGGTTAGTCCGGCTTTTTCTTTTTCCCCTCCCCCTCCCCTTGAAACCCTCCTCCCAAATTAATTTGTGACAGTACTCAAACTGTTACGTTTCTCCTCCCGAAATATTTTACCACCCTCTAGGACCTTGATAACTTTGGCTAAAAAGTTACAAGCATGCCATCTATAGAGTTTATAATTAAAGCTAACTACAAAGAAGTAGACAAAGCGATAAAGAAAATCGAAGATCTCAAAAAGATCATATCTTCTATGAAAGATACTGATCCTGGTATGGAGAAGTTAGAGGCTGAATATAGAGAAGCTCAAGAAACCATTAAAAAAATGGCAAATGAGATAGCATCGTTAACTACCAAACAGATAGAACAAGAAAGTATTACCCGAAAACAAACGTCAGGATTGTCAGAGCAGACAAGGATATATAAAGACATGTCCTCTGTTATAACCAGTGTATTGGGATCTCGCGATCAGATTGCTCAAAAAATAGTAGAAGAAGTTAATGCACTTGCTCAATTAAAGGCCCAAATGAAGCAAGTCAATGAAGAGCGTAAAAATGAAATACTGAGTTCTTCGGAGGCTTCAACTCAAATGAGTAGATTGATTGTAAAAGAAAAAGAGCACAAACAAACTCTTTCTGATTTAGAGCGAACTATCAAGAGTCAAACTAAAGAATTTTTAGTTGCCACAACATCCATTACAGGAATGTCTCAGCAGTTGTCTCAAATGAGAACTATATATAATAGATTATCTGAAGAGTCTAGGAATTCGTCTTTTGGAAAAAGTCTTTTATCAGAGATTCAAGCTCTTGACCAAAAATTAAAACAACTTGACGCTTCTATTGGTAATTATCAACGAAATGTAGGTAACTATGCGAGTAGATATAATGGACTGCAGAATGCCATGCAACAAGTTATTAGAGAGACTCCCTCATTGGCTGTTTCGTTAAATACATTTTTTTTGGCTATATCTAATAACTTACCAATTTTAGCAGATGAGATATCTCGAGCAATAAAAGAACTTGAGCTTTTAAAAGCTCAGGGTAAAGCTGGAATACCAGTCTGGAGGCAGGTTGCAAAGTCTCTTATTTCTTGGCAAACAGCTTTAGTTGCAGCAGTTTCTCTGCTTGCTATATATGGAAAGGATATAGCTGATTGGATTACAGGACTATTTGGTGCAGATCAGGCTCAAAAAAAACTTACAAAAAGTTTACAAGAATTTAATGCAGAAGTTATTAAAGAATCTACTTCTGTGCAAATTCTTTTTGAGGCATTAAAAAAGACTGAAGATGGTACCAGAGGAAGAGCTGAAGCCATAAATAAAATAAATGCTGAGTATGGGAAGTATTTACCTAATTTGCTTTCTGAAAAAAGCTCTTTACAAGACATTGAAACAGCGTATAATGATATAACTGAATCAATAAAAAGGAATTTGGCGGCCAAAATGCAATCTCAGGCCATAGATGAAGCTACTGAAGCAACAATAAGAAAGCAAGTTGAATTAAACGACAGCCTTGGTGAAAAAATAAAAGAGGCATTTTATATGAAACCTGGCACCGGTATTGGGGAAGTTATGAATTCAATAACTGAGTCAATAGAGGAGTCGTATAAGAAAGGAGAAAACTCCATAAAAGCAGCATATGATGCTATATCTCAAATTAGAGACAAATATAGGGTAAGAGATGTTTTGGGGTTAACAGATGCTGGAGATTTATTGAAGAAATATTCATTAGAAATATATAAATATTACAATACTGTACAAAAGATTAAAAATCAATATAATCCATTTTTGCTTGACAAAGAAGCGGATAAGGCAATTGTAGAAAATAAGAAGCATTTTGAAACAATGAAAAAACAAGCCGAATCTGTTTTAAATTCTATAGAAAGGAAACAGAAAGAGGCTTTAGATGCTGGAAAAACCGAAGGTATTCCTAAAGAAGTAATAGTTCGTTATACAGAAGCAAGGAAAGCAATAAATGAAGCGACAGAGGCATTAAAAGTTTATGATTCGTATGATAAAAAAGAAAAAGAAAATCAAAAATCACAGAGTCGTGCTCAAAAAGAAGCAGAGAGGGCTAATAAACTTAAAGTTCAAGTAGCCAACAGAATACGGGAAGCAGAAGAAGCTCAGAAAAAGATATCGGAAAAAGAAGTCGAGGCTGAACTGAAGATAGAGCAGAACAAGATAAACGCAATGGAAGAAGGAGCCGATAAGACTCTTGCTCAAATCCAGTTTAATTATCAGAGGCAAATATCCGAAGTCACCAAGTTTGGTAATGAGCTTGTAAAAGCACAGAAAGATGCCGAAGAAAAAGCATGGAAAGCTGCTAATCCAAATTGGGAGAAGGAAGGTAAGATATTTGAACCAACTATTAAATCTATTTCCCAGTTGCCACAAAAAGAACTGGAAACCCTTGCCAAAATGCTCAAGTCTATCGAAGATTTGAGGGATAGACAAGAACAAAACTTTTTAGAGTCAAGCCTTAAAAAATATCAGAATTACACAACTCAGCGTATTAAAGCAGAGGAAGAGTTTGACAAGGACAAAGCTGCTTTAGAAAAGCAAAGAACGGAACAGAACGGTAAAGAAATAGATGCTGCTCTCATACAGTTAGAGAAGGATCGGGAGAAATCTATAGGCAAGATTAAAGTAGATGAGATCATTAATAGTGAGGATTGGACCACTCTATTTAACGACATGGAATCTTTGTCTACAAAGAAAGTCAATGAGTTGATTGATACAATTAGCGATCAATTGAAAAATGCAAAGCTTGATCCTATTAATTTAAAGGCCGTTACTGATCAATTAGATAAGGCAAAGGAATATGTTATAGGTGTCAATCCTTTTGCCCAATTGGTAAAATACATAAAAGAGTATGATGCAGCATCTAGTGACGTAGAAAAGAAGAAAGCTTTGACGAAAGCATTAAAATCCGCACTAGAAGGGGCTGATCAACTATCTCAAGTGTTTGGATCGTTGGACGGCATGTTGCAGGAAATTGGGGTTGATATACCTGCACTAAGCGGATTATCGAACGTACTAGGAAGCATCGCCAGCATTGATTTTACAAAACCGGCAAGTATTATTACAGGGGCATTAGGCGCCATCGGTTCTGTTTTCTCGATAGGTAAAAAGGTCAAAGAAATGAATGCCGCGGCCCGGGCAGAGCAGCAGAAGTTTTACGATGAAGTGCATAAAGGAGAAATGGAATACCAAGCCTTGCTTCGCGAACGTGCCCGTCTGGAGCAACAGCTTGGTGAGACATCAATATCTTACAATAGCCGTATTACCGCTGAACTTGACAAGCAGAGGAAGACTATTGATGCCCAGGTTAATACCCTAATGAAGCAGCTACAGCAGGAAAGTTATATTTCCGGCGTAGGATATAAACATGGAACCTGGTTCCGGAAGGCTAAGACGTGGAATGAGTATGAATCTCTCATGGGGAAAACCTATGATGAGATAGAGGCGTTGTACATGTCTAACAAACTGGATGGAAAAGCGAAAGAATTATTCGAAGAACTTCAGAAGCTTAAAGAAGAAGGAGCCGAAATAGACCAGATGCTCGTTGATCAAGCAGAAGCATTCAGGGAATATCTTTCCGGTATGACTTTTGACAGCTTGAAAGAGTCTATCAAGAGCGCTTTTGAAGATGGTAAATTTGATATACAGGACGCCGCTGATTTTACCAAACAAGTGTTCAAGAAAGCAATTTTGCAAGCATTAGAGGCGAAAGTCTTAGAAAAAGCTTTACAGCCATTCCTCGAATCTTTTCAGTCTGATGCGGAAGCCGGTACTTTATTTGAACCCAGAAAGATGGACTATTATCAGGAGTGGATTAAGAGAATTGGCGAGGAGGGGAATGCTTTCATGGACAATCTTATGAAATTGCCAGAGTTGTCAGATCTATTTAAAGACGCGGATGCTACCCGATCAGCGCAGGCCAAAGGTCTGGCATCCATGTCTCAGGATACTGGAGAAAAATTGGACGGTAAATTTACTGCTGGTCTTATCTATTTGGATAAAATGACAACATCATCATACGATATAGCAGGTAGCATCAAAGATCTTACCCGGCAGAGTTACGATGGTTGGAAAAATGTAGAAGCAATAAAAGAATTATCCAGTGATATAAAAAATATCAATAATAGGATTGCGGATAATACGGAAGATATAGGTGCAATCCTAAAGACAATCAGATCCGATACAAAGGGGATGAATGAAGATGTTAGTTATGTGAGAACAAACGGTTTATACGTAAAACGATGAGAGGAGACGTATACATAGATGGCATAGATATTTTTTCGGCTTATGGGGCAAATATAACCGATGGGCTGGATTCATTATTTACTTTTCCCGCCATTAAGGAGCCGGAATCAAATGATTGGCCGGAAGAGGATGGGGTAGAAGTCGATTTAGAGACCATACATCTCCTGGCTACAGAGGTTTCTCTTACTTTTTTTGCTGATAATCCAGACGATTTGATAGCTAAAATCAGCGAACCTGGTTATCACACAATAAGTGTTTCGGACTATGGGAAGGAGTGGTCTTTTAGATTATCCAGTCAGACATCTAATAAAGTCATAAAAGATGCTGGAGCATTCGGGTTAAAGTTTACGATAGATCATCCGGATCAGCCTTTGACTCCTGTGTCTTATTCGCCTGGTACATGGGTTAAAGACTCAGGATATTACATTGATGATATAAACTTTAACTCCTTCGGAGTAGAGGTTTATGGAGGATTGGACGAAATAACCAAATCTCCAGTAGTCAAGCAGAATTTAATACGAAATGATATAAGCGTCATAGATGGTCAGATATATGATACCGGAACGCTTGTGTTTAACAGTATGGATGTATCCTTGAAATGCCTGTTTGTTGCATCAAATATGGATAGTTTTTGGAATTGCTACAATGCCTTTTTTGCAAAAATGATAGAGCCGGGAGAAAAGATGTTGTATGTCGAATTTACAGGTATCACTTATCCGGTGTACTACAAGAAAAGCGGCAACTTTAAGATTCGTTCGTCCAAGAATCATGTAATGATAGAGTTTAGTCTTACACTTGGATTTATCTCATTCCGCATTGAAGGTAGACAATATATATTAGCGGCAGAAGATGGCGCATTGATTATAACAGAAGATGGTTTAAACTATATAGATATGAACGTATATGGGGAAGAATAAACGATTGACGCCAAAGAAAGCGTCGGATACAAAAGCTATGACAAGCTCCAATCTCTCAAATTTTAATGCTTTGGGCTTTGATAAATCGACAAATGAGAGTGCTCATGCGTCGATGGAGTTGTTAAAGGGGAATAGAGGAGATAACGCTTATGAACTGTGGATAAAACAGCCTGGCAACGCTGGCAAAACCTATGAGGACTATCTAGCGTTTAACAAGCAGCCGGCAACTGACGCGGCTAAACAAGTTACTGATAAGATGACTCAAATTGAGCAAGAAGCCAATGGGGTTATTTCTAGTACGAATGCGGCGAAAGAAGCAGCTGAAAAAGCTACGACGAATGCAGATACCGCCGCCGCTGCCGCTAATGTTGCCGCTGCTACGGCCAATGAAAAAGCGGGATTAGCTAATACCGCTGCAGATAATGCCAATAAAGCCGCCGGTAGAGTTGACGAAGCGATCACAAATGCAGAAAATGCAACGGCAGATGCCATTGCGGCGGCAGAAGAAGCTAATAGCAAGGCTGCTTTAGCTGTTGAAGCTGCCAATAAAGCTGACACAGCGGCTGAGTCGGCGAACAGTTCGGCCGCAGCCGCAGATGAATCGGCTAAAGTGGCTGAAGAAAAAGCCGGATTAGCAGAAACAGCGGCAGAAACAGCCAATATAAGTGCTGGAAATGCGAATCTACAGGCTTCAAATGCTGAAAGTGCTGCCACTGCTGCTAATGGCGCCGCCCAAAGAGTTGAAATGGCCATCTCAAATACAGAAATCGCTATTGATGCGGCAGAGAAAGCGACTACTGCTGCAGATGAAGCTACAACATTGGCTAATACAGCTGCCGAAATAGCTCAAAATAAAGCAGCAGAAGCCGATAAACAAGCATTAGCAGCCAAAGGCGCCGCTGCTGAAGCTCAAGACACAGCTGATCATCCGACCTATATAGGAGCCGATTATCATGTATACAAATGGAACAAAGGAGCAAAAGCTTACGACAAAACAGATATATTTGTTAAGGGAGATGCATTTTCTATTAAAAAGGTTTACCCTTCCATTTCAGCCATGAGTGCGGATTTAGATAATCCAGAAATCAAAGAAGGGGATTTTGTTTTAATAAACACCAATGATGTTGAAGACCCAGACAATGCTCAACTTTACATTCGGACTGAAACAGGCTTTAGATTTCTTGTTGATATGTCTGGGGCTATTGGTTTTACAGGTAAGACTCCGCAGTTTTTGATCGGAAATGTCTCAAAAGGTGATGAGCCTGTGGTTAGTCTGTCCGAAGATGGAGTAGATGATAATGGTAATCCAAAGTATAAATTAAATTTTGTTTTACCCAAGGGAGATAAGGGTGATATCGGTCCCATTGGCCCGGTAGGCCCTGAAGGAAAACAAGGTCCAATAGGTCCAAAAGGAGATACCGGTGCCGCATTTACCTATGATATGTTTACTCCGGATCAGCTAGCCTTATTGGTAGGTCCTGTCGGTCCAATTGGCCTGAAGGGTGAAAAGGGTGACAAAGGTGATAAAGGTGACAAGGGAGATCAGGGGATACAAGGTATTCAGGGGCCAATCGGTCCGAAAGGTGACAAAGGAGCAACGGGTGCAAGAGGTGCGACTGGTGCAACTGGACCGGCAGGTAAGAATCTGGAATTTACCTGGGAAGGATACGCGTTAGGTGTTCGTCAACAAGGACAGACTGCGTATACTTATTCCCAGAGTCTTCGTGGTGCGACTGGTGCAACTGGACCGCAGGGTCCTCAAGGT
>OFGM01000331.1_pt1 | contig 48987 bp, 41 predicted proteins | sample 1521741 | NCBI WGS metagenome assembly OFGM01 (sample SAMEA3504079, study PRJEB24116) | mouse gut metagenome | biome: mouse gut; feature: mouse-associated habitat; material: faeces | place: Denmark | collected 2011
AGAACAGCCGATAGGCACATGGGGACAGCGGCATCTGGATTATCTGAAGCAATATTGCAAAGTTAATACACCAATCTTCTTACGAGCGGCAAGCTAAAATCTGATTAAATTTCCTAATTTTGTATTGACGAATGGAAAAATTATGCTATAATAATTATTAGTGCAGTAAAATTTTACCCATACAGTTGAATATGCACAATACGCAACTGGAGGGAGGTTAGGTGTGAGACTATGTCGAATGTAATCGTAAAAGAGAATGAGACTTTAGATAGCGCTTTACGCAGATTCAAGCGAAATTGTGCAAAAGCCGGTATCCAACAGGAGATTCGTAAAAGAGAGCATTACGAAAAGCCAAGCGTAAGACGCAAGAAAAAGTCCGAAGCGGCAAGAAAACGCAAGTATAATTAATTTGGACGACAGAGCAGAAGAAGTTCGAGAGAACTTCTTCTTTTTTTGCTTTTTTTCAGGAATATTTTGTAAGACAAGTCATATATTAGACTAGGAGTTGAGGGAAGATGAAACAGGAAATCTTACATATTATGCCGATGCGGCTGCGCGGGGAATTAACGAAAAGCCTGAAGTATGAAACGGGCATAGAAGAAATCCGCGTTCGGATTGGACGTCCTCTTGAGATTCGTTTTCGGGCAAAGAGTTTCTTTCTGGAGGAGCCTGTGACAGCCGCAGATATAGAGGAAATGCTGACCTTTATCAGCCGCTATTCAATTTATGCCTATGAAGATGAAATCCGCCAAGGCTATCTGACGATTGAGGGAGGAAGCCGGATTGGATTTGCCGGGCAAGTGCGTTTACTGCATGGACAAGTAGACCGCATGACAAATATCCGTTTTCTCAATATTAGGATTGCAAATGAGCAAAAAGGGTGCGCAAAACAACTGCTTCCGTGGCTTTTTGCGGATGGGGAATTTTTAAATACGCTTCTGGTTTCAAAGCCCGGAATTGGTAAGACAACCCTTCTGCGGGATTGCATACGGCTCTTATCAGACGGATATGCAGGCAGGGAAGGCAGAAAAATCTGCGTGATAGACGAACGTTCTGAAATTGCCGCATGTCATCTTGGGATTCCGCAAAATGACGTTGGAATCCGCACAGACGTTTTAGACGGCGGGCCAAAAACGGAGGGAATGCGTATGGCGCTGCGCAGTATGTCACCGGAAATTATAGCTGTAGACGAGCTTGGCGGGATAGAAGATGCAAAGGCGGTCAGGGAGATGGCGTTAAGCGGATGTAAAATTTTGGGGACAATACATGGGGACGCCATAGATCGAGTGACAAAAACAGAGGGGGTGGCGCAGATGTACCGGCAGAAGTTGTTTCAACGATACATATTGCTGAAAAGGGAAACAGATGGGAAACGGGCGTATTTTGTTTTTGACGAAGTGGGAAAACGGTTATGTTAAAAGCCGTCGGAGTTCTTTTTATCGTGACAGGCGCATGTGGGTTTGCAATTTACTTTTCTTCCTATTTAAAAACTCATCTCGCGCAATTAATCGAATGGCGGGAGATTTTTACACAGTTAGACAATGAGCGGGAATATCTCCGGCTGCCTTACGCCCAGTTATTAAGGAAAACAGCAAGGGGAAAGGCGGAATTGTTTTCTGCAATCCTTTTAGAAGTGGCGGATTCTATGGAAAAACGCACGCAGACAGATGTGTCCGTATTTTGGGAACAGGCGTTTGAAAGGCGGTCCGCGCAGATTTTACTGAAAGAAGACGAGGCGGACTTGTTGTTTGCATTGGCAAGGAGCCTGCTGTTAGAGGGAGACCATTCACAGGTGGCAAAATTATATTTTATGCAGTTGGAGGATAAAATCCTTTTGGCAATGCAGGAAAAGAAAGAAAAACAGAAATTATATGGGACGGTCAGCGTCCTTGGCGGTTTGTTTTTGGTGATTATGCTGCTGTAAGCGGCAGGATACAGGAGAATCCATGAGCGTAAATTTAATTTTTAAAATAGCTGCGGTAGGAATTATCGTTACCGTGATGAGTCAGGTGTTAAAGCACAGCGGCAGAGAGGAGCATGCGTTTTTGATAAGCCTTGCAGGGCTGATTATCGTGCTGTTTTGGATTTTGCCCTATATTGTCGAATTGTTTGAAACAATGCAGAATCTGTTTGCGTTATAGGAGGGCAGTAAATGGATATTATAAAAATCAGTGTCTTTGGGATTTCGGCAGTTCTCCTTGCTTTGGTTTTGAAAAGTTACCGGCCGGAATACAGCGTTTTTCTCAGTATTGCGGTTTGTGTCTGCATCTTTTTGTTCGTTGGCACAAAATTAGAGCTAATCATCGGATACGCTGAAAAAATGCTGGAAATGATTCAGATAGACCATTCCTATATTACCATGATTTTAAAAATGGTCGGCATTACTTATATTGCAGAATTTGCATCCGACATTTGCAAAGACTGCGGGCATCAGACGATTGCAGGCCAGATAGAGCTGTTTGCCAAATTGTCTATTTTAGTGGTTGGCATGCCGGTGCTTTTGGCATTTATGGAAACGGTTGGGGAAATATTATGAAACGGGCCGCCGTCTGGATAAGTTTGTTTTTGTATTTGATTTTTACCAGTATGCCGGTATGCGCGTCCTCACCGGAAGAATTGATGGAGGAATTGGACTTTTCGGAACTTGGCAGTTTTTTGGAAAAAAATAATGGGACGGATCTTTCCTTTGAGGAAGTTGTCAAGGCTCTTTTTACGGGTGGGGAACTGCCGTATGAAACGATAGGAGAATATATAAAAAGCTTGGCATTGTCTGGTTTTGCGGAGCAGAAACAGCTAGTGTTAAAAATATTGGCGCTTTGCCTTGCATTTTCCATTTTAAAAACCTATACGAAAAATTTTTCTAATTCTTATGTTTCGGAAATCTGCTTTTTTTTATGCTACTGCTTTCTGATGGGGATGCTTTTTGAATCGTTTTCGGTTATGAATGAGACGGTTCTTCAAACGGTGGAAACCATGACAGGGTTTATGCGGGTTTTAGTTCCAGTTTTTTGTTCGGCGATGTCGTATTCGCTGAATTTCCAATCGTCTGCCGTTGCATATTCTCTGGTGTTTACTGCGATTTATCTGGTAGAGTGGATGATACGGTATCTGCTTGCTCCTCTGGCGCAGATTTATGTAATCATGGAGTTTTTAAATTATCTGATGGAAGAAGAACGGTTTAAGAGAATTTCCGAACTGACTTCCGGCGCTGTGCGGATTCTGTTAAAAGCCGCCATTACCTTTATTCTTGGCATTAATATGATTCAAGGCATGGTGGCGCCGGCGCTTGACCGCCTTACGGGAAATTCCATTGCAAAAACAATTCAAATGGCTCCTGTCATTGGAAATGTGGCAAATGGAATGGGGCAGATCTTTTTGAGTTCCGGGATTGTCATTAAAAACTGCATCGGCGCGGCGGCGCTTGTGGTTCTTATTGTGATCTGCGCGGTTCCGTTTTTAAAAATGGCTTTGTTTGCCATGATATATAAGTTTTTGGCGGCAGTGTTAGAGCCGGTTGCGGACAAACGCCTTTCAGGCGGCATGAATGGAATCGCAAATGGCGGTATGTTGTATTTGAAAATATTAAATGCTTGCCTTATGCTGTTTTTTTTAACGATTGCGCTGATTACCGCCGCGACAGGGCTTGGAATGGGAGGTTAGCATGGCAGGAATTGTAGAATGGGCAAAAAATTACAGTATGGTATTTCTTCTTATGACAATATTGTCCACCGTTGCGGCGCGGAAAGAATACCGGAAATATATTCAGCTTTTCGTGGAAATTATCCTTGTAATTACGCTGCTAAATCCTTTGCTTGGCTTATTTGGGAAGTCGTCAGATTTATTTGAAAAAATTTCTTATGGCGCTTTTTGGCAGGGGCTTGCAAATATAAAATTGGATCAGGAAAAAATGGAATTTTTTAATGAAGGGCATTATGTGGCATATTACGAAAAAGCGATTGCGGAAGATGTTAAACTATTGGCGGATAACTCCGGCTATGCAGTGACAGATGTTTTTGTATCGTTAAATGAGGCGTTTGAAGTGGAATCCATGGAGATTGAGGTGGCGAAACAAAATATAGAAACTGTGATTGTCGGCACATTGGAGGAGAACGCGGAAAATACGGAAATAAAAGCGTTAAAGGAAAAAATTGCCGCATATTACCGGATAGGCGGGGATTGTATCACAATAAGGAATTAGGAGGCGCCTATGAAGTTTTTGGAGTTCTTTCAAAACCAGTCTTGGAAAAAATGGGAGAAAAGCCAATGGACAATTCTGGTTTTATCGGGGGTTTTGCTGATGATCCTTGCAATCCCCTCAGAAAATAAAAAAAGAGAGGAGGAACTGCCAGTAATAGAGGAAACGGAAAGCGCGCCAAAGATGGCGCAGAAAGATTATGCAGAAGAAATGGAACGGCGCCTAGAGAACGCGTTAAAAAGCATTGAAGGGGCGGGAAGGGTGGAGGTTATGATTACAATAGAGGATTTAGGGGAGAGCATCGTGGAAAAAGACACGGTTTTAGAAACGTCGGATTTGCAGGAAAGCGGTCAGGAAGGAGGTTCACGCGCGCAGAAAAATGGGCAGACGGCAAGATCGTCTGTTTATCAGGAGACGGGCAGCGATAAAATCCCATTTGTGGGAAAAGAAAAGACGCCAAAGATTTCCGGTGTTCTGGTTGTTTGTGAGGGCGGAGAAAATACTACAGTAAAGCAGAATATTTCTGAGGCAGTTATGGCATTATTCCAAATTGATGTGAATAGAATTAAAGTAGTTAAGATGAATATTCAGGAGGAAGGATATTGAAAAAGAAATTAAAGAAAAATCAAATTATTATTACAGCGTTGGCGTTTATGATTGCGGTTGCAGGATATGTCAGCTATACCAGAAGCAACCTTGACGGAAAAGCGGCGGCGCAGGCAAGCGCAGGCATTTCGGAAGACTCTTATGAGATTTCAGACGATCCGATTGTAGAAGGGGACATTTTCACAGACACGGGCGATGGTTTAGATGTAGCGGCAGGAACGGAAACGGCGGGAACGGACGTAGCGCAGGGGGAAAATCCGGCAGAATCGGAAATAAACCCGGGAGAAGCAGTTTTGACGAGCACGGCAGTGGGAAATGTGGATTTTGCGGCAGAGATGAAACTGACAAGAGAGCAGGTGAGGGCAAAGAATAAAGAGACGCTGCTAGGCATAGTCAACAGCGCAACGCTGACTGACGAGCAGAAACAGGCGGCAGTGGATCAGATGATTGCCTTAACGGATACGGCGGAAAGGGAAGCTGCGGCAGAAATGCTTTTAGAGGCAAAAGGGTTTACGGACGTTGTTGTCAGCATTACGGATAATGCAGCCGATGTTGTGTTAAATATGGGCGATATTACGGATGCAAAACGCGCCCAAGTGGAAGATATTGTAAAACGCAAAACAAATATCAGCGCGGAAAATATTATTATTACGCCGATTGACGCAAGCGCGCAGACACAGACGCAGACAGAGACGGAAACACAGACGGAAAGCGATACACAGACGTCCCTTCCGGAATCTACGGAAACGGAGACGGCGGCAGGGACGGAATAACATAGAAATAGAATAATATAGAAACAGAATGGTATATAGAAAATAAAGTGTGTAAGGGAACTTGCGCGCTTTATTTTTTGTGGTATAATTTTAGTATCAAAGAAAGGGAAGGAGAACAATATGGCGATAAGCTTACAAAAGGGACAAAAGGTTAATTTAAAGAAAACGCAGTCCGCAGGGCTGGGAGAGATTTTGGTGAATTTAAACTGGAATGCAAGACCGGTGAAGAAGGGCTTGTTTTCGGCATTTAAAAGCGGCGGCGGGATTGATCTTGATTTGGGGTGTCTGTATGAATTAAAGGACGGAAGCAAAGGGGCGGTGCAGGCGCTTGGAAATGCGTTTGGCTCTTTGAACTATCCGCCGTATATTGCATTAGACGGCGATGACAGAACCGGCGCGGCGGCGGCAGGCGAGAACTTGCGGATTAACGGCAACCAGATTGCGAAGATTAAGCGTGTTCTGGTGTATACGTTTATTTATGAAGGCGTTGCAAACTGGCAGCAAGCGGATGCAGTTGTGACGATTAAATATCCGGGGGCGGAAGATCTGGTCGTGCAGATGGATCATTATAATTCCAAAGAGCTGATGTGCGGGCTTGCGCTGTTTGAAAATATCAATGATGAGACGTTTAGCGTCGAGAAGATTGTACAGTTTTATCCGGGACATCCTGCGCTTGACAAAGCGTTTGGCTGGGGAATAAATTGGAAGCCGGGACGCAAATAAATTGGAATTAATTTGGGAGGGGCGCTTTACGCGCCTCTCCCGTTTTTTGTTTTATTTATTTTCTGCCGCAGTTTTTGTCAATGACAGGATTGCAGGCGTAGAAGTTTTTAGAGTCTAATCGTTCTTGGATAAGGCGGAGGGCTTCGCCGAACCGCTGGAAATGGACGACTTCCCTTGCGCGCAGGAAGCGTATGGGATCTATGACGTCCGGATCTTTGACGACGCGCAGGATATTGTCATAAGTGCTTCTGGCCTTTTGCTCTGCCGCCATATCTTCCATTATATCCGTAATCGGATCGGCTTTTACCTGAAACTCACAGGCATTTTGCGGCACGCCGCCTGCGGCTTGCGGCCATATGCCTAATGTATGGTCGATGTAATATTCGCCAAATCCGGATTCTTTGATTTCTTCCGGCGTTAAGTTGCGCGTAAGCTGGTGAACGATGGTGGCTACCATCTCAAAGTGGGCCATTTCTTCTGTGCCTATATCCGTTAATATTCCCATTACCTCACGGTAAGGCATAGAATACCTTTGGGAAAGATAACGCAGGCTAGCGGAAATTTCACCGTCCGGGCCGCCATACTGGCTCATAATAAACTTAGCGATTTTTGGATTTGTTTCTTTAATATTGATTGGATATTCCAAACGTTTTTCATAATTCCACATTAACAGTAACCCCCTTCCCAAGGCCATGGTTCCGTTGCCCAGCGCCAATAGTCGTCTTCCTGCTGCGCCATGTTAAGCGTCAGAGGAGAGTAGTTTGAAGAATAAAGGGCAAGCGCTTTTTTGCGTTCTTCATTATAATGATAAAAAAACGCAAGCGCTTCTTCATCGTCTGGATGCGTATCCAGATACAGGGTAATTTCTGTTACGGCAAAACTGACTTCGTTGATCCAATCCCACAACTGGCTCTGGTTCATTGTCTGTCTCAACATGGACGGCCTCCCTTCCAGCCCATAAAGGGTTTATTTAATTCCGGAAAAATGGTTCCGGTCTGTAAGGCTTCGTCCGGTTCGTATACAGTTTTAAAATGCTGCATAGGCACATAAGCCATTGCAAGCGCAAAGTTATCAGAAGCCCATGCATCGTTTTGGCGCATAGGCGGCGGGGAAAACCGGTTTTTCCCACATCTTGGCTGGCTGCAAGTATTCATAGAAAATCTCCTTTTTTCATTTATACCAATAACGTATGCAGAAACTGAAATAAAGTGACTGTAAAACTATTATTATATTCCGTTTTTGGCTCATTCAGAACAGAAAAACGCTGCCGGAAAAGGCAAAAGAGATTGGAAAGTTTGAACAATTTATGAAAACGAAAAAAAATATTGATTTTCATTTCTCAGATATGTTATGATTCCTATGAAAAATGAGATAAATGAAGAGAGGGATACTTATGACGAGAAAAACGGGTCTTTTTGCCGCGGCGCTTTTTGCAGGGGCAATGGCGTGTATGGGTTGCGGGGATAATAATAAGACAGATGGCTCTGTAAACGGCACAGAAACTGCAGAAGCGGAAGTTTTTGATTATTCAATTGATGATTATGTTAAATTAGGGGAATATAAACAGCTTTCCGTAAAATATCCGGTTCCGGTCATTACGGAAGAAGATGTAGAGACAAGCATAGAAGAAATGCTTGATGAACATACAGAATATAAAGAAATTTCAGATCGTCCTGCGCAAAATAACGATTATGTGAATCTTGATTTTAAAGGGACGGTAGATGGAGAAGAATTTGACGGCGGTACGGCGGAAGATTATGAATTTACGTTGGGGCAGGAAGAATTTATAGAAGAATTTGAAGCAAATGTTGTTGGAAAGAGCGCAGGCGAGACGTTCACCTTCCAAATGACGTTTCCGGATGATTATGATGAAGATCTCAAAGGGAAAACAGCGGAATTTACCGTTACTTTAAATTCCATCAATGAAGTGCAGACTCCGGAATACACCGATGATTTTGTGAAAGAAGCGACCGAATATGAGACGATTGACGCATATGAAGAAGCATTGCGGGAAGAATTATTGTTATCCGCCCAGCAGGAGGCGGAATCTGCGGCGGGAGACGACGCCTTGTTACAAGCGGTTTCAAACGCAGAGATAGACGGGTATCCTCAGGCGTTATATGATTCCTGCTATAATGACACGGTAGAGCAATATCAGTCATACGCGGATATGTTTGGCGTGGATTTTGACGAATTTATGTCTGATTACATGGAAGACGGGGATTTGGAAGCCGAGACGTTAAACTGGGTCAATGAGATTTTAGTTTCACAGGCGATTGCGAAGGCGGAAGGTTTTGAGATTACGGATAAAAATTATAAGGAAGAAGCCGAAGCTTTAGCTGTTGAATATGAATATGAATCTTTAGAAGACTTTGTCGGGGATTATGGGGAATTGTCCGTAATGGCAATGTTAGTCAGGGGCAAAGCAGTTGCATTCCTGTATGAAAACGCCAATGTGGAAGAAGTGTCGGAAGAAGAATACTATGAAGAAGATGAGTATGATGATGACAGCGCTCCAGAAGATGGGACGGAAGCTGTTTTTGTTGAAGAAGGCACAGAGGAAGATACAGAATAATCTTGCAAATACAGCAAGATGTGATATAATATGAGGGAGTGGCTTGCTCGCAATGCAGAAAGTATGCAACGCTGTATATAATTTTGACTGGAGAAAAGGGAATTGCAATGGAAGATAGTACTGCAAAAGGATTGAAAGAAGCAAGGAAAAGGCGCGAGCGGATTGCAAAAGTGAAAGCCGTGATTATCGGCGTAGTAGGGATATGGCTGTTTCTTTCTGTTGCCATATGCTGGTTTTTGGCATGGAAAATGTACCGGCTGGAGGAAAAAGTGGATTATCTTTTGGATAATTTTACGGTCAGCGGGCGGATGGAAGCGGAATCCAAACAGACAGTGCCGGATACGGACGAAAGCACTTATTTTAATCTGGAAAATTCCATAGATGAAAGCTTGATGGATGAGATGGATTATGGCGTAGTGCCGGCCATGAACCAGAAAGAAAACATGGCGGATGAAGACGACGCCCATAGAGTCTATTTGACGTTTGACGATGGGCCTAGCGGCAACACATCGCAGATTTTAGACATTTTGCAAAAATACAACTTGAAAGCGACATTTTTTGTAATAGGAAGGGAAGGGGAGGAAAATGAAGCCCTTTACAAAAGGATTGTAGAGGAAGGCCATACGCTGGCGATGCATTCCTATTCCCACAAATACAAAGATTTATACGCTTCTATGGAATCTTTTGTAGATGATTTTTCAAAAATTCAAAATTACCTCTATAAAGTCACTGGAAAAGAATGCCTGTTTTACCGTTTTCCGGGTGGCAGCAGCAATAAAGTCAGCAATACCAATATGTCGGAATTTATCACATATTTGAATGAACAGGGCATTACCTATTTTGACTGGAATGTTTCAAGCGGAGACGCCACTTCACAGGCCTATACGCCGGAAGAGCTGGTGCAGAACGTGATGACGGACGTTGTGAGATATAAGACGTCCATTGTTCTTATGCACGATGCGGAGACGAAAACTTCTACGGTACAAGCCTTAGAACCGATGATTCAGGCGCTTTTAGGCATGGGAGCTGAGATTTTGCCCATAGATGAAAACACCACTGTAGTGCAGCATATCGCCGCATTGAGTGTGGAACAATAACAAATAAATGATGGAGGAAGTACGATGGGTTTTTTTAAGGAGTTTAAAGATGACTTTTCCCAAGCGGTGGATGAGTTGATGCTGGGTTCTGAGGAACCGGCAGAAAAGAAAGAGACGCCGGAGAGTGAAGATATGGTTGTAAACACTCTGGACACAGGAGTGGATACGAAATCAGAACTATCCAAGTTAGACGGATTGTTAGAACCTGTAGCGCCTGTAAAAGAAGAACAGGCAGTCGTTAATTCACAACAGGTAGTCAATCTGGAACAAGAGTTTTCAGGCGAAGTGAAAAAAGCAGATGAAAGAACAATTATGGAGGAGAAAAAAGAAATGAACGAAGAAGTAATGACAGCAACAACTTTACAGCAGCCGGAGATGGAAGCGCATGTGGAAGAACCGATCTCAGATGAAGTGACCGTAATTACGGAAGGCACGAACATCACGGGTGACATTGGTTCTAACGGTTCTATTGATATTCGCGGCAAAATCAATGGAAACGTAACCTGCCGTGGAAAATTAGTTGTAACGGGCATGTTAGAAGGCAACAGCAATTCTTCCGAATTTTTCGCAGATGCGGCAAAAGTGGAAGGCGAAGTAAAAAGCAGCGGAACAGTTAAGATTGGCATTGGCTCTGTGGTAATCGGAAACATCACAGCAAGTTCAGCAGTAATCGCTGGGGCAATCAAAGGCGATGTAGACGTACAGGGGCCAGTGGTTGTAGATACTTCCGCAGTTGTAATGGGCAATATCAAATCCCGTTCCGTACAGATTAATAACGGGGCCGTTATCGAAGGCTTCTGCTCACAGTGCTATGCAGACATTGACGTACAGGGTCTTTTTGAAGAAAAGAAGGGAATCTAATTTATGAAGCGGGTTTTGTTGAAATTAAGCGGAGAAGCATTGGCTGGTGAGAAAAAAACGGGGTTTGATGAACCTACTGTGCGAAAAGTGGCGAATCAGGTCAAAGAGTTAAATGACAAAAAGATACAGGTTGGAATCGTTATCGGTGGCGGAAATTTCTGGCGTGGGCGCGCCAGTGAGGCGATAGACCGAACCAAAGCAGACCAAATCGGAATGTTAGCGACCGTGATGAATTGCATCTATGTGTCTGAAATTTTTCGTTCCGTTGGCATGATGACGCAGATTTTAACGCCATTTGAATGTGGCTCCATGACAAAGCTGTTTTCAAAAGACCGCGCGAATAAATATTTTGCACATAATATGGTTGTGTTTTTTGCAGGAGGAACCGGACATCCATATTTTTCAACGGATACGGCAACCGTCCTTCGCGCTGTCGAAATTGAGGCGGAAGGGATTCTTTTAGCAAAAGCAGTCGATGGCGTGTATGACCGCGATCCAAAGGTTAATCCGGATGCGAAACGCTATGGCAGCATTTCCATTGAAGAAGTGATTGCAGAGAAGCTTGCCGTTGTCGATATGACTGCTTCCATTATGTGTATGGAAAATAAAATGCCAATGTATGTATTTGCATTGAACGAAGAAAATAGTATTATAAAAGCGATATCCGGTGATTTTAACGGAACGAAAGTTACGGTCTGATGAGGGAGGGCTAAAATATGGATGCGAGACTAGAACCATTTGATACGAAGATGCAGAAATCCTTACACAATTTGGAGGAGGAGTTTGGAGCGATCCGCGCTGGGCGGGCAAATCCGCATGTGCTTGATAAATTGAAAGTGGACTATTACGGAACTCCGACGCCAATTCAGTCCGTAGCGAATGTCAGTGTGCCGGAACCGCGTATGATTCAAATCCAGCCTTGGGAAAAGTCCATGGTGAAGGAAATTGAACGGGCGATTCTTACTTCCGAGATAGGAATCAATCCGACGAACGATGGCGCAGTGATTCGCCTTGTCTTTCCTGAATTGACGGAAGAACGGAGAAAAGAGCTCGCAAAGGACATCAAGAAAAAGGGAGAGCAGGCAAAAGTCGCAGTTCGCAACATTCGTCGTGACGCCAATGATTCTTTTAAGAAATTATCGAAAGAAGACGTTTCCAAAGATGAAATTAAAGGATTGGAAGAAGAAGCCCAGAAGATGACGGATAAGTACATCGGGCAGATAGATAAAGCAGTAGATTCAAAAACAAAAGAAATTCTTACTGTATGATGATTTGTGGGGGCACTGCATAAGCGTGTCCCCATTTTCACCATAATGTGAAAAGGAGAGTATAAAATTATGGTTCCAAATCATGTGGCAATTATATTGGACGGAAATGGAAGATGGGCGAAATCAAAAAATATGCCGCGGAATTACGGGCACACAATGGGGGCTAAGAATGTGGAAGTCGTTGCAAAAGCGGCGCATGATATGGGAATCCGTTATTTGACCTTGTATGCGTTTTCTACAGAAAACTGGAACAGGCCGAACAAAGAAGTTGCCGCTTTAATGCGGCTTTTGGATTCCTATTTAAAAAATTGTATCAAGACAGCGAAAAAAAATGATATGCGGGTACGCGTCATTGGAGATATTTCAAGATTAGATGAAAAGTTTCAAAAAAATATCAGGGATTTGGAAGCCGCATCTGCGGCATATCAGGGATTGAATCTGCAAATCGCCATTAATTATGGGAGCAGGGACGAAATGATCCGCGCAATGAAAAAAATGTATTCCGACTGCAAAGAAGGAAAATTGGAAATAGAAGATTTGAATGAAACAAAGTTTTCTTCCTATCTCGACACTGCGGATATTCCCGATCCGGATTTGTTAATCCGTACAAGCGGGGAACAGCGTTTATCCAACTATTTGCTTTGGCAGCTCGCTTACAGTGAATTTTATTTTACGGAAACGCCTTGGCCGGATTTTAAAGAAATGGAATTAAAACGCGCTGTGGAAGCATATAGTTCCAGAGACAGAAGATACGGCGGGATTTCCGAGAAAGAGGAAACGAATGTTTAAGACAAGATTACTCAGCGGAATTGTTTTAGTCATACTTGCGCTTGTTTTGATCATCACGGGAGGAGATGTTTTGTTTGCGTCTCTCCTTATTATTTCTTTGATTGGGTTGTATGAATTGTATCGTGTCTTTCAAATAGAAAAGAGCGTGATCGGTGTGGCGGGATATGCCGCGGCAGTGGTTTTTTATCTGAATTTAAGAGAGCAGTTCTTTTCTGATCCGATGATTTTGGTGATTGGCTTATTAACGCTTCTGATGGCTGTGTATGTGTTTTCATATCCGGCGTATAAGACGGAACAGGCGCTGGCGGCGTTTTTTGGCGTTTTTTATACAGCGGCGATGCTTTCCTATGTGTATCAGACCAGAATGTTAGAGCAGGGCGCTTATATAGTTTGGCTGATTTTTTTATGTTCATGGGGAAGCGACACATGCGCTTATTGTGTCGGCGTCTTATTTGGAAAGCATAAGATGTCACCGAAATTAAGCCCCAAAAAATCAGTGGAAGGGGCAGCCGGCGGGATAGCCGGAAGTATGCTTCTTACGTTTTTATATTGTTTTGCATTTCAGGAGCAAATTCAGGTTGAATTCAATGAAATGCTGATTTTCGCAGTGATTGGCGGCGTTGGGGCATTGATTTCGATGGTTGGGGATTTAGCGGCTTCCGCCATAAAGCGGAATTATGGCATAAAAGACTATGGGACATTGATTCCGGGGCATGGCGGGATTTTAGACAGATTTGACAGCGTCATTTTTACGGCTCCGGTTGTTTATTATCTTGCCGCGTATTTGATTTAGGGCAATAGCAAACGAGGGATAACATGAAAAAAATAGCGATTTTGGGGTCGACCGGTTCCATCGGCTCCCAGACATTAGAGATTGTCAGGGAACAAAAAGACATTGAAGTAACGGCGGTTGCCGCTGGAGGCAATCTTTCCTTGCTGGAACGGCAGATACGGGAGTTTCGCCCCCGCATAGCGGCAATCTGGGAAGAAGAAAAGGCAAAGGAACTGCGGATAAGGACGGCGGATTTTTCCGTTAAAATCGTATCTGGCATGGAAGGGCTGTTGGAAGTGGCGGCAATGCCGGAGACGGAGACTTTAGTGACGGCGGTTGTCGGGATGCTTGGCATACGTCCGACGATTGCGGCGATTCAGTCGGGAAAGAAGATTGCGCTTGCCAATAAAGAGACGCTTGTGACGGCGGGACATATTATTATGCCGCTGGCTAAAGAGCATAATGCGCAGATTCTTCCCGTTGACAGTGAACACAGCGCAATTTTCCAATCATTGCAGGGAGAAACGGAAAATGCGATCCAAAAAATAATCCTGACGGCTTCCGGCGGGCCGTTTCGGGGAAAAACAGCCGAAGAACTTAGATACGTTCAGCTTGAGGATGCTTTAAAGCACCCGAACTGGTCTATGGGAAAGAAGATTACAATAGATTCTTCGACGTTAGTCAATAAAGGGCTTGAGGTCATAGAAGCGAAATGGCTGTTTAACGTTAAGCCGGAGCAAATTCAGGTGACAGTGCATCCGCAGAGCATTCTCCATTCCGCTGTGGAATTTAAAGACGGCGCAGTCATTGCGCAGCTTGGAACGCCGGATATGCGCATTCCGATTCAATATGCCCTTTATTACCCGAAACGCCGTACATTAAGCGGGACGCGGCTAAATCTCTTTGAACATTCCGGTTTGACGTTTGAACAGCCGGATATGCAGACATTCCGCGGGCTTGCTTTGGCGTTTGATGCGTTAAAGAGGGGCGGCAACGCGCCAACAGTCTATAATGCGGCGAATGAAAAAGCGGTTGCGCTGTTTTTAAGCCGGAAAATTGCATATCTTACTATAACGGAGATGATAGAGACATGTCTGGACCGGATTTCTTTTGTCCCAAACCCTACTGTAGAGCAGATTTTGGAGACAGAACAGGCAGTATATGAATTTATAGAGAGCAGGTGGTAGTTTGAAATTTATCATAGCGATATTGATTTTCAGTCTGATTATTTTATTCCACGAGCTGGGCCATTTTCTTTTGGCGAAAAAGAATGGGATTAAAGTCAATGAGTTTTGTCTGGGACTTGGGCCGACGCTGTTTGGCGTACAGAAAGGGGAAACGTTTTATTCCGTGAAACTTTTGCCATTCGGCGGCGCCTGCATGATGGAAGGAGAAGACGGCGAAAGCGAGAATGAAGGCTCTTTTGGCAGTAAATCCGTCTGGGCGCGTATGAGCGTCGTTGTGGCGGGCCCTTTGTTTAACTTTATTTTGGCATATGCTCTGGCGTTTATTTTAATTAGCTGTATCGGCGTAGACGTTCCTGTCCTGACGGGGGTGACGGACGGCTATCCTGCGCAGGAAGAAGGGATGCAAGAAGGAGACGTGATTGTAAAAATCAATCAAAAACCGATTCATTTTTATCGGGAAGTCAGTATGTATACTTATTTTAATCCAAAAGAGTCCTTAGACGTCACATATGAAAGGGATGGAGAACGGTTTCATGCGCATATTGAGCCAAAATTAGACGAAGCAAGCGGACGTTATAAAATCGGGATCGTCGCGAACGGGGAACGGGAACGCCAGTCCGTATGGTCGAACGTTAAAAATGGTTTTTATGAACTGAAATATTGGATATGGACGACAATGCAAAGCTTAAAAATGCTGGTGACGGGAAAAGTCAGCGTCAATGAGCTTTCCGGCCCGGTTGGCATTGTAAAAAGCATTGGCGACACATACGATGCGAGCAAACAGGACGGAATGTTTTATGTGTTTCTCAATATGCTGAATTTTTCGATTCTTCTGACTGCGAATTTAGGCGTAATGAACCTGCTGCCGCTTCCGGCGTTAGACGGAGGGCGTTTGGTGTTCTTAATCATAGAGGCAATCCGCCGGAAAAAAATCAATCCGGAAAAAGAGGGCATGGTGCATTTTGTCGGAATTATGATTTTAATGGGGCTTATGGTTCTTGTGATGTTTAATGATATCCGGAAACTGTTTTTATAAAATTTATACTCCCTTTTCGGAATTGTGTACCCAGATAATATGAGTCTATAAAAATACATTACGGGTGGCAGGCAAATATTTTATATTCAAATATTAAATCAGATTTTGGGAAGGTGTGACCATGATTTTAGAAAATGAAATATGTCACATTGAAATCAATATTGACGAAACATATACCGTTGACTCGGTAGATAATCGCCATTACGATGTAACATTGAATCCAGAACATTATCGGCACAACGATTTGTCAAAAACACTGTCAATTCATATTGGCTTATATGCAAGAGAATTTCAAGTAGCGCTGATTGGACCGTATCATTCATATGATTTGGATTGCGCCGTTCTGCAAGATGACATTCTTACAGTTCTGCAAGACAACATGATAACCCAGATAAAGATTACCGATGCCTATATAATTCGCCATGTTGCGCTGGACTGTTTGGGTTGTAACTTTGCAATTTATAAAGTTGAAAAGGGATATATTATCTATGGAGAAATTGAAATAACGATGTTGGACTTGGATTTTAAGAAACAATGGTCATTTTCTGGAAAAGATATATTTGTTTCTATTTCAAACAGAGAACCATTTACAATACGTGAAAACTTGATTTGCCTGTACGATTTTGAGAATAACTACTATGAAATAGATTTTAATGGAAAGCAAATCATATAACTTCCGTGAGTTGTTAAGCGGATGCAAAAGCAGTAATTATATGCGCGAATTTGTATTATATTTCAAGCTTGCGCAGTTGGAACGCTTTTCCGAAAAGGGAGAATTTATAAAACATAAGAGAGATGGCAGGAGGGTACGATGGGCAGAAATCAGACCAAACGGGTAAAGATTGGAACAAAACAAATCGGCGGGGGATCTCCTATCCTGATTCAGTCGATGACGAATACAAAGACGGAAGACGTTGCGGCGACTGTCGGGCAGATTCAAAAACTCTCTGCGGCAGGATGCGACATAATCCGCTGCGCGGTTCCGACAATGGAAGCGGCTGCGGCGTTAAAGGAGATCAAAAAAGAGATTGCCATTCCGCTTGTTGCGGACATTCATTTTGATTACCGTTTAGCGATTGCGGCAATCGAAAACGGGGCGGATAAAATCCGCATAAATCCGGGCAACATTGGAAGCAGGGATCGCGTAAAGGCAGTTGTGGATGCGGCAAAAGAAAGGAATATCCCAATCCGTGTCGGCGTCAACAGCGGTTCGCTGGAAAAAGAGCTGGTTGAAAAATATCATGGCGTCACGGCGGAAGGCATTGTGGAAAGCGCGTTAGACAAAGTGAACATGATTGAGGACATGGGGTATAGGAATCTTGTGATAAGCATTAAGTCATCGGACGTGATGATGTGCGTAAAAGCGCATGAAATCATATCGCAGCAGACCAGTTACCCACTCCATGTAGGCATTACGGAAGCTGGGACGATTATCAGCGGCAATATTAAATCTTCAATTGGATTGGGCTTGATTTTACATCAGGGAATCGGAGACACAATCCGCGTTTCCCTGACGGGAGACCCGATCGAGGAAATTAAATCTGCAAAAATTATTTTGCGGACACTGGGGCTTCGGGCTGGCGGGATTGAAGTGGCGTCCTGCCCAACTTGCGGCAGGACGAAAATAAACCTGATTGAACTTGCCAATCAGGTGGAAACAATGGTAAGCGATATTCCTTTAAATATCAAGGTGGCTGTAATGGGCTGTGCCGTCAATGGACCCGGAGAGGCAAAAGAAGCGGATATTGGCATTGCAGGCGGCATAGGGGAAGGGTTAATTATCAAGCATGGAGAAGTTTATAAAAAGGTTCCTGAAAAGGATTTATTAAAAGAGCTTCGGAAGGAATTATTAAATTGGAGTGAGTAATATGTCAAAAACTTTTTTTGAAGTGTTTCCGGCATTGGCTTTGCAAGAAGATATGCAGAAACTTCTGTCTGGCATAGAAGTCACAAAAGTGAGCGCGAACCGCCAGAAAACTGCGGTTCGCATTTCTATTTGCGGCAGGCATTTAATCCCGAAACCGGATATTTTCCGTTTGGAAAAAGAAATCGTAAAACAGCTCTTTCCAAATCAGCGGGTAGAAGTGAAGATTATCGAGAAGTTTATGCTTTCTGAACAGTATTGCGCTGAAAGCCTGATGGATATTTATGGGGAAAGCATTGCGCAAGAGTTAAACGCATATAGCAGACTTCTTTACAGTGTTTACCGGAATGCCCAAATTTCTTTTGTTGGAAAAAACAGAATGAAACTTACGCTTGAGGATACAATGTTAGCGAAAGAGCGCGCAGACGAGCTTGTCCATATTTTAGAAAAGATATTTTGTGAGCGGTGCGGCGTTGACTTTATTGCGGACGTATCCTTTGCGCCAAAGAAGGAAGAACGCAGAAAGCAGTCGGATTATATGATTGAGCAGGAAATCCGGCAGACGGTCCGTATGGCTGCCATGGGAAGGCAGAAGGAGGAACCGGAAGCAAAAGATGCGACTTTGCCAAAAGCCGGAGGCGAATCAAAGGAACCGCAAAGACGCAGTTTCAAACATCCGGAAAAACGCATCGTCCGTTCCGGCAATCCTGATGTGATTTACGGACGCGATTTTGACGATGCGCCGATTCCGATCGAGAATATTACAGGTGAGATGGGAGAAGTTGTAATCCGCGGGCAGGTGATTAGTTTTGAGGCAAGGGAGATCCGAAACGAAAAGACTATTTTGATTCTTGCGTTTACCGATTACACGGATACGATTGTACTGAAAATATTTACAAAAAATGAAGATTTGCCGCACTTGACGGAACACATAAAAAAAGGCGTGTTCTTAAAAATAAAAGGCGTCACGACGATAGACAAGTTTGACAGTGAATTGACGATAGGTTCCATTTATGGAATTAAAAAATCTTCCGACTTCCGGGGGCAGAGAACAGACAACAGCCCATTAAAACGGGTAGAGCTGCACTGCCATACCAAAATGAGCGATATGGACGGCGTGTCCGATGTGAAAGACATTATTAAACGCGCGAAAGCATGGGGGCATAAAGCGATTGCCATTACCGACCATGGCAATGTCCAAGCGTTTCCGGAAGCGAACCATGCCATTTCGCCGGACGATGAGTTTAAGATTATTTACGGCGTAGAAGCGTATTTGGTCGATGACGTAAAGTCATTTGTCGAACATGAAAACGGGCAAAGCTTAAAAGACGCGTTTGTCGTTTTTGATTTAGAGACTACCGGATTTAATCCGAATGTCAATAAAATTATAGAGATTGGCGCAGTAAAAGTGGAAAATGGCAATATTACCGGCCATTTTTCGGAATTTGTTAATCCGAAGATTCCGATTCCCTATGAGATTGAAAACTTAACGGGAATTAATGATTCCATGGTAATCGATGCAAAAACCATCGAAGAAATCTTGCCAAAATTTATGGAGTTTTGCCAGGATGCAGTTATGGTTGCGCATAACGCAGAGTTTGACATGGGGTTTATCAAACATAATCTTATGCGGTTAGGCATAGAGCGGGAATTTACGGTTGTCGATACAGTTTCATTGGCGCGGACATTGCTGCCGGAACTAAACCGCTTTAAGCTGGATACAGTGGCAAAGGCTTTGGGCGTGTCTTTAAAAAAACATCACCGCGCGGTAGACGACGCCGCATGTACGGCGGATATATTTTTAAAATTCATAGAAATGTTACAAGACAGAGGGATCTTTGACTTAAAAAAGCTGAGTGAATTAAGCGTTTCAACTCCGGAAACGGTACGGAAACTGCCGACGCATCATGCCATTATTTTAGCGGCAAACGATATAGGCCGCATAAATCTTTACCGTTTGATTTCCATGTCACATTTGACGTACTTTTCCAAACGGCCGCGCATCCCAAAGACCGAATACTTAAAGCATAAAGAAGGCTTACTTATTGGTTCGGCGTGTGAAGCCGGAGAGCTGTACCAAGCGCTTTTAAACGGAAGGCCAAAAGAAGAAATTACGCGTCTGGTAGAATTTTATGATTATCTTGAAATTCAGCCGTTAGGCAATAACCAGTTTATGCTGGAAAATGAGAAAACGCCCGTTGAGAGCATAGAAGATCTCAAAGAAATCAACCGGAAGATAGTAAAATTAGGGGAGGAGTTCCATAAATTAGTTGTTGCGACTTGCGACGTGCATTTTTTAGATCCGCAAGATGAAGTTTACCGGCGCATTATAATGGCGGGAAAAGGGTTTAAAGATGCGGATAATCAGGCGCCTTTGTATTTGCGCACAACAGAGGAAATGCTTGCGGAGTTTGCGTACTTAGGCAGTGATAAGGCAGAGGAAATCGTCATTGAAAATCCGAATAAAATCGCGGATATGTGTGAAAAAATCGCTCCGGTGCGGCCAGACAAATGCCCGCCCGTCATTGAAAATTCCGATCAGCTTCTGCGGGACATCTGCCATAAAAAAGCGCATGAAATGTATGGAAGCGCGCTTCCGAAAATTGTAGAAGAACGCCTTGAGCGGGAGCTGAATTCCATTATTTCAAATGGATATGCGGTTATGTACATTATTGCGCAGAAGCTTGTTTGGAAATCAAACGAAGACGGGTACTTAGTCGGTTCGCGTGGCTCCGTCGGATCTTCCTTTGTCGCCACCATGTCCGGCATTACGGAAGTAAATCCCTTACAGGCGCACTATCTTTGCCCAAACTGCCATTACAGTGATTTTGATTCTAAAGAGGTCAAAGCGTTTTCTGGACGGGGCGGCTGTGATATGCCGGATAAACGATGTCCTATCTGCAATGAGCCTCTCGCTAAAGAGGGGTTTGACATACCGTTTGAGACATTTCTTGGATTTAAAGGAAATAAAGAGCCGGACATTGACTTAAACTTTTCCGGTGAATACCAGAGTAAAGCGCATGCTTATACAGAAGTTATTTTTGGAAAAGGGCAGACATACCGCGCCGGAACGATTGGCACGCTGGCGGATAAAACGGCGTTTGGATATATTAAGAATTATTATGAAGAACGCGGCATCCACAAACGAAATTGTGAGGTCAGCCGGATTGTGGAAGGATGTGTCGGCGTGCGCAGGACGACAGGGCAGCATCCCGGCGGGATTATTGTCCTGCCTGTCGGGGAGGACATTGATTCTTTTACTCCGGTGCAGCATCCGGCAAACGATATGAATACGAATATTATAACGACGCATTTTGACTATCACTCCATTGACCATAATTTGTTAAAACTCGATATTTTAGGGCACGACGATCCGACGATGATCCGTATGCTTGAGGACTTAACGGGCATAGACCCGCAGACCATTCCTCTTGATGACGCTTCGGTGATGTCGTTGTTTAAAAACACAGAAGCGCTTTTAGTGACGCCGGAAGATTTAGGCGGGTGCCAGCTTGGGGCGCTTGGGATACCGGAATTTGGCACAGATTTCGCTATGCAGATGGTTATTGATGCGAAACCGCAGGAGTTTTCAGATTTGATTCGGATTTCAGGGCTTTCCCATGGGACGGACGTTTGGCTTGGAAATGCCCAGACTTTAATTGAGGAAGGGAAAGCGACCATTTCCACGGCAATCTGCACGCGTGACGATATTATGGTTTACCTGATCCATATGGGGTTAGACAGTGAGCTTTCTTTTACCATAATGGAATCCGTGCGGAAAGGAAAGGGGTTAAAGCCGGAGTGGGAAAAAGAAATGCTTTCCCATGGCGTGCCGGATTGGTACATCTGGTCTTGTAAAAAGATTAAATATATGTTCCCGAAAGCGCATGCGGCGGCGTATGTGATGATGGCGTGGCGGATTGCCTATTGTAAAGTATTCTATCCGCTTGCGTATTACGCGGCTTATTTTAGCATCCGCGCGACAGGGTTTAACTATGAACTGATGTGTCAGGGAGAAGAACGGTTAGCTTATTTTATGCGGGATTATGAAAGACGGAAAGAAACGCTGTCGAAAAAAGAGCAGGATACTTACCGTGATATGAGGATTGTTCAAGAGATGTATGCAAGAGGGTTTGAATTTTTACCGTTAGACGTTTATGTGGCAAAAGCGGCAAGATTTCAAATTATTGACGGAAAACTTATGCCGTCCCTTAGCACAATCGACGGATTAGGGGAAAAAGCGGCGGAAGCGGTTGAAGAAGCGGCAAAAGACGGGGCATTTTTATCAAAAGATGATTTCAGGCAGAGGACAAAAGCAAGTAAGACGGTCATTGATTTAATGGCGGATTTAGGGATTTTAGAGGATTTGCCGGAATCGAACCAGTTGTCTTTGTTTGATTTTGCAGGGTAGAACGGGTATTTGGCGTTTCTTTTCTGCCACAGAAGTTTTTGCCCTTTACAATTCCCAGATTCTAAAGTATAATAGGTACCGCAGCAAATAAGCGAACATACATTTGGAGTATAACGCTTAAAAATAGAGGGATTCAAAGAAAGGAAAAACAAATGTCAGAAAAGCAATCCTACGATGCAGCCAGCATTTCCGTACTCGAAGGGCTTGAAGCAGTCCGCAAGCGTCCGGGAATGTACATCGGCAGCGTTTCCGGCAAAGGCTTAAACCATTTAATCTATGAAATTTTGGACAATGCAGTGGACGAGCACTTAGCGGGCTTTTGCGACACAATCAGCGTCACATTAGAAAAAGACGGTTCCTGCACCGTTGCCGACAATGGCAGGGGAATCCCGGTCGGCATGCACGAAAAAGGAATGTCTGCCGCGCGTCTCGTATTTTCTACGCTCCATGCCGGAGGAAAATTCGACAATGCCGCTTATAAAACCAGCGGAGGCCTGCATGGGGTAGGATCTTCCGTCGTCAACGCATTGTCTGTTTTTCTGGACGTGGAAATCAGCCGGGAAGGGTACATTCATCATGACCGCTATTTACGCGGCGTTCCCGCCGTAGAATTAGAAAACGGCCTGCTGCCTAAGATCGGCAAAACGAAAAAAACAGGGACGAAAATAAACTTCCTGCCGGACGGGGAAATATTCGAAAAAACCAGATTCCGGGAAGATGAAATCAAAAGCAGGCTTCACGAAACCGCCTACTTAAACCCGAAGCTTACCATACTTTTTACGGATAAACGAAAAGACCCTTCCGAGCGGATTACATACCACGAGACGGAAGGCATCAAGGGATTTGTCAAAGATTTAAACAAAAATTCTGAGACGGTTTGCGACATTGTCTATTTCCAAGGCGAGACGGAAGGCATTACGGTGGAAGCCGCCTTCCAGTACACCAATGAATTTCACGAAAATGTACTAGGGTTTTGCAACAACATCTATAACGCCGAAGGCGGAACGCATTTGACCGGATTTAAAACTACTTTTACGACGATTATGAACCAGTATGCCAGAGAGCTTGGCATTTTAAAAGAAAAAGACGCAAACTTCACCGGAACAGATGTAAGAAACGGCATGACGGCCGTGATTTCCATGAAACACCCGGACCCAAGATTCGAAGGGCAGACGAAAACAAAACTTGACAACCAAGATGCGGCGCGCGCCGCTGGGAAAATTACAGGCGATGAAATCCAGCTCTATTTTGACAGGAATTTAGAAGCCTTAAAATCCGTTATAAGCTGTGCGGAAAAAGCGGCGAAAATCCGCAAATCGGAAGAACGCGCGAAAACAAACCTGCTTACGAAACAGAGGTTTTCATTTGATTCCAATGGAAAACTGGCGAACTGCGAAAGCAGGGATGCATCCATTTGTGAAATTTTTATCGTCGAGGGGGATTCTGCCGGAGGCTCTGCCAAAACGGCGAGGGACCGTTCTTTTCAGGCAATTCTTCCGATCCGCGGCAAAATATTAAACGTTGAAAAAGCCAGCATTGACAAAGTGCTTGCCAATGCAGAAATCAAGACGATGATCAATGCGTTTGGATGCGGGTTTTCCGAAGGGTACGGCAATGATTTTGACATTGCGAAGCTTCGGTATCACAAAATCATAATTATGGCGGATGCAGATGTAGACGGCGCGCATATCTCGACGCTTCTTTTAACCTTATTTTACCGCTTTATGCCGGAACTGATTTTCGAGGGGCATGTGTATATCGCTATGCCGCCGCTTTATAAAGCCATGCCGGCGCGGGGGGAGCAGGAGTATCTTTACGACGACGCGGCTTTAGAAAAGTACCGGAAACGCCACAAAGGAAGTTTTACGTTACAGCGCTATAAAGGACTGGGCGAAATGGATGCGGATCAGTTGTGGGAAACGACGCTTGACCCAAAGACTAGGATTTTAAAGAGAGTGGAAATTGAAGATGCAAGAATGGCCTCCGACGTGACGGAAATGCTGATGGGAACCAACGTGCCGCCGCGGAAAGCATTTATCTATGAACATGCGCAGGATGCAGAATTAGATATTTAGAAAGGATAGGACACATGAGCGTAACAGAACAGATTATCCGCACCGAATATTCGGAACTTATGCAGAAATCCTATATCGACTATGCAATGAGCGTAATTATCGCAAGGGCGCTTCCAGACGTCAGGGACGGGCTAAAGCCAGTACAGCGGCGGACATTGTACGATATGTATGAGCTTGGCATACGTTATGACAGGCCATACCGCAAATGCGCCCGCATTGTCGGCGATACGATGGGGAAATACCATCCGCATGGCGACAGCTCCATCTATGAAGCGTTAGTCGCGCTTGCGCAGGAATTTAAAAAAGGAATGCCCTTAATTGACGGGCATGGAAATTTCGGTTCCATTGAGGGCGACGGCGCCGCCGCAATGCGTTACACGGAGGCGCGTCTAAAAAAAATTACGCAGGACGCGTATTTATCTGACTTGGATAAAAATGTCGTCGATTTTGGCCCGAATTTTGATGAAACGGAAAAAGAGCCGCTTGTTTTGCCCGTGAAGGTGCCGAATATCCTGATTAACGGCGCGGAAGGCATAGCCGTCGGAATGGCGACAAGCATTCCGCCCCATAACTTTGGCGAGGTCATAGAAGGCGTGAAAGCTTATATGAAAAATCCGGACATTAATACGGAACAGATGATGGAGCATATCAAAGGCCCGGACTTTCCAACAGGCGGAATTGTCGTCAATCAAGATGATCTTTTGCAAATCTATTCCACCGGAAGCGGCAAAATTAAAGTCAGGGGCAAAGCGGAAATTGAAAAGCTAAAAGGCGGAAAAGAGCAGATTGTCATTACGGAAATTCCCTACCCGATGATAGGCCTTGGCATTGGAAAATTCTTAAATGACGTGTGCCATCTTGTCGAAACAAAAAAAGCCACAGACATTGCCGATATTTCAAACCAGTCCTCCAAAGAAGGAATCCGCATCGTCCTTGAGCTGAAAAAAGGGGCGGACGCCCAGCGGATCTTAGGGCTTCTTTATAAAAAAACAAGGTTAGAGGACACATTTGGGGTCAATATGCTTGCCGTATGCGATGGGAAACCGGAGACAATGGGCATAGTGCCGTTAATCCGCCACCATGTTAATTTCCAGTATGAGCTTGCGACAAGGAAATACAAAACGCTTCTGGCAAAAGAACTGGAAAAAAAAGAAGTTCAGGAAGGGTTAATCAAAGCGTGTGACGTAATTGATTTAATTATCGAAATTCTGCGCGGCAGTAAAAATATCAAGGAAGCCAAAGCCTGCCTGACGGAAGGCAGGACAGACCGGATAGCATTTAAAAGCGAAGCATCCAGACGGCAGGCCGCTAAACTTTGTTTTACGGAACGGCAGGCGGCCGCCATTTTGGAAATGCGGCTGTACAAATTGATCGGATTAGAAATAGAGGCATTGTTAAAGGAACACGATGCCACGCTTAAAAACATAAAAAAATACGAAGGGATTTTAGGCAGCAGAAAAACAATGGCAAACGTCATTATCAAAGAATTAGATGCCTTTGAAACAGAATATGCCGTCCCCAGAAAAACGAAAATCGAGAACGGAAAGGAAATTGTCCTTGAGGAGCCGGAACCGGAAGAAATTGACGTCGTTTGCTTAGTGGACCGCTTTGGCTATGCCAGAACAGTTGATTATGCAGTGTATGAACGGAACAAAGAAGCGGCGGACAGTGAAAACCGCTACCAGATCGTATGCAAAAGTACAGATAAAATCGCTTTGTTTACCAATCAGGGGCAAATGCACTTAGTAAAAGTATCCGATCTTCCCTATGGCAAATTCCGGGATAAAGGGCAGCCGGTGGACAACGTAAGCAACTATAACAGCAATGAAGAAACGCTTTTGTTTGCCGCCCCTGTTTCGCAAATGTGTGGCAAAAAACTTATTTTTGCCGTAAAAACGGGCATGATAAAAGTAGTGGACGGCGCAGAATTTCAGGTATCCAAACGGACAGTCGCCGCGACGAAATTAAGTGATGGGGACGAAGTGATCCGCATTAATTTCTATGAAGAAGATATGTATGTCGTTATGCAGTCGAAAAAGGGAATGTTCCTTAAGATTGCCGCCGCTTCCATACCGGAAAAGAAGAAAAACGCAATCGGCGCGCGCGGCATCCGGCTTGGCGCAGGCGATGAACTGGAAGAAGCGTATTTTATGCGGGAAGGAGAGAGCCTTACCGTCCCGCGCAACGGAAAAGATTTGGAGCTTTCCCGCTTAAGGGTTGGAACCCGTGATACGAAAGGGGTCAGGCATGGATAGCGTAATGGATTATACACAGGCATACGTGTTCCGTGAATCATTAAAAGCGTATGGGAGCCAAATGGGGCTTGACGGCATAAAGTCCCTTATGCAGGAATTAGGGGATATTTGGAAAGAATTAAACATTGTCCATATTGCCGGAACAAATGGAAAAGGCTCCGTCTGCTGTTTTCTCGCATCCGCGTTAAGCGAAGCGGGACACTGCGTTGGGCAGTTTAATTCTCCGTCAGTCTTTGGCGCGCGTGATGCGTACCGGATACGCGGCGCGCGTATTTCGAGAGAAGAATATGCATCCTGTATGGCAGAAGCAGCCGCGGCCTGCCAAAGAATGACGGCGGGCGGCAAGCGCCATCCAACTTTATTTGAGGTGGAGACCGCAGTTGCGTTTCTCTGGTTTTTTAAAAGAAACTGTGATATTGTGTTATTAGAGACTGGCATGGGAGGCGCCACTGATGCGACAAACCTGATTGAAACGCCTTTGTGCAGTGTGTTCGTCCCCATTCAACTGGATCATATGGAATATCTGGGAACTTCTTTGACGGAAATTGCAGACATTAAAGCGGGCATAATAAAGAAAAACTGTCCTGTCGTAACCGTCTGCCAGCCAAAAGAGGCGCGCATTGTGTTAAAGCAAAGGGCGGATCTTTTAAATGCGCCTTATATTGAGGCGCCGGTGATAAGTGAAAGTTACATCGAGGGAGATAAGCTTTGTTATACTTATCCCAAACTCGGGAAGCTGTGTCTTTTCATGAAAGGCAGTTACCAAGTGGAAAATTCCACACTTGCCATTCAAACGCTTTTTTTGTTAAGGGAAAGGGGCTTTGCCTGTTCTGATACGCAGATCCGGAAAGGAATAGAGACGGCAAAATGGGAAGGCAGGTTTGAATGCCTAAGCCAAAACCCCTGTTTTTACATAGACGGCGCGCATAATCCGGCGGCGGCTAAAATGCTTGCGGCCAGCTTAAAAAGAGAGTTTGGGGCGTTTCAAAAAATTGGCATTATGGGCGTAATGGCAGACAAAGACTATGGGGAAATGCTAGAAATCCTGCTTCCGTTCTTTGACGTGATTTATGCCATTACGCCGGATCAGCCGCGGGCGCTGCCTGCGCAAACGCTTGCAGACGCAGTTTGCCAAAAAGGCGGCAAGGCAAAAGCCTTTCGCTGTATCAAGACAGCAGTTGCCGCCGCCGTAAACGAAATCGCGGGCAAAGAGCGCCATATGGCAGCGGCGTTTGGCTCGCTGTATAGTCTAAGAGAGGTGAAACAGGCGTTTTATGAATGTACAGGAAGTGGACAAAAAGATATTCCGTAACTTGTTACGGGGAGAATTTGGAATTGAAAAAGAATCCCTGCGCGTCGGCGCGGACGGTTATCTTGCATCCACCGCCCACCCGAAGATAAGGCGCAAGGGAATCAGCAGGGATTTTGGCGAAAGCCAAGTGGAATTTATCAGCGGCGTGTATACGTCACTGCAAGACGCCTGTATCGAAATTTGCGCCCTCCAAGAGATCGTGGAACGGGCGGTTTACACACGGCCGGAAGGAAAAGAATATGTCTGGACGTATTCTAACCCGCCTTTGTACCATGGAGAGGACAGTATCCGCATTGCGGAATTTTCCGGCGCGAAAAAGCAAAAAACGACGTACCGCCAGTATTTGGCGGAGAAATACGGCAAAGTCAAAATGCTATTTTCCGGCGTGCATTTGAATTTTTCCATGCCGGAGGAATTTTTTACGCTGCTGCATAAAAAAGCGCCAGATCTTCCGAAAAAGCGTTTGAAAAGCGAATGGTATTTAAAACTCTGTGACGTGTTAATGTCTGACAGTTGGCTGTTAGTCGCCCTGACTGCCGCAAGCCCTGTGGCGGAGAGGCAGTTTTGGGACGGGCTAAACGTAAGGGAGGACGAACGGGATGCATATGCGTCACTGCGGAACAGCCAGTATGGCTATTGGAACCACTTTACTCCGGAACTTTCCTATGTGGATTTTCCCTCTTATCTGGAGAGCATGGATGCATATGTCAGGAGAAACGAAATAGAGTCCATTCAGGAATTGTATTATCCCATTCGTTTAAAACCGGCAGGAGAAAATACGTTAGCAAATCTTAAAAAGAACGGGGTCAGCCATATAGAACTGCGTATGCTCGACTTAAATCCCATGTGTTGCGCCGGAGTGGCGAAACGGGACTTAATTTTTATCCATCTGCTGATTGCTTACCGGAGCGCCAAACTGCTTTGGGGCGGGCAAACAAAGGAAGCGCCACAGCCGGATAAGGAGCGGATCAAACTGCATAAGACTGCGGCAAGCCAGACGTTTTGGGAAGATTACCCGTCGAAAAAGGCGTATGCCCAAAGCCTGATTGCAGATATGAAAGCGTTTTATAAAGACTATGAAAAACAGCCGGACAGCTATGTTCCGCATGACTATGCGGCGTTAGAAGTCCTTGCTTTTGAAGAAAGTAAGCTTTCAAATCCGAAAAAACGGTATGCAGACCAACTGCGCAGTCTATATGCAGACGGTTATATGCGGGCAAGAATGTGGGAGACGATGGGAACGGAGGGGGAATTTTCTTGAAAGAGAAGAAAGCGGCGCAAGTTTTTGCGATTATTTATCCGGTTTTTTTGTATTTTGTTATGACGGCAGTTGCTTTAAGCCTGTTAGATTATATTTTGCCGGAATCCGTGGATACGAAACTGTCCCGCCAGCTTGCCACGTCCCTTGTGGCGCTTCCAATGCTGGCAGTTTTTTACCGGAAAGAAAAAAAAGAGGGCGGGGCAAAGCAAACCAAAATCTTTTTCGTTTTAGCGGTGATGTTTGCCACAGGCGGCTGTTTTGCCCTTGCATTTAATGATCTGCTTGGGCTTTTCCGTCTTGTGGAATATTCCCCGTCTTACGTTCAAGTGGAGGAGACGTTTTATACTGGCCGCCTGATGCTTGAGATCCTTGCGTTATGTATTGTGATTCCTATTGTAGAGGAGCTTCTTTACCGTGGAATTGTCTTGCAAAGATGTGTGGCGGCATTTGGGGAACGGGCCGCGGTGTTTGTTTCTGCCGCAGTGTTTGGGCTTTTACATATGAATCTGGCGCAGTTTGTCTATGCGGCAGTGTTTGGGGTCTTGCTTGCGTATGTCACGAATGTGACTGGATCGATTGCCGGAGCCATTGCCGCGCATATGGCGGCGAATCTCACTTCCACGCTTCGGGCAGAATTAGGCTTATTTGCGTTTGCGGATGCGGGGCCTGCAATTTTGGCATTGGCGATGGCGGGATTGTTTGGAGTTGCCGGCATGGGGATTTTTATGATATGGAAAATGGCGAAAGAGGAGACGTTTCTATGAAAATACAAGAGGAATTGACGCGGGAAATCCACTCGGCGGTCAGCGCCGTTTTAAATAAGCTGTACTAAAATCAGGAACATTATTATTATATCACGCTTGTGTCGGACGGCGGCGCGAATACGCCCTGTCGTTGTCGTGTTGGTGGAAACTATGCCGCCGGACGAGACAAATACAGAGCGGGCATTGCCCATGAACAAAAGAGGCTCTGCGATTTTTGAGGAATGGCTTATAGAAGTGGCTTTTTGACATCCGAAGCAAATAATAGCTGATGAGAAGCAAAAAATGGATGCGGATTAAAAACTGGAATATGTCTTAGTTCGCATCTGTTTTTTTGCCTAAATACAAAAATTAAATTGAAAAAACAAATAAAACTGTTATAATAAGAAGAAAAAGTGTCCAATAAATGAAAATAAAGTTGCATAAAGTGGAGATGGGAAAATGAATTATTCGGCAACTCAGATGGCAAAAAAATTAGACATTTCAAGGTCATACCTATATTATTTGAAAAACAACGGGGTCATACAGCCGGAATTGAATGAACATGGAAAACCGATCTGGACGGAAGCCATTTACCAACAGCTTAAAGACTATATCAAAAAAAACAGGATTAAGAAGAAGCCTAAGAAGGAAAAACCGCCGCTTTCCACCATAAAAATTCACAACAGGCGCTACCTTGGAAGCAAATACAAACTTTTGCCTTTTATTCAAAAGGTTGTTTTGGAAGAATGCGAAAACGTCCAGACCGTGGCGGATCTTTTTGCCGGGACAGGGGCGGTGGCATCTGCATTTACAGATAAAAAACTAATTACAAACGATATTATGTACAGCAACTATATTTGCCATCTTGCGTGGTTTCACAGCGAAGCATATTCTGAAAAAAAACTTTCCAGATTCATCGCAGATTACAATAAAGCCCATATTGCCGAAGACAATTATATGAGCGAACATTTTGCAAATACATACTTTTCCTTAGAAGACTGTCGGAAAATAGGGTTTATCCGTCAGGACATAGAGGACAAATTCCATGAAAAGAAACTGAATGAAAGAGAGCGGGCGCTGTTAATCACGTCGCTTTTGTATGCAATGGACAAAATTGCAAACACCTGCGGGCATTACGATGCGTACAGGCAGGGGGCGTCATTTGAAAAACATCTTGAATTGTTCCTGCCAAAGCCGGATCGGCGCTTAAACCGGAACAATGTCTGCTACAATCAGGATTCGAATCTGCTTGCCCGAAAGATTTCCGCAGATTTGGTGTATATTGACCCGCCTTACAATTCCAGACAGTATTGCGACGCTTACCATGTCTTGGAAAATGTAGCGAGATGGGAGAAGCCGGACGTATTTGGCGTTGCCAAAAAAATGGACAGGACAAAATTAAAAAGCGACTATTGCACCCAAAAAGCGGCGGAAGCGTTTGAAGCGTTAATTGATTCCATTCAAGCCAGATATATTCTGCTGTCTTATAACAATATGGCGGAAAAAGGAAACGACCGTTCGAACGCAAAGATTTCTGATGAAGCGATTTGGCGTATTTTGCAAAAAAAGGGGGCTGTGAAGGTGTTTGCGGAAAATTATAAGGCGTTTTCGGCAGGGAAGTCAGACATTAAAGAAAATCAGGAGCGTTTATTTTTGTGCGTCTGCCCGGATTCCAAAAAAGAACATATTCCTTCCGCCCTGAATTATACAGGCGGAAAATTCAAATTACTGCCGCAGATACTGCCCCATTTCCCATCGGACGTGGATTTGGCAGTGGATTTATTCTGCGGCGGATGCAATGTCGGCATAAACCTTGCCTGCAGCAAAGTATGGTTTAATGACGCAAATGAACGTTTGATCGGCCTGTTAAATGTCTTTTCGTCTATGTCAAAAGAATCCGTGTTTGCTTGGATCTATGAAGCGGTCAGCCGTTACCGCCTTTCGCTTGTCAGTGAAAACGGGTATGCCTATTATGGCTGTGAAAGTTCGGGAGGCGTAGGCGGGTATAATAAAGAGGGCTATTTGGCGCTGAGGGGCGATTTCAACAGAAAGCGGGAAAAGGACAACGAATATTACTTGATGCTGTACCTGTTAATCGTCTATTCTTTTAACAACCAAATGCGGTTTAATAAAAAAGGGGAGTTTAACCTTCCGGTGGGCAAAAGAGATTTCAATGTCAGAATGCAGGGGAAATTATCCGCGTTTTTAGACCGGATAAAAAGCGGCGATTATCAATTTACCAATCAAGATTTCCGGAAAGTTTCGCTTGATGCATTGACGGAAAAGAGTTTCGTCTATGCAGACCCGCCGTACCTGATTACCTGCGCAACCTATAATGAGCAGGGCGGCTGGACGAAAGAAGATGAAAAAGACTTATTAAACTATCTGGATCAATTAGACAGGCGGGGGATCCGTTTTGCCCTATCCAATGTGTTAGAAAGCAAAGGCAAAAAAAATGAACTATTGGCGGAATGGATTCAGAAGAAGAAAAATTTAAAAGTGATCGATTTGGAGTATGACTATCTAAATTCCAACTATCATACGAAACGGACAGGCGTAACGAGAGAAGCGCTAGTGATAAACTATTAGGCAGGAAGAAGCGTATGGCAAATCAAATCTGTTTTAAAAGCTATTGCTGGGCGGTCGGCACGACCAGCTACCGGACGGATAAATTCAATATGAATATTGAATTACAGTTGGCGCTCTTAAAAGAATTTTGGGAGCTTCCGGAACAAATAGGCGGGACATGGAGGAAAAACAATGCGTTGCAGGCTCGGTATTACCGTTTTCTAAAAAGCAGGGAGTTCGTAAAGGGCGATGCGCCAAGACCGGATAAAGATGCGAGGGAGAAAACGTCCGGTTTAAGGGACATTGGGCTTTTGGACGATGGGCGGCAAATCACGGAGGCCGGCTTAGCTCTGCTTAAGATTGCCCAATCGGGCGACTTTACGCCGGATAATCTGCTGGAAATCCCGAAAGACAGTTATCTTTATTTTAAACAGCTTTTAAAAACGGCATGCTGCGTGGATCAAACATACGTCCGTCCGTTTGTCGTGTTTTTGTATGCCGTCAGCAGACTGGATTATCTGACATATGAAGAATTTACTTATTTGCTCCCGTTGTGCATTGACAGGCAGACGACAGAAAAAGTCATTGAAGGCATACGTTTGTCCCGTCTTGGCGCCTTACAGTATGAAGAAATCCTGCTTTCCGTCCTAATGGAAATGGAAAATTACCGTCAGGCGCTGCAACTGCTCCAAGAGGAAGAAATTGAGGAAAGCGTAATCTGCAACATTGGGATTAACCGCAAGAGCGCAAGATATGACAAGCCGTATTATATATTGTATCAAATTTTGCATAGGATTGCGTTCCAGCAGGAAAATCTTGCCCTTGAGCTTTTAGAAGCGACGAAAAAACTCACAAACGGGAAAGTCGGCGGCGCATGGAGGAAATACTTTTTCCGGAGCGTAAATAAACGCGCCATTGCAAAAGGAGGCTTATCCATGCTAAATCCCGTGAAAATTCTGCAAACGCAGAGCGAGCAGGCGTTCCGCAGGGAATTTTTCCGGATTATGCACTTGTTTAAAGCAAAAGCGACCTTAGCGGATTATTTTGACCTAAACAGAAGATATTTTAAAATTACGGGGCTGGCATTGTTTGAAGACGGGAGGGTGAAGCTGGATATTCTTCCGAAATGCTATATAGGGCAGATCGCGGACAGATTGCCGGAATTTGCATTTACAAAGACAAAGCTGTTAGAAAAGGACGTCCCCTTAGAAGCGATCCATGCTTCCCTTACAGTTGATTCAGGAAGGCTCTACCGACAGTTAGGGCAGCTTCTTCAAACTCCGGTTTTTGATAAAGCGTCCGCTCATTCTGTCATAAAAAAAGAACGGTATGACAGAATGCAAAAACTTATTGATGAAAAATTTGATAACGATACCCTGATTACTTTGTTAAGCCATTTTGAAAACCGCAAAGATGAGGAAATCCGGGCGATGGTGACAGACAATGCGGACATTCCGACTATTTTTGAATATGTGCTGGCAATCGTTTGGTATATTTTAAGCGGCAGGACAGGCGACGTCCTTGCATATATGAATCTTTCGCTTGAAACGGATTTGCTGCCAAAAACACACGCGGGCGGCGGGAAAGCGGATATTGTCTGGCAATATGAAAAAACAGAAGCTTATCCGAAGCATACGCTTTTGTTAGAAGCGACGTTAGCGGACGGCGCAAACCAGAGAAGAATGGAGATGGAACCTGTCTCAAGGCATTTAGGCGATTACTGCTTAGAGCATAAACCGGAGCTTAAAAATGAAGAAGCGTATTGTATTTTTGTGACGACTTTTTTAAATACAAATGTGATTTCCGATTTTCGGGCAAGAAGATTTATGGAATATTATAATGCGGCGGGGACGGACTATGTGACGGGGCTGAAAATATTGCCGATGCAGACGGCGGAACTCAAAAAAGCGCTCAAATCCGGAATCACTTATCCGCAGATCTACAAGCTTTTGGATCAGGCGCATAACAGCGGCGGCGCCCCGAAAGAGTGGTATGAGACGCAAATTGCCCAAGCGGGCGTATGGAACGGTGTATAAATTTTCCTTATATTTGCCATAATAATGAAAATTATAAAAGGAAACAGGGCATAATTGTAATATCTCACAATGAAGTCTGGACAAAATATTAAGGATTTGTTAAAATATTCTTAAAAACAGTAAAGGAGAAAAGTTCAATGAACTCGAACAAAGACTTTAAACCGTTTATTCCGGCGAATAAGACGATGCCAGAATTTACAGGGACTTCTATTGTATTAGGCGTGTTGTTAGCAATCGTATTCGGCGGGGCAAACGCATATTTAGGCCTTCGCGTCGGCATGACTGTATCGGCGTCTATTCCTGCGGCGGTCATTTCTATGGGCATTATCCGTAAACTTCTCAGAAAAGATTCTATTTTAGAAAATAACATAGTGCAGACGATTGGCTCAGCCGGAGAATCTGTTGCGGCAGGCGCGATTTTCACCCTTCCGGCATTATTCCTCTGGGCGAAAGAATGGGGGACGAAAGCTCCTTCCTTGGCGGAGATTGCGGCGATTGCATTTATCGGCGGCGCGCTTGGCATCTTGTTTATGGTGCCGCTTCGGAAAGCGTTAATCGTTCAGGAGCATGGGACGCTCCCTTATCCGGAGGGACAGGCTTGCGCGGAAGTGTTAATGGCGGGCGAAGAAGGCGGGGATAAAGCTTCTATCGTATTTGCCGGACTTGGCATTTCAGCGGCATACAAATTTATTACGGACGGGTTAAAGGCGTTTCCAAGTGAAGTCCACTATGAAATTCCGGCGTATAAAGGTTCTGGGATTGGAATGGACGTGCTTCCGGCATTGCTTGGCGTCGGCTATATCTGCGGGCCGAAAATTTCGTCCTATTTGTTTTGCGGCGGCGTGTTAGGCTGGTTTGTGCTGATGCCTTTAATTGCGTTATTTGGAGCGAACATTGTGCTCTTTCCGGCAGACGTTACGATTGCGGAATTATATGCAAAAGGCGGTTCAAGCGCGATTTGGTCGAGTTATATCCGGTATATCGGCGCAGGCGCGGTCGCTTGCGGCGGCGTGTTAAGCCTTATAAAATCGCTCCCATTGATTGTGCGGACATTTAAGGATGCAATGAAGGGATTTGGGAAAGGCGATAATTCCAACGAGCGGACGAATCAGGACTTAAACATTAAAGTGATCATCATCGGCGTGATCGTATTGGCGGTTGCGATGTGGCTGATTCCGGTTATCCCGATTAATTTGTTTGGCGCATTTTTAGTGATTGTGTTTGGATTTTTCTTTGCGACCGTTTCTTCCCGAATGGTAGGTCTGGTCGGAAGCAGCAACAATCCGGTGTCCGGCATGACGATTGCGACATTATTAGTGGCGTCAATCGCGTTAAAAGCGACCGGAATGATTGGGCAGGAAGGCATGACGGCCGCGATTGCAATCGGCGGCGTCATCTGTATTATTGCGGCGATTGCCGGAGACACGTCACAGGATTTAAAGACTGGCTATATTCTGGGTTCAACGCCGAAAAAGCAGCAGATTGGCGAAATTATCGGCGTGGTTGCATCTTCTCTTGCCATTGGCGGCGTGCTCTATCTTTTGGATCTTGCATGGGGATATGGGGAGACGCAGCTTCCGGCCCCGCAGGCGACTTTAATGAAGATGATTGTAGAAGGCGTGATGGGCGGAAACCTGCCTTGGACGTTAGTGGGCATTGGGGCGTTTATTGCAATTATTATTGAAATTTTAGGGATTCCGGTGCTTCCGGTTGCAATCGGTTTGTACCTTCCAATTCATTTAAGCACGCCGATGATGGTTGGCGGTCTTATAAAACTTGCGATTGACAAGAAAAAAAGCTTAAGTGAGAAAGAAAAGAAGGATGCGGACGAAAACGGGATTTTATACTGTTCCGGTTTGATTGCGGGAGAAGGGCTTGTCGGCATTTTCCTTGCAGTTCTTGCTGTAATCCCATTCAAAAAAGAGACAGTCGGAGACGTGTTAGGAAGGTTTTTGCCGAATCTGGCTCCGGCGTTAGCAGACGTAAATGTGGGGAATGTCATTGGTTTGGCGGCGTTTGCCCTTCTGACCCTTTCCCTTTGGGGATTTTGTTTCCGGAAAAAGAAAAAGAGATAACGCATGATGAAACAGAAAAAGAATTTTTTGGATTTTGTCCCTGTCTGCAACCCTGAATATCGCTGGGATGCAGACAAGAAAGGGATTGTGACAGTCCATGTTGTAAACTCAGGGTTTTATAACAGGCTTGCGCAAAAAGTGTTTAAAAAGCCGCGGGTAAGCCATATTGCGTTAGATGCGTATGGAAGCTTTGTCTGGCGGCAGATGGACGGGAAGCGGAATATCTATGATATTTCACAGCTTGTCGCAGAAGAATTTGGCAAAGATGCAGAACCGGTGATTGAGCGGGCGGTAAAATTTATGCAGACGCTCTATCAAAATAAATTTATCGGGTGGAAGCATGGGAAGGAAGCTTCTAAGTAGCCGGCATATGCCATCGTTTTATAAAGCAATCCTATCATTTATAAAAGTCCGCGCCCAGGTTTTGCCTTTTGATGTGGGATAAGGTCAGGCAAAAGGGGAAGGGCGGATTTGCGTAAAAGACAGGGTTGCTTTTTTGGCGTGTCTTTCTATAATTCCCGTGACAAATATTGGGCTCTATGGTACAATGGGATTACTATAAACTGGTCGGAAATTGGTTTTCACTTGCGCAAAGGCAGGGGGAAGGAGCGTTATGTATCAAGGTAAAAAGAAACGTTTGAGAGAACGGCTGTTTTGCCAGTTCCTTGCGGCATCTATGGTTCTTTCAGGAATTACGGTTTGGCCGGATGCCCGAGAGGCGGCGTTTGCGGCAGAGGAGAAAATTCAGATTGAGAGTGTGGAAGATCTGGAGAAAATTGGAAAAGACAGCCGATATCCAATGAATGGAGACTATGAGCTTGCGGCGGATCTTGACTTAAACGGCATAAACTGGACGCCGATTGGGGGAAGTTATGGCCCGGAATATGGGTTAGTCAGCGGGGAACGCGTGTTTAGCGGCACTTTTGATGGAAAAGGCCACGTCATTGACGGACTGACGATTGACTATGACGGAAGGAACAGTGGCGCAAATACAAACGCATCCGCTTTATTTGCGATGATTGGAAGCGATGCGCAGTCGGATTATGCGGAAGTGAAGAATCTGCAGTTTACAAATGTAGACATTACACATACGCTTGGCAGCGGGGACGTAATTGGGACGCTGGCAGGGGAAGTCAATGGCTTTGTGAAAGTGGAAAATATCGCAGTGTTAAATGGCGCCATTACGGTAAACGGCGGCATAACAAACAATGGAAAATCAGGGGATTTAATCGGCGTTGGCGGCATTGTAGGTCAGACAAGGACGAATACGTCCGCGGCGCAGATCTCCCATCTTTACAATGCGGCGTCCGTGACCGTTTCAGAGGACGTGGCAAATGAACAGCCGCGCTGTGGCGGCATAATTGGCAGGATTCACCAAAACAGCGTGATTGGCTCCCTTACATCTGCCGTAAATAAGGGAGAGGTGTTGTTTAAAGGGAATTTGGGCTATGCGGTGAATGGATGCAGTGAGGCGGGCAATACAGGCGCCGCCGCAAATACTTCAAATATCATAAATTGTTTTTATTTGGACGGCAGTGGGGAAGATATGGGAGCTTCCACGGCAAAGACGGAAGCGGAATTAAACAGCCAGACGACAGTCGATGCGTTAGGGGGAGAATACTGGACGCTTCAAAATGGGGCTTTGGCTTTACAGATGAGTTTAGGCGTTGCGCTTACGCCGATTCCTTCGCCGGAATTTGCCCAAGGGGACAGGGCTTCTTCCGTTACGAAAGATTTTACGCTTCCTTTGTCCTTTGTATCTGAAGAAGGAGAAGAAACAATTACATGGGAGAGCGACAACGAAGCAGTGGTTTCGATCGATTTAGAAACGGGGATTGCCACGGCGCATGGGGTCTTGACGGATACGCAGGTGACATTGACCGCGCGGTCTTCGCGTTCCGGCCGCGTAAAAACAGTGAAAGTGACGGTTGTCTCCAGATTAGAGATTGCATTTGACAGGGAATATGCGAAACCGGGCGTCGAAATGACGGCTCAGGCGCAAAACGCGCCGGAAGGGACGGTTTTTTCATACCGCTGGCTAAGGGATAAGGAGGAAGTGTCACAGACAGATTCGTATACGCCGGCACAGTCAGATTTGAATCAATTCCTTACGGCTCAGGCGCTTATAGACGGCAAATTAGCGGCGGAAAAAAGGATTTATTGCAGTAAGCTTCCCGTTGTCTACATTGATACGGACGACGGTTACGGGATTACAAGCAAAACGGAATATAAAAGCGCGTCGATGCATGTTCAGGGAAACGACGTGTATAACAGCGGCGTGACGGCTTTGTATGACGGGGGCATTTCAATCCGCGGCCGCGGAAACAGCACATGGAACGCGGCTTTTTCGAAGCTTCCCTATAAAATTAAACTGGATAAAAAAACAGACCTGATGGGATTTGGCGTAAGCAAGCATTGGGCTTTGTTGGCAAATTTTATGGACGAATCTTTAATCCGTAATACGACTTCTTACGATTTGTCAGGCAAAATGGGCATGACGTACTTAAAGTCGGCGCATGTGGAGTTAATTTTTAACGGCACATACGCAGGAAATTATCAGCTTGTCGGAAATGTCAGGATTGATGAAGGCCGCGTCGATATCCATGATTGGGAAGATACCGCGGGCGACGTGGCAAAAGCCATTGCAAAGGCGGAAAAAGCAAATGGGACGGCGGTTGACCAAGACGCGCTGGAAGATTATTTGAATCAAAATATGCAGTGGATTACAAGCGATAGCGCCGTGTTTGGGGGAAAGACATACAAGATTTCCGATTATTTTACGGACATTCCGAAAACAAAAGACGGAAAAATAGACGTGTCGGGCGGATTTTTGTTTGAACTGGACACTTATTATGATGAAGTGTCAAAATTTATGACGAAGCATAGCCAGCCGATTATGTTTAAAAATCCGGAGTTTGCCTATCCGACCATTGGGAGTGGCTATGAAAATCCCTCCATTACAGAAAACAACGCCTATCAAAACTGCGATGCGCTGTCTGACTATGCCAGAGAATATATGCAGGCATTGGAGGATAGCATCCATTCCACAGATTTTTATACAGAGGTGGAGAAGAAAGGGACAGACGCCGCCGCTGCGAGTTTTTCGGAGGACTACGAGGGGAGACGGCATTATACGGATCTTGTTGATTTAGATTCCCTTGTCCGTTATCTGATGATCAACGAATTATACTGGAATACAGAGACGATGAAGAAAAGCACATATATGTACAAAGATCTTGGCAAAAAGCTTTTTATCGGCCCGGTCTGGGATATGGACTGGACTTCAAACAGCATTGTCAGTCAGGGAGAAACGTCAAACTATTCAGTATGGATGATGAAAACCGCAGCCAGCCAGTGCCAGAGTGAAAGCTGGTACCGCTATTTGATTGCCGACCCGTATTTTGTGGAAAAATTCTACGAATGTTATCAGGAAAACAGGCAAAATTTTGAAGATATTGTAAAAACAGGCGGCGTAATTGATCAGGATAAGGAATACCTTGCAGAATCTGCGCAGATGAATTATGCGTATGGATTTTTACAGCATAGATCGGACTTTGAGACGGAAACGGAGCGGCTTAAGACCTTTTTGAAGAATCGTCTGGACTGGCTGGACAGACAGTTTGCCGATTATTCCACCTTGCTTCATTCGCTTGGGGCGTATCAGGCGTCTGACGCCATTACGGTCACGGCAGACACAGCCGATGCATCTTCTACAACTTATACTGCTCTGGTGAAAGATGACAGCATAAAAAAAGTTGGTTTTTATATCAATGGCAGACTGGCGGACACGGTCGCTGTAACCGCGGGCAAAGCGGAACTGACTTTGGCGGACAGGGAATATTTGGAGCGGAAATCAGGCGCTGCGAATATTGTTTTAGCGCGGGAAATGGATCAAAAAGGCGGGGCAGGCTCTGTGAGCAATTATGCGCGTTTTGAAAAAGAAGCGCAAAAGGATATTTTGACGGGAACGGTGACGATAAAAGGGAACGCCGTTGAGGGTTCTGTTTTAACGGCTCAGGTTTCTGACGATAACCATACAGGTGAATTGAGTTACCAGTGGAAAGCCGATCAGGCTGAAATTTCAGGCGCGACGGCGGAAACATATGTATTGACGGCTTTAGAAGTGGGCAAGTCCATTACGGTAGAAGTAAGAAGTTCAGAGGAGGAAGGCTCTATTGAAAGTGAGCCGACGGAAAAGGTCGCTCCAAAACCGGAAGTGAAAAATGACCATCTTCTCATTCATCAGGTGTATGGAGGAGGCGGAAAAGGGGATACGGCAGTTTCGCACAGCTTTATTGAATTGTATAATCCGACGGACGCGCCCATTCGTTTAGATGGATATTCGGTTTCATACCGTTCGAACCGGAATGCCGACGCGCCTGTTTTTGAAACGTTAGAGCTTGGCGATGTGACGGTTTTGGCGCATACCTCCTATTTAATCCGATGCAGGGAGCAAGAGACGACGACGGCATTTTCGCTTACCATTCCGGATTCAGGCAGAGACATAGATTGGGACGTGGAGATTGACAATAAGCAATATCAGATTCTTTTGCTTCGCGGAACGGAAAAGATTGACGGCGTTTCTGTTGTGGAAGAAGCGGTGGAAGGCGAAGCAATTCCAGATAAAAAAATCAGCAAGCAAAAAGCAATCCGGCGCATTGACTTTACGGATACGGATAACAATGCTTTGGATTTTGAAATTATTGAATATCAGGGGGCGGGCGAGGAAGCTCTGGCAATGTATGCGCCAAGATGTTCCAAAGACGGCGTATGGCCGGATCAATCAAATCCGCAGGCGGCTATTTCCGGTAAGGCGGCGATTCGGGGCAATGCGATTGTCGGCGCGATGCTTTATGCGGAAGACGGGCAGATTATAAAAGCGGACAGCGCGGACGTTTTGGCCTATCAGTGGTGCGCAGACGATGCGGCAATTTCTGGCGCCAATACAGCGTTTTATAAAGTTACAAAAGCGGATAAGGGGAAGAAAATTTCTCTGGCCGTTTCAAGTTCAAATGATCCCACATGCAGCCTTACGGCGCAGATGGATGCGGCAGTGAGAGAAGTGGGAGCGCAGCGGGAGCATTTGATTATCAATCAGGCATATGGCAGCGGCGGCAAAAAGACGCCTCCGGTTTCGCACAGCTTTATTGAATTATATAATCCAACGTCAAAAAACATAGATTTAAGCGGTTATCAAATCAAATACGCTTCGAATGGCAATGCGGCTGCGCTTGATTTGGAAGGTAAGGTGGCGGCAGGGGCTTCATATTTGATACAGGGAGCCGCTTCGGAAAATGCAGATGGCTTTGCAGTCACTGTTGCAAATCCTGATCAGATATGGGAGAATCAGGTGATTGACAATAAGCAGTACAGCGTTATTTTGGAAAAAGACGGCGTAAAAGTGGATGGCGTTTCTGTCAATGAAGCCGCAGTGGAAGGCGATCCGCTTGTGAATCCACAGGGCGATGAAATTATTTCTAAGAATAAGGCGGTACGCAGGATTGGTTTTATAGATACGGATCAAAATACGGATGATTTTGAAGTGATTAATTATGATAAATTAAGCGCGCAGGGGCATACAGATTTAATTGAGGAAAAGGCTCCAAGGTCTGGAAAAGATGGAAAATGGGGATTATCGGACAGTTCAGGCGGCAATCCAGACGATCCGGATCAGCCAGAAAAACCGGATGCAAAGTTAATCGGGCAGGTGAACGCTCTGCTTAATGACGCTGCCAAAAAAAAGGCTTCCGACTATACGGCCGCTTCATGGAAAAAATTACAAAATGAAGTCGCGAATGCAAAAAACGCCTTAAAGTCGGGAGACAATGAGAAAATAAAAAAAGCCTATCAGAGTTTGAGCCTTGCAGTGAGAACGCTTGTCAAAGTTTCATCTTCGGGAGGCTCTAATCAGAAACCGTCAGGCAGTTCCAATCAAAAGCCGCAGGAAAATAAGATTCCAAAACCCGGAACGAAATTTCAGTATAAAAATGGCTGGTATCAGGTTTTAACCTCGTCTGCTTCCGGCGGAACAGCCAAGTATCTGCGTCCGTTGAAAAAAACATATCAAACGGTTGTGGTTTTGCCTGTTGTTGTGGAACAGAATCTCACTTTTAAAGTGACGGAAATCAATGCAGGCGCAATGAAAGGAAATAAAAAACTTAAAAAAGCGGTGATTGGAAAGAATGTGACAAAAATCGGAGCATCTGCATTCTCCGGCTGCCGAAAATTAAAAACGATTGTGGTTGAATCGACAAAACTTAAAACGGTCGGCGAAAATGCGCTAAAAGGCGTTTGGGAAAAATGCAAAATAAAAGTTCCAAAGAGCAAAGTAAAAAAATACGGGAAAAAATTCCGGAAAAAAGGTCAAAAATCTAGTGTGAAGGTTGTGAAAAAGTAAATGAAAAAAATAATTGAACTCATCGAAAAAGAAACGGCGGAAGCGTTTTGGTCCTGTGGATATGATGCGAAATATGCAAAAGTGACGTTATCAAACCGGCCGGATTTGTGTGAATACCAGTGTAATGGCGCGCTTGCGGCGGCAAAGGCATATAAAAAAGCCCCTATGCCCATTGCAGAAGAAACGGCGGCAAAACTAGCGGCAAATACTATGTTTTCTATGGTGGAAGCCGTAAAGCCGGGATTTTTAAATTTCCGTTTAAACGAAGCGTATTTAGCGGGATATTTAGAAGAAATGCGGGCGGACAAAAACTATTTTGGCTTAGAACGGGCGAAAGAGCCGAAACGGATTTTAATTGATTATGGCGGGCCAAACGTTGCGAAGCCACTGCATATCGGACATTTACGCTCTGCCATCATCGGGGAAAGCATAAAAAGAATCGGGCGTCTTTTGGGGCATGAAATGATAGGAGATGTGCACCTTGGCGACTGGGGCCTTCAGATGGGTTTAATTATTACGGAGTTAAAAGAACGGAAGCCTAAATTGCCCTATTTTGAGGAAGATTATACGGGAGAGTACCCAAAAGAAGCGCCGTTTACCATATCGGAATTGGAGGAAATTTATCCGACGGCAAGCATGAAATCCAAAGAAGACGAAGCGTATAAGGATAGGGCGATGCAGGCGACGTTTGAACTGCAAAGCGGCAAACGCGGTTATCAGGCGCTTCTTTCGCATATACTTGACGTGTCTGTGTCGGATTTAAAAAGAAATTATGATAATTTGAATGTATCCTTTGATTTATGGAAAGGTGAATCGGACGCGCAGCCTTATATTCCGGCAATGGTGCAGAAAATGAAAGACGATGGATATGCGTATCTAAGTGAAGGGGCGTTAGTCGTTGATGTAAAAGAGGAGAGCGACGCGAAGGAAATTCCGCCCTGCATGATTTTAAAGTCAGACGGGGCTTCCCTTTACAATACGACGGATCTTGCCACGATTGTCTGGCGTATGAGGGATTACAAACCAGATGAAATTATTTATGTCGTGGATAAACGGCAGGAATTGTATTTTACTCAGGTATTCCGCTGCGCGAGGAAAACAAAGCTTGTAGATAAGGACACAAAACTTATTTTCCATGGATTTGGCACGATGAACGGCAAGGACGGCAAGCCTTTTAAGACTCGGGAAGGCGGCGTTATGCGTTTAGAGCATCTGGTGTCGGAAATCAATGAGGAAATGTATAAAAAAATTATAGAGAACCATACGGCAGTGAGTGAAGAAGAAGCAAGGAAAACAGCCGGCATTGTTGCGCTTTCTGCGATTAAATACGGCGATTTGTCCAATCAGGCGTCAAAGGATTATATATTTGACATTGAGCGGTTTACTTCTTTTGAAGGGAATACAGGCCCATATATTTTATATACGATTGTCCGGATTAAGTCGATTTTGGCTAAATACGAAGAACAAGGCGGATTAAATCCGGATGCGCGCATACTTCCTGCAAAATCAGACAGTGAAAAGGCATTAATGTTAGAATTGAGCCGTTTTGGGTCTGCGGTGGAAAGCGCGTTTTCTGAGACGGCGCCGCATAAAATCTGCGCATATATTTATGGGCTTTCCAATGCGTTAAATCATTTTTACCATGAAACGAAAATTCTATCGGAAGAAGATGCGGCGGCGCGCGCCGGATATATCTGTCTGTTAATGCTGACAAAAGATATTCTTGAAACCTGCATAGACGTTTTAGGATTTTCTGCGCCGGATCGTATGTAGAACGGAGTTTCCTATGGCAAAAAAAGTATATGCAGTCCGTAAAGGCAGAGAGACAGGGATATTTGACACATGGGATCAGTGCAAATCGATGGTGCATGGCTATAAAGGGGCGGAATACAAAAGCTTTGCGACAAGAGAGGAAGCGCAGAGATATATAAGCCCTCAAAAAGAAGAAGCGCCGATAGATCTGAAACATACCGTAACCGCCTATGTGGACGGCAGTTATTCAAAAGAACTCCATAGATATGCGTATGGATGCGTGATTTTATATCAAAGTCAAAGGCATGAATTTTCCGGCGCATCGGAAAATCCCGATTATCTGGAAATGCGCAACGTCGCTGGAGAGATTACCGCTTCAATGAAAGCCGTGGAATGGGCGGTTGCAAACGGCGCGTCAGACATTGTTCTTTATTATGATTATTCAGGGATTGAGAAGTGGGCCAAAGGGGATTGGAAGACAAACCGCGCGGGGACACGGGAATACCGCCAGTTTATGGACGAGGCGGGAAAAAAAATTGCGATACATTTCCAAAAAGTTGCGGCGCATACCGGAGTGGAATTAAACGAATGCGCAGACCGTTTAGCAAAAAGCGCGCTGGCGCGTGTATGAAAAATGGAGGCGTTGGGATTGATAAGGCTGCATTACCTTTTTTCCGGAAGCGTTCAGGGCGTTGGTTTCCGTTACCATGCGTACTATATGGCGGGGAGGCTTCATCTTTCCGGATGGGTGAAAAATTTATCAGATGGAACTGTCGAAATGGAAGTTCAGGGAGAGGAATCCGGCATTGATGCGTTGATTTCGTCTTTTTATCAATCCGTTTCGATTCATATAGAAGATATGGAAATAAAGAGGCTTCCGGAAAAAGAAGGAGAAGTGGAGTTTCGTATTTTAAATTAATGTATTTTTTTAGAAATAAAACGGCAGGAAAGACGTAGAGGGTGGATCGATACGTCTTTTTTGCGCATAATCCGGCAGGATTGGGCAAAAAGAAGCGTCTCTTACGGTTTTACAGGGAGTTTTATCCACTGTGGAAACCGCAAGAGACGCATAATCAGATTACTTTCTATTCTGTTTTTCTATTTTTCCGTGCAAAATTCTACTTTTTCACCTTCCAGAATCATTTTTGTCGTTCTTACGGCGCACATCTTTCCACACATGGAACAGGTGTGGCGGTCGGACGGGGGCGCGCTTTCATAGTATTCTCTGGCCTTTTCTTTATCCAAAGCAAGGTCAAACATGGCATCCCAGTCTACGTTACGCCTTGCGTCAGACATGGCGTTGTCATGCTCTCTTGCATTTGGGATTCCTTTGGCAATGTCTGCGGCGTGGGCGGCAATGCGGCTTGCCATGATTCCTTCTTTGACATCATTTAAATCAGGAAGCCGGAGGTGTTCTGCCGGAGTGACATAGCAGAGGAAGTCCGCCCCGCTTGCCGCGGCAATGGCTCCTCCGATTGCGGAAGTGATATGGTCGTAGCCGGGGGCGATGTCAGTGACAAGGGGGCCAAGCACATAAAACGGCGCGTTATGGCAGAGCCGTTTCTGAAGTTTCATATTCGCTTCAATTTCGTTCATTGCCATATGGCCGGGGCCTTCCACCATAACTTGAACATCTTTTTCCCATGCGCGTAATGTGAGATTGCCAAGTTCAATCAGTTCACTGATTTGCCCTGCATCGGTAGAGTCGTCAATACAGCCGGGACGCAAGGCGTCGCCTAAGCTGATCGTCACGTCGTATTCCCGCAGGATTTCCAACACTTCGTCGTAGTATTCGTAGAAGGGGTTTTCGTTTCCGGTCATCATCATCCAAGCGAAAAGCAGGGAGCCGCCGCGTGAGACGATGTTCATACGCCGCTTGTCCCTTCGGAACGCTTCCACGGCGCGGCGGTTGATTCCGGCGTGGATTGTCATAAAGTCCACGCCTTCTTCTGCATGGGCTGTAACCACACGCAGGAAGTCTTTTGCCGTGATGTCTAACAGGTCTTTTTCAAGGTAGCCAATGGCATCGTACATAGGGACAGTGCCAATCATAGCGGGTGATTTTTTGATGAGTTCCTTGCGGAAGGTATTTGTTTTTCCGTAGTTGCTTAAATCCATAATGGCTTCGGCGCCGTATTTTATGGCAAGGTCGACTTTCTGCATTTCAATATCATAGTTTTTGCAGTCGCCGGATATGCCAAGGTTGACGTTGATTTTTGTTTTTAACCCCATGCCAATGCCTTCTGGGGAAATGGAAGCATGGCGGATATTACAGGGGATAGCGATTGCGCCGCTTGCTACGCCTTCCCGCAGTTTATCCGGGGAGATGGATTCTTTTTTTGCTACGGTTTTCATTTCCGGTGTGAGGATGCCGGATTTAGCGGCTTCCATTTGTGTTTTGTATTGATTCATGTGTTTGCTCCTTTTTGGTTTTAGCGGCAGTTTTTTGCAAACCGCCAGTTTATTTTTTCATTATTTTTAAGACGTTTCCATTTGGGTGAAATTTGCCATATGGTTGAGCGGGCCGCAGCCTTTGCCTAAGTTTAGGGAGGCGGAGAGGGCGGCCGAGAGATAGTCTTTGGCGTTTTTTATGGCTTCATTCAGGCTGCTGCCTTTGGCTAGGTTTGCGGCTATGGCGCTGGACAGGGTGCATCCGGTTCCGTGGGTGTTGGCTGTATCTATGCGGCGGCCGCGGAACCATTGCAGGGTTTCGCCTGTGCATAACAGGTCGTTTGCGTCGTTTCGGCTGTGTCCGCCTTTGCAGAGGACGGCGCATCCGTAGGCGTGACAGATCGTTTGGGCGGCTTTTTGCATATCTTCTTCGTTTTTAACCATAAGTCCAGAGAGTGTTTCCACTTCTGGAATGTTTGGAGTGATTAAGGTGGCTAAGGGAAGAAGTTTTTGTTTTAGGGTTTCTATGGCTTGTTCATCGATTAGGCGGGAACCGCTTGTGGAAACCATTACGGGATCAACAATGATGTTTTGGGCATGATGGCGTGTAAGGCTCTCTGCGATGGTCTGAATTAATCCGGAGGAGGAAACCATGCCTATTTTAACGGCGTCAGGAACGATGTCGTTAAAAATGGCGTCTATCTGCTGGCGTAAAAATTCCGGCGTTACTTCTAGGATAGCTGTTACGCCTGTGGTGTTTTGGGCGGTCAGCGCGGTGATGGCGGTCATTGCGTATACGCCGTTTGCGGTCATGGTTTTTATGTCGGCTTGGATTCCGGCGCCGCCGCAAGAGTCGCTTCCGGCGATGGATAATGCTGTTTTCATGTCAGTTCTCCTATTCTATCATGGATTGAAGGGCTGTTTTCAGTTCTCTGGCTTCTTGTCTGATGTTTTGGGCGCCAAATAAGGCGGATATGACCGCGGCGCCGCTCATGCCCCCGCCTTTTAGTTCGTCAATGTTTTCGCGGGCGATGCCGCCAATGGCAACGACCGGAATAGAGACGGACGCGCAGATGGCTTTTAATTCTTCTTTTGTAATCCGTATAGCGGTTTGTTTGGTGGGGGAGGGGAATAAGGCTCCCGAACCGAGATAGTCTGCGCCTGCCGCTTCGGCGGCTTTTGCCTGTTCCACTGTTTTGGCGGTTGCGCCGATTATAAAATTATTTGCCGCCATGGCGCGGATTTGGGCGACCGGAGCGTCGTCAATTCCGACATGGACGCCGTCTGCCCCGCTTTTTAGGGCGACTTCTACGTTGTCGTTGATGATAAGGGGGACGCGGTAGGGTTCGCACAACTTTTTGATTTCTCTGGCTTCTTCGATGAAAGCGGTTTCTTCCATGTTTTTTTCACGAAGCTGGAGCATGGTGACGCCGCCTTCTAAAGCTTCTTTGATTTGTTCCTGTAAAGTCTGCCTGCCAGTGAAGCTTTGGTCTGTAATGGCATATAGCAATAGGTGTTCTTTTTTAAAACGCATGGCATTTACCGTCCTTTATTTGTAATTGGCATTTTGGATAGGCTGTTTATAAGGGTGGGAATGTGTCCGCGCTGCATGGCGCTGCTCATAATACATATGCCGCTTGCTCCGGCGTTTCGGACGGACTTGGCATTGTCTTTTTGGATTCCGCCAATGGCGTAAACGGGAATGGAAACGCTTTGGCAGATGCTTTTTAAAAAGGGGATTCCCCGTCCGGCAAGCCCTTTTTTACAGTCAGTTTCAAAAATATGTCCGGCTGTAAGGTAGGAGCAGCCCAAAGCTTGGGCTTCAGCGGCTTCTTCTATGGAATGGCAGGAAGCGCCTAAGATTTGAAAACGTTTTTTTTGGGCGTCGGTCATTTGCCGCAGCAATGGGAGCGGCAAGTGGAGCGCGTCTGCTTTCAGCCGGATTGCAGTGGGTATGTGGCTGTG
>OFGM01000358.1_pt1 | contig 46487 bp, 51 predicted proteins | sample 1521741 | NCBI WGS metagenome assembly OFGM01 (sample SAMEA3504079, study PRJEB24116) | mouse gut metagenome | biome: mouse gut; feature: mouse-associated habitat; material: faeces | place: Denmark | collected 2011
CCCGTTGCAACACAAGGGTTTTCCGATTTGTCCTTATTATGCCATAAGGGCATACTTACGCTACTATTTTTGCGCAAAATTGGCTAATTACTAGAAGATATTTGCGTTGTTACGGGCTCTTTGTTGGTGAATATAAACAATTTTAACAACAAGAATTTATCAGAATAGCACAAACATTTCGCTTTTGGCATACGCGTGACATAAGGAGGTTAGCAATGTCGCAGATCGTGAAATCGGCTTCTAGCTTAGCCCTGTTAGTATGTAGGCAAAAAAGCTATATCATCATAAATTCCTTTGCAATTTTTTGTTGAAGAAACCGTCAATATGCGGTATAATAAAATTGATTTGAACAACAATCTTGTTATGAGCTTTTATGGCAATACGGCAAAAAGTGACGGTGCAAATTATGGAAGCATGTGCCTAGCTCAATGCCTAATACGCTTCAAACAAGGACTGTTAGCAACAACAACTAACGAGAACACAGCGACCGCGAGTTTCAAAACGATATTGCAATTCTCACATCTGATCAGCGGGTCGAAAAAATGTTGCCAGTATCTATACGAGCGAACATATCCACTTCAGATTTCTTTAGGGATGTTTTAACTGATTTTTGAACTTCCTCATTTAGGATTAACATCAGAAATACACATAGATGAGTTGCTTTTTATTATTGTGATATAAAATAAGATACATCAGATTTATATTTCAATTTAGAAAGAGAGATATGGTTATGACGATTTTTGTCTTTGTTGCGGATGGATGGGGAGCAGTGAGTGGTGGGATTAACTGCTTTAACTATGATTTGGCAACAGCTTGTGCCCACATTAAAAAAAGTAATCAGGACATAAGAATCTGCTGCGCTATACCGGATCTCAATTCTGAACAGAAGGCCGAGATGCGGAAAGAGGGTATTATCCCGATTACGATTTCCAATGGAGCCTTTCACTCCCCAGAAGCAGCGCAGGTGATTTCCGATAAAATGAAAGCGGAGCGGGAGCTGCGGCGCTGTTATCCCGAGCGATGCAACACATTTTGCGTTGGGCATGATGTCTACACCGGTGGTCTCTCAAGGCAGCTTGCAGAGATATGTGACGGATGGAATATCGTATTTCATCATATGGATTATTCGTCATATTATTTGTTTGGCAAACACAACGTCCCAAGCTATAAAGAAAAGGTCAAGCGGCAAAAAACAATCTTGGGCCACGCAGATTTAGTCTGCGCGGTTGGTCCGATGCTGCTTCAGTCAGCCGAAGATATGGTGCGGGAAACGAACACCAGAACGATAGAAGTTTTCCCAGGGTTGGCCGCGTTTGATAAGCTGGAGACTCCCCCAAACCGATTCGCACCCATCGTTTTCGGAAGAATCGAAAAAAACAATCAAGCCATAAAGCAAATACCATTAGCTATTGATGCTTTCGCGGCGGCGATTGCGGGAGATAAAGACACTCCCATTATTAACAACAATCCAACGCTTCGTGTCGTTGGATATGAAGCCGATGACCAGGAGGAGCTCACAAGGGAGGTTGAGTGCCTTCAAGAGCGGGTCTTCAAAATCGCCGGTCGTATGTGCAACGTCGTTCCTTACCCATATACGCATGATCGGGCAGAGTTGGGCGGGTTGCTTCGGTCCGCGTCAGCGGCTATGATGCTTTCGCTACACGAAGGCTTCGGTCTGGTGGGCTATGAGGCGATCGCAGCGGGGATTCCGCTGATATTATCCAAAAATACAGGATTATATATGTTCCTGGAACGAGAACATCTGGAACATTTAGTGTACGCGGTACAAGTTAACGGTTCAAGTTCAGGTGAAAAATATTCGGATGATGATTTACATACGGTAGCCAGAGCATTGCGGGATATCCGTCAAAAGGAAAAAGGGTATAAGGAAAACGCACTTAATCTACGTAAAACCTTGCTGTCAAGAAAAGACAAATACTCTTGGGATGCTGTGGCTGCCAGCTTTATCGACAGCGTATTGCAGGAGTTCGAGGATGAACTGAAGATCGATTCCACTGTTTTTTACAGCCCAGATAAGGTAATAAAGCTTAGCGCAGACCTCAAAGCCGGCACTTATACGGAGATTACATTTAAGCCGTCTCCCAACAAACGAGTGTACGCAGTTACGGGAAGAAATTCCCTTGCATCACTTGTAAACAGCTTGCAGAAAGAGTTCGAAGCAAATTACGATATTTTTGTTTATAACATGAACATGCAAACTGGAGAGGATGAAAGCTCTGCCTGTTCAGACTTTCTTAACAACTGCCAGACAGTGTTCGGAGAAGAAGGCGACCCTGATATACCAGGTTTCAAATATATACTGGGCAAGCGACTTCATAAAACCATTCTGATACTGGACGATTTCCCGATAAAGCCCGCACCCAGTTTTGAAGATCTGTTTTTTTACTTGAACAGGTTGAATAATGATTTTTACATTTTTGCCGTCAATCATTCGGACTCTCAGTTAAAAATAGTGCCGTTTCATAAAAATTCGCTTGAGGCGCAGAGTCCAACCGTCGTGCAGAAGCCTGTTTCATTGCATTTAACCGCTGAACAGCAGTTACTGGCGAAAGTCTTAGCATTTCGGGGCAAAAGAGGTTACAGCAAACGGCTCATCAGTTATATCTGTATCGGCATGAATGCGTACCAAGATAAAATTGGGGGCCCTCCGGTCTTTGAACATCCCACGGATATGGAGCGAGAATTAAAAGAGCTGAATCTGATTGAAGAATACTCTGAGTACAGCTACCAAAATGTAAATCAATACCTAGCAGCGGCAGCGGGACTTGAATTGAATGACAAGCTTTATGCGCTGGGATTATCCAGGCTGGGTCTTTTCTATGCAAGATGCTATCACCGCGGCAAGGGGCGGGATCAACAGCCCGACTGGGGATATTTCAGCTGTAAATGCTTTGCAGATGCTGCAGGCCTCGATAGCGAGATAAGAAACGAGATTAAAGCTGATTATGAAAAATTGCTCAATAGAATGAGAAAAAGGGCTATGGATACGTCAGACTACAGCCGGTATTTAGGTGCACTTCAGAAGTTCATCGACGAGTACAAAGACCCAAATGATCCGTGGATGTGGTATACCATCATACATTGCGAGACACTTTGCTGTCCCAATGCGGATACGCTTCATAGGCTAAATCATGTTTTGCAAACAGAGTTTCCTGATGACAGCAAGGAGAACCGAAGTGGAAATGCGTTGTATGTGCAGCTTATCCGCCTAGTCGCTGAACTGGAATATGAGCTGGATATTGATAGTTCACTTGAACACTTAATAAATCAAATCAAGGCGTTTTCCCAAGATCTCTTGTCTACCACTGCGTGGAACCAATGTCTATCGACTGTTGTTAGTCTTGTGATAGAATATGAGAACTTTGATTTGGCGGGTGAGTATTTAGAACGGTATAAAACCAGTTCAGGGACTGATAATCCTTATCCCAAAGTAATCGCTATTGCTATGGAGACTAACTTGAGCTTGGCAAAATATGCCGCAGGGCACGAAGTTAATCTGACCACTGTTTTACCAAACATAAGGGATGCATACCGGATGGCTGAAAATATATTAAAGGATTATCGTGCACAAGGTTGGACAGTCGGGCTTTGGGGAGAATGTCAAACATTACTAAATAATGCATACGGCGAAGGTAATCTACGAAAGTCTATGCACTTCCGCAAGAACAGTGGAGAGAAAACGAAGACTTACAGAAACTGGTTGCGGCGGATATCTAAATACTCACTGCAACCGTTTACTAAAAAGCTTTTAAAAGAGGAGCTGGACCGGGTGGGAATTCAGACACATGTAGGCGTTTAAGACCATGCATTCTCTTTGTAAGTGCAGTAATATATGCTATCTGACAACACGTATGGTCTGATATCTCATGCAAATCTTTCATACACAAAGCGTGAGACTATTGAGCAAATTATGGTTCCCACCCCACCCATGTATATTTTGAACAAGCATACTTGCCTTGACTTCAAGTCTTAGCCCCTCGAAATAGCTTCAAAAAATCTTGATTCTGCCCCGATACCTTGGTCCAAGGAAATTTGTCCTTTGCGTGCAGTTTTCGTTTATCATCCCCTCCCGTAGACCCCATTTTAGGGTCGTTTTTTGGTGGAAAAAGAATAAGGACAAACAGCCAACTCCTTGCAACGCAAGGGTTTTCCGATTTGTCCTTATTATGCCATAAGGGCATACGTTCGCTACGCTGGCCTTGCAGAACGGCGTGGACATCAAGACGGTTTCCGGGATGCTGGGCCACTACAGCGCAGGGTTCACACTGGACACCTACACCCACGTCACCACCTCGGCGAAGAAGGAAGCCGCCAATACGATGGGCAGTATCCTCTCCGGCGCTCTCCAGTAGTTTCCAGACGTTTCCCCGTATGGGTCACGGTTTGGGTCAGAAGAAAACCGCAAAAGTAAACACATCGGAAAAGTTCCAAAAATTAAAGAAATCTCCGCAGAATCGTACGATTCTGCGGAGATTTTGGAACCAGTCAACACTATAGATGCCATTAGTTCATTGTTATTTCATTTACAATCACATCGTGTAATGTGATATAAAAATGCATTTAGCTTTTCATTTGCATCAATGATTCTCTTATATGCGGCAAGAGTTCTTCCTCTATTTTGTGAGAATACTGAGAAAAAGCAAAGCGATGATATCGTTGCTCGCGGTCATTTCCATTCATGGTTACTATTTCTAATAAAGAATCCACAAGAGGGACGACATATTCCAGAGTTTCAAATTCAAAAATAAATTCCGCTTTTCCCATTATTTCGTATACCTTGTCGTAGGCATCTATTGCGAGTGCCTTAATATAATCGGCATTTTTATCATTCTCAATATGCAAAAAATAATTCCCCTTATTAAAAGAACTTGCGACAAGCGAAATCGCTGCCTCGGCATCTTTGGCATTTGGTAAGAGATGCCCAATCGTAATGCAAGTTTGAATCGTATTATAAAACTCAAAACGTTTTTCAAAGAGGGCAATTCTGTTCTGTTGCTCTGCAATTTCGGCCTGCTGCATAGCAATTTCATTCTGGTTTCTTGCTATCTCATTTTGCCTGTTCGCAACAACAAGTGCCACTACAACTGCCGTTATGGCACCAAGCGCAGAAACCCAACCACCAACAGCATCAATGGCTGCCCAACTGTTTTCCAGCGCAGGAGAGTATGTAATACGGAAACCAATAGCGAACAAAAACACTGCCACAGAAATCAATGCTACAATTATCCAAAAAGAAGGGCTGCACTTTTTGAAAAAATTCATATTCCTTTCGCCTCGCTTTTGCCTTATATAAACATATTGATGTTTGACGTTCCTACCCTTTGGTAGAAAAATACACAGGTGCGACATACTCGCACAGCCACACGCCATTTTCCGACAGATAGAAAGCCACCCCGTCATGCGCCATCGCTTCTGCGTTGATCGTGATGACCACAGGCGAACCATGTCGGCGGCCTACCACCAGCGCAGTCTGAAAATCGCCAGAGAGGTGGACGTACTGACGGCTCATTTTCTTGATCCCTTCCTGCTGGATAGCCGGAAGGAACCTCGCCGCTGTTCCGTGATACAGATAACGGGGAGGCTGCACCGCAGTCAGCTCTACATCTACCTGTAGAGAGTGCCCTTGATTGGCCCGGATCTTCGTGTGGTCTGTATTGAAGGAATAGCGCTGCTTATTATTTTCGCGGACAATACGCTCCAGCGTTTCCATGTTTATCTGCCGTCCGCTGCGGCGTACCCCGGCCAAAAGCTCCTGAACATCTGCCCAGCCGTGCTCATCGAGGGAGATCCCTGCCGCATCGGGGTTGTGCCGCAAAACCAAGCTGAGAAATTTTCCAAGCTTGACATCACTATGGCTCTGTGTGCGTTGATTTTCCATACACATTCTCCTTTTGCGCTCTATCGGATCAGGTGGGGTCGTCCCATCCTCCATTCCCACGGACCGTCCACGCCGTCTGCAAACCAGTAACGGACCGGCGTGAATTCCTCGATAGAAAAAATTGGGATTAAACAGGAAAAGAATGGCAGGAAGCCCGTCTGCTGTACCAGAGCTTCCAGTTCCATGGCATTGTGAACTTGCGGTTTCCGCATAGCCTGGGACCTCCCCGGCAGAATCATTTCCTCCAGTATAGCACATTTCCTCCGCCAAGTCGAGAGACATGTGGGTAGCAGCCGTGATTTGCTGTACCAGCACGCTTTTAGACCAGCCAAGCCGACGAGCTGCACGGATATACCATAACCGTTCCCGTATCGTCAGACCCGCCTCCAGAATAACAAGATTCTGCGTCCAGCCCAGAGACATCGCCTCAGCCATAATCTCAGGAGCGCTCGCGTATGCACAGTAAAATTCCCGCATCCGGCGCAGGTTCCGGGGAGAAAACCCAATCATATCAGAATATGCGCTTTGCAGATACTCCGCCGCCGCAATAGTGGCACCCTTTTCCTGATTATCACTGACCACCCGGCCTATCTCATAGTACAGTTCCATTTGCGGCAGATCTGTAGCCATAAGCACATCCAGCGCCGAAAACATGGTGCCATAATCAATGTTTTTCTTGATATTCATGGATTTTCCCCCTTTCCAAATTATTGTTTTCATCATTCAGAGCAGAGGAAAACGCTTCAGCCTGAAGCGCTTTCCCCTGCTCTGCTTTCCTATGCCTGTTCTAACCTGTGATATCCTGTGTGATCTCCGTACCGTCTTGCAGGTAAACCATGATCCGCTCCACAGAAACCACTCTGACCGTATCCACCAGTTGACGGACGGTCGCCTCATTCCACTCTATCAACTCTGGCGGGGCCTCCATCAGAAGGGATGCCGCCATATCCATTCGTTTGGCGGCTGCGGCGTTACTCCTGCGCTGTGCCTCCAGCCACGTCCGCTGCTCTTTCAGCCCAGCAATCTCATTGGTGATGGATTGAAACTCCGCCATATGTGCCTGACCGTCCATTTGCTCCGCTGCCTGTTCCAGCAAGGCGTTGAACCGGACTTCCAGTTCATTCAGCCGCCTCTGAACATCCGCCAGACTGATCGTCTGCCCCGGTATAGGAACCAGTTCCAGTTCCATGGCTTCAGATATCTGACAGGCCATATCCTCCCGTTTCCCCATAACTTTGTTGATAGCAGTCAGGATCGCCCTCTGGAGCGGTTCTTCGTCCAGTGTGGGGGAGTTGTGGCAGTATGTTGTCCCGTAGTCCAACCGGCTCACACAACGCCACACGGTGCGTTTCTTGCCCCGCTTCGCCCAGACGCAGCGGCGGTACAGGGTCCCGCACTCGCCGCACACAAGCCTCTCTGAAAGGGCGTATTTGCTGGCGTAGGAGGTCCTGCCCGTAGGCGCGTTCTTCCGGGAGGGGCTCCGGCCCGCGTTGCGTCGGGCCATCTCCGTCTGCACTGCGTCAAAGGTCTGGCGGTCAACGATCCCCTCATGGTGGTCTGGAAGCAGATACTTGGGAAGCTGCCCATTGTTGCGGATGGTCTTGCGGCTGATGCAGTCATTGACATATGTCTTCTGCATCAGGACGTCTCCGTAATATTTTTCGTTCGTAAGGATACCACGGATCACATTCAGACTCCATTCCGACTTTCCCTCCACATTGGGGATCTGCTCGGACTCCAATGTATCCTGAATCATCCGCAGGCTGGCGCCGGTCAGATACTGCTTATAGATCCGCTGGACCACCTCAGCCTGTTCCGGTATGATCTCTGGCTTGTTATTTTCTCCGCGCCGGTAGCCGTACAGCCGGTTGTACTGGATAATGGCCCTGCCCTCCCGCATGGCCTCACGCTTACCCCATTTAACGCGGGAACTCATGGTTTCGCTCTCCGCCTGGGAGAAGGCGCTGTGGATGGTGAGGAGCATTTCGTTGTCTGACTCCAGTGTGTTGATGTTCTGCTCCTCGAAGATAACGGCAATCCCCAGTTCCTTCAGAACACGGATATATTTGAGGGAGTCCACAGTATTCCGGGCGAAGCGGGATATGGATTTGGTGAGGACGAGGTCAATCTTTTTCTGCCTGCACTGGCGGATCATCCGCAGGAACTCCGGGCGCTTTTGAGCGGATGTTCCGGTTATGCCCTCATCCGCGAACAGGCCGGCCATGGTCCACTCAGGATTCGCCATGATTTTATCCGTGTAGTAGGTCCGCTGGGCCTCGTAGCTGGTGAGCTGCTCCTCGCTGTCCGTGCTGACCCGGCAGTAGGCCGCGACGCGGAGCTGCCGCCTGACGGCGCTGGCTTTGGCGAATTCCGGATTTGCGGGAATCATGATGACGTTGGAGGCAAGATTCGTATTGCTCATAGCGCTATACTCCTTTCAAAGATTTGTCCATTTTTAAGATGGATCTTGACCTTTTGACTGTGAATCTCCACTTTACTGACAGCGGATTGGAGAAGTCCTGCATCCAGGTTCTCCATAGGGGCATGCCGCTGAAATAGCCGTTGAAGCCGTTGGGTTTCATACTCCTGATTGCCGATTCCTTCGTATTGCGCGGCGGCCAGTTCCATCGCCAGACGCTTTGCGGCATCCTCATTGATTGGCTGCTGCTCCAGCTCATGATCCAAGGCCGACCGCAGTTCCAAAACTCGGTTAAGGCTGGCGGGTATCGGTTGCGGGGCACTGATTTGCTGAGGCTCCATAATCAACAGATTGAGCAGACGCAGCACTGTCTGTTCCACCTCTGCACCGCTCCCTCCACTCAAGCGGCGAAGGACCTTCTGAGCATCCGTCTTTTGCGATGGGGTTATCTTGCTGGAGCGTTTTTCACTGGCGCGTTCAAACATCTCCATGCTAATGATGGACGGCCAGCCCGGTTGTCCAGTGTATTTTCCATTCTCCAGAATCCGCGCCACCATGTTTTTGTTCCAGAGCCTGCCCTGATCATATGGCATATCCTGGTTCCGCAGATTCTCCACCAGGTCCTTGTAGGATGCGCCAAGAATGTACTGCCGAAAAATGTATGTTACTATTTCTGCCTCCTTTGGATGTACCACAATCTTCCCCAGTTCCATCCGGTAGCCGAAGGGCAGCTTCCGATTAGCAGCCATATCACCGCACTGTCCTTTCAATAGATTCTGTCAGCTCCAGCCCGTTTTTCAGCCGGAACCGCAGCCGCTCGTTGTTTTCCACGATGATCCTGTCAACGAGCTCCCCGAACAGTTCCCCATCGAATTTCTCCAGAAAATCCGGCCCGGCTTCAATAGCATCGATCAATGCCTGCGTCTGCGTGATAGTATCATCCCGGCGGGCATTCAGAAGGCGTTCCTTTTCCAGTTTTACGGCGCGGAGCTGTTCGGCCAGCTCATTGCTTCGGGATATAAAAATGTCAGGATCAACGCCGCCCTGCTGCTTGAGCATGGCCAGAAGTTGATTCTGACTGGTAATGTTTGATATTCGCTTGTTCAGTTCGATAATATCCTCGCTCCAGAGCATCCGCTGATTGCGAACTGTCCGTAGAGTGGCGAGCATCTGAGGAAGGACGCCTGAGCCCTGGTGCTTGAGTTTGCAGTACAGACGAAGGAAGGCAGCGTGGATTTGCGTTTCCGGAACCGCACCTACAGGACAGGAGTGGCTATTCACATCATGTGTCCGGCAGATATGATAACGCTTTCCGTTGATCTTTTTCTTTCTGGTGTGTGATCCACAACAGCCACAATATATAATTCCGGCAGGCATTGAAGCGCATATCTCCCGGCCTTTGAAGCAGGTTTCTTTGCGTTGAGCAAGTAATTGCTGCACCCTATCAAATTCATTCTGAGTAATAATTGCTGGATGTGTACCCGCTGCAAAATACCGATTACGTTCACCATGATTTCTCCGCTCTTTTCGCGGGAGTTCATCAGTTCGATAGCTTTTTTGCCAGATAGAATTGCCTGTATATTTTTCATTTCGGAGTATCCGTGCGATGGATTTATAAGTCCACAGGCGGCTGGAATTACTGGGGCTGAGCTGATTCATCTTCTCCGAAATTTCCCGAGTATTATGTCCGGATAAATACTCTGCGAAAATTTGGCGCACCACCTGCGCTTCGGAATGGTGAATAGTAATCTCCCCATTCACTTTTCGGTATCCATATGGCAATGTTGCGGGCATAAATGTTCCCATTTCCATCCTCATCTGGATGCCCCGTCTCACATGGCTGGATATTGACTCGCTTTCCTCTTGCGCGATAGAGGCGAAGATGGCGGTCAACATCTCCCCTGACAGCTTTGCCGTATTGATATGCTGTTCTTCAAACTCGATCCCGATGCCCAGCACCTTCAGTTCGCGGATCGCCGCCAGACACTCTGTGGTATTCCGGGCGAAGCGGGAGATGGATTTACAGAGGATCTTGTCAATCAGTCCTCTGCGGCAATCCGCCATGAGACGCTGGAAGTCCTCGCGTTTTTCTACAGATGTACCGGTGATACCTCTGTCCGCTAATGTCAAGCAGGGTCTAAAAATAAATTGTAAACAAATTGTGAATGGTGTCGAATGAGAGGACCGCCTCCCCAAAGGTAACGCTACTGCTTTGCCATGTTTAACTTCATCCCACTGGCTTGCAACAATTCAAGCAATATTTCCATATTGGTCTGAGAAATACTGCCATCCTCACAGATCAATTCAACCTGATGCTCTTTCAGCCAGTTCAAATATCGGTCAGTCTTTTCAAGGCTACGTCCCAAACGGCAAAGGTTCTTTACCAGCAGGAAGTCGATTTCTCCATTTGCCACGGCCTCGGAAACCTCGGCCAATCCTCTGTGGGAGAAGTCAAGTCCGCTGGAGTGTTCAGCGGTAGTGCCTACAATTTCAAGGCCCTGCTTCTCTGCGTATGCCTCCAAACTTCTCTGCTGGACTGCCAACTCCCAAGCGTTAGGATAGGCAACTCTGCAATAAATCCAGGTTCTGTTATGCTCCATGTTGATGCTCTCCTTGTAAATCAAGTATCAGCTTTTCCAGTTCGTCACGGAAATTCCAGGCAATTTCAAGCCGCTTGTCAGGATAGATGCGGACTTCTCTCAAGACTTCCGTCACAATCTCACCGGTGATTTCCTCGACTTCCGTATACTTCTCAAAAGTAGAAACGAAACTGTTCTGCAAACTGCCATTCTGCCCCACGTTCTCCAAAGTGGCTTCAATCTCGGCAATTCGGGCAGCAACGGTATCTCTATGCTGGACAGCGGCGGCTTTTGCGGCAAGGTATTCCGCTTTGCTGACCTCACCCAGCGCAAAGGATTCGTACATCCCACTGATTTGCTGGCAAAGCCGTTGATGCTTTTCCCGCAATCCAGAGAGGGACTTCACCATAGCGGTGGTGTCCTTTTGCCGCACTCGATGCTGTTCTTCCCATAATCGGCGCAGTTCTACCGCCATCAATGCCTGCACTCGAAGCCCCTCCAAAACAGCGTCCAGAATATCATTCTCTGGCGTTCGCTCCGCACAGGTATAGGCAGCGTTCATGCGGGGGGTACGGCAGTAGAAATACATCTGTTTCCCTATGGTATAAGACATTGTGTAGCCACAAACGCCGCAGCGGATTTTGCCATGTAGCGGCCAATCGTGCTTTTCCAGACCATCACGCTCCGCAAAGGCCCGCATCGCCGCTTGTGCGCGGTCAAATTCTTCCTGCGTCACAATACCCTCATGGGTGTTCTCTACGGTGATCCAGTCCGCACGGCTGACCTTGACCGTATGTGTGCGGCCCACCATATCCCGTATTCGTTTCCCAAAGATGTTTTTTCCAATATAGCGTTCATCCCGGAGAATTTTTGATACGGTTTTATCTGTCCAGAAATTATCCTCGAAAATGCTGGGCCATCTGGTACGGGAGCATCCAGCCGACCGTTTATAGAGCATGGGCGTCGGCACAGCCTCACGGTTTAGAAGCGCCGCGATTTCCTCTGTTTTCTTACCGTCTGCCATCAGGTGGAAGATGCGCTGTACTGTCTCCGCCGCTGACTGGTCGATCATCAGACGGGTCTTATCAGTCGGGTCTTTAATATAGCCATATGGGGCGAACGGCGAGAGGAAGTCTCCCCGCTGGGCGCGAAATTTTTTGGCGCTCCGCACTTTCCGGGACAAATCTCTGCTATAAAGGTCATATAAGAGGGTCTTAAAAGATGTTTCCAAACTGTCCACATCCGTGGGCCGGATGCTGTCAAAACCATCGTTCACAGCGATAAAGCGCACACCCAGGAAGGGGAACACGCAGGAAATGTAGTTACCCACAATCAGGTAGTCGCGGCCGAAACGGGATAAATCCTTGACAACGATGCACTGGATTTTTCCCTGTTTCGTCTGCTCGATCATCTCTTGGACGGCGGGACGCTCAAAGTTTTTGCCGCTCCATCCATCATCGCAGAACTCGATCACATCTGTGTCAGCCAATTCCGGGGTACGGCTGATAAAGGCATCCAGTAAATTGCGCTGGTTCGTAATGCTGTTGGATTCAATCTTACCGTTTTCCCCTAAATCATCATCCTCTGAGGAAAGCCGGATATATTTTGCGGTGGTATTACTCATGCAGACACCGCCTCTCCCTCGGACACCAAAAACTGGAGCAGGGCGCGGTATTCATCTTGGTAACGCAGGACGATACTCACACGATTTCCAGCATCGACTTCCACACGCTCAATCAGCGCATGAGCCATGCCCTCTGTCAGTTCTGTTTCCTGTCGGTACTGAATGCAAGTAGTAAGCCAGGGATTTTCGGTGGTCTGATGGCGAGTGTCTTTCTGCTGCTGTTCCAATGCTTCCAAGCGGGCTTGGGCACGTTCCATGTCGGAACGATACTTCTGCTTCATTTCCGTGTATTCCCGCTCCGTCATTAGTTTGTCGGCGTAGTTCTGATACAAGCTGTCATAGAGCATTTTGGCACGGGAGAGTGCCTGTTTTACAGTCGTGACTTCATGCTCCACAATGGCCCTTTGGCTGACGGCCTTTGTTGACCGGCTATACTGACGCACCAACTTGTCCAGATTTTCAGCCAGCGCAATCTCCCGCCGCAAGGTGTCCCAAAGGATTTCCGTCAACTCTGTTTCATGGAGATTCTTCTTCGGGCAGGAAATTGGATTGCTTGCATGGGTTCGGCAGATATAGTTGTAGTAGAGATGGGTTCCTTTATTTGTAACATTCTTATACCGCGTCATGGTTCGTCCGCAGTCCGCACAGTAAATCAGCCCGCGCAGGATATTGGGGATTTTCCCCAGCCCGTCATGCCGCCCTAAACGCTCCTGGTAGGTGCTGCTGGCATCCTCCGCCATCCGTTGAACCGCACGGAAGGTATCTTCGTCTATCAGCGGTTCATGGGTGTTGCGAACGATGATCCACTCGGATTCCGGCACCTGATAGGGTTTCTTTCCCTCGGAGAAGCCGGAGCGTTTGCGCCCTTGAATCATGTGGCCCAGATAAACCTCATTAGTCAGGATTTTCTTGACCGCATAGACGCTCCAGAGCGTATTTGCGTAGCGTTCTGATTTGGCGTCGCCTTTCAGATAATGATACCGGGCAGGAGAAGGAACACCCCGCTCATTCAGCTTCCGGGCGATATTCTGATAACTCAGGCCGGAAAGCCGCCACTGAAACATATCCCATACCACCGGCGCGGTTTCCTCATCAGGCTCGATCCTGTGGCGGTCCTCGGTACACTTATGGTAGCCATATGCCGCCCAGGTGCCAATAAAATCACCGTTCTGCTGCTTTGTTGACAGCGCGGGAAGTATTTTTCTGGATATGTCCTTGCTATAAACTGCGTTCATTATGTTTTTCAGCGGCACAATATAGCCGTCCTGAGAACGCTCGGCGGTCAATGTGTCAAAATAGTCATTGACAGCAATAAACCGTACTCCCAGGAGGGGGAAAACTCCCTCCAGATAGTTGCCAGTTTCCCGATAATTCCGCCCAAACCGGGATAAGTCTTTGACTACGATACAGTCCACTTTTCCGGTTCGCACATCCTCCATCATCCGCTCAAACTCCGGGCGGTCAAAGTTCGTTCCTGTCCGTCCGTTGTCACAGTATAGATCATAGAGCCGCATATCCGGCTGACTGGCGATGTAGCTTTGAATCAGTTCCTGCTGTGTTTCAATGGTGTCTGCCCCTGGTTTGCCGCTGTCCTCCACAGATAGCCGGACATAGCCGCCTGCCTGATATACCTTTTTCGGGGCTTCTGCGGGTGCGGCTGGCGGCAGGATGGGATTGACCTTGCGTTTCGTCCTTGCCATCTTAGACCGCCTCCCTTCCGGGAAGCATCTCCTGGGCCTGTATGAGCAGGTCAAAGAGCCACTGAAATTCATTGTACCAGCGGTAGACAATCTCCACCCGGCGCTCACGGAAGATTAAGATGCGCTCGATCAGCGATACGACAATAGTGCGATCCAGCGAGGTAATATTCTGGTGCTTGCGGAATTGGGCCATCCATCCCTGGTTCTGGCTGAAACCGCTCATTTGCTTGTCGATTTCTGCTTGAATGGCCTCGGCCTGTTCCTCTGCTTCGGTACGGCGGTGGGAATAGGTTTTTTTCAAGTTTTGATATTCGTCACGGTCGATTACACCGTCATTTAGGCTTTCATAGAGGGAAAGCAGAAGGGTTTGATTGCGGTCAATTTCTTCCTGCTTCTTTCCAAGCCGTGCTTGCAGCTTCTTCACACTGGCCTGCTGAAGCCGTGCGGTATCGGTCAGTTCCAGCAGGTCGGAGAGGTCAATTACGTCCCGAATGTGCTTTTTCAGCGCGGTCAGAACAATTTCATCCAGGGCCTCTATCCGCATGGAATGGGAGGAACAGAGTTTTTCATTCTTGTGGGCAGCGCAGACATAGTACACATACCGCTTTTTGCCGGACGGAACCGTTTTGCGTATCATGGAACTGCCGCACTCGCCGCAGTAGACCATCCCGGAGAACAACTCCACGGCTTTGCCGCTGACGCTGGTTCTGGTGTCCAGGGCAAGCACCTTTTGAACGCTTTCAAAGTCGTAGCGGTCAATGATTGCCTCATGGCAGCCCTCTACCACCGCCCATTCCTCGCGTGGCTTCGTGACCAGCCGCTTGACCTTGTAGCTGGGTGTGGTCACACGGCCCTGCTCCAGCACTCCAATGTAAACCGGATTTTTCAGAATCCGCAGTACCATTCCGGCGCTCCAAACGGATTCTTCTTTCACTCGGAAGGTGGTGGAGTAGCGCATTCCCTGGGAACGCTTATAGTCCAGAGGCGTGGGGATGCCAGCCTTGGTCAGACGATCTGCAATATCCCCGGCACTGACACCTTCCAGCTTCCATCTGAACATATCCCGAACCACATCGGCGGCGTAGTCGTCTACCAGTAGGCGGTGATGGTCCTCCGGGTCCTTTTGGTAGCCAAAAACAGCAAAAGAGCCGATGAAATCTCCGCGTTGGCGTTTGATTTCAAGCTGGCTCCGTGTTTTTACCGAGGTATCCCGGCAATATGCCTCATTTATGAGGTTTTTGAAAGGGATTACCAGCTCATCAGATTCTGCGTTGCTGTGCAGGCTGTCGTAGTGGTCGTTGATTGCGATAAACCGCACACCGAGGAAGGGAAATAACTGTTCCAGATATTCTCCCACGCCCAGGTGGTTGCGGCCAAACCGGGATAAGTCCTTGACCACGATGCAGTTGATCTTACCTGCCTTGACCTCGGCCATCATCTCTTGGAAAGCCGGACGGTCAAAATTAGAACCTGTGTAGCCGTCGTCCACTTTGATGCCACACTCCCGCAGTTCCGGGTGGTGCGACAAATAATCACGGATCAGGTCTTTCTGGCCCGTGATGCTGTTGCTTTCGTCCTTGTCACCGTCCTCGCGGGACAGGCGGACATAACCGCAGGTATTCCATACCTGTTCAGCGGTCTGTTTCATATGCTTCGCCCCTTGTTGTCAAAGTTTAATCAGCAAAACACTTTAACAACAAGCGGGACACTTGTTTGTCCTGTTGCTCGGATGTTAACATAATATTTTCGAGTTGTCCAGAGTGTTTTGCAAAAAAGTTTTTCTCAGCACTTTGAGCGTATGTAGGAGAGCATCCTGTCCTCCAGTGTCACATCCGTATCAATGAAGCTGACCTTCACCACATATTTGCCATGACGGTAGCAATAGGGATTGCCAATCTGTCGAATGAAGTCCAAAATCCGCTCCTTCTTCGGCAGAGCGGTGTTGATCTCCACATCTCGAATATCCCGCAGGGTTGTCGGGTCCACAGTCCGAATATCCACATTCTGCATCGCTTCGACCTGTTCTCTGGTATAAGCGCACTGGCTCATATACTTCCTCCCTTCTGATTCAGCATATGCTTGTACTCTTGCTTCCATGCTCCGCAAATTACAGAACCGCCGCAGGCCATTTCTGCGGCGGTTCATTTGTAGGGAATCATCGCTTGAAACGGTAGGGCAGTTCCGAACCGCCGTTTTGCTGACCGTTGTATTTGTCCCGGATGATACGGGCGAAGCGTAGAGCGGTGTTATAGTCAATCCGCCCCTGACGGATGATCTCGTCGGGGCTGACGATAGACATACGCCGGACAAAGGCCCGGTCGCTCAATTCCATTTCATAAGTCTTGACGAACAGAGCCATACCAGAAAACATGGAGGCTTTCAGAGAATTGGGCGTACCCTGCCACGCTCCGGCCATCAGCGCCAGCATCCGGGAAAAGGCATCACCGCCTAAAAGCTGGTAGGCGTTGATAAGGGCACGAACGGCGGCGATCTCAAAGGGTTCGCCGGTCTGTGCCTCCAATGCCCAGGTAAAACCGCCGTCCTCCACCAGACGCTTGACCTCCATGATTTTTGCGTCCGAGCCAGCTTCAACCACAGCTTTGGTATGCTGCCGCAGGGTTAGACGTTTTTTGTCCGTGTCCAGCTTGGCATACATTTCCGCTTCTTCCGCATAGGTCAGGCCGGTATGGATGATGCAGGGGACGATTACATCCTTGCCGCCCGCCATCTGACGCATGGCCTCAATACGGTGCTGGCCGTCCAGAACATTGAATTTTCCATCCCGAAAGCTGACAACCACTGGGGACAGTTCGCGGCCGCTCCACTCCCGGATGATCTTGTCCACATCCTTCTGCTCCACGGGCCGCTGGTAGGGCAGACCGGAGGTCAGACGGCTGGTGGAGAGGGTGCGGATAGCGCCGGGATTGCTATACTCCACTTCGGGAAGGGGAAGGAAAGTCTGCTGTTCCGCCCGGTCCGGCTTGGGCGGGGCGTGTCTTTTGCGGTAGCTCATACGCTCATGCTCCTTTTCATTTGTTGCAGTAAATCATGTATAGCGGTTGAGATCGTACCAAACCGCTTTTTCAGATAATCAAACTGCACAGGCGTTATATCCGGGAAAACGACTGTGCAGAAGGGGTCGCTATACCATTCAAATTCCTTCTGGAATTTCTGGATGAAAGAATCCAGTTCGGCCAGCAGCGCATCCGGGGTATAACTGCAATCCTTATCATGGTTTTTCAAATCAGCAATAGATTCCTCAAAAGAGGCGTAATGTCTACCGCTGGACGAATAGGGAACAGCGGCAGGCATAGGGGCCTCTGGCGGCGGTGCTGGCTCCGGCTCTGCGGGCGGCGGCTGGTATTCATCTACCGAATGAATACTGCCCGCTACTAACTGGCTGGCCGCTTCACTCTGTTGCTCCGGGACCAGCCGGGAGAGATTTAATGCGTCCTTCTTTGTAATCTTGGCATCAGCATCCCGAATAATGTTTTTTGCTTCCGGTGTCAGATTCTTGGCGGTTTGAATATCACGCCGAACGGTCCGGGGGTCAACTCCCAACTTCTCAGCAGTATCATCTACAAAACTTTTTAACGTGGCGGACATTTTGTCCGTCACGTTGTTGCCCACAGCGCGGTTCATTCCGGCTGCCTGCGCAATTCCAACCTTTGTCTCTGGATGAAGTGCTTCGTATATCTCTTTCCGGCGCAAAAGCAAATCGCCATAGTCCATAGGGGATAGTTCAGCCCGGACAAAGTTCTCGTCTATCTCTGCCAGTTCCGCTTGCAGGCCCTCCAAGCCGCTGACCGTACATTCGATTTCCGTCCACCCCAGCAGTTTTGCCGCCTCCAGCCGGTGAAGTCCAGCAATCAGGATGTGTCCGCAGTCAACCGTGATTGGATTGAGCAGGCCCACTTCTGAAATGCTGTCCGCCAATTCTCGAATATCTTCCGTTTTGGCTTCCCGCCGCCCCGGATTGATCTTGATCTCGCTGATCTGAACCAGCACAGTCTCACCTCCCTGGCCTCCGGCCTCTTGATAATTCATCTTTGCCGGATGGAACACCTGGGGCCATAGTCCGCCTATGGCCCCAGGTCTTTCATCCGACCGTTGGGCGGGAAGAACCGCGCCGGTCCCGGTTGTGTCCTCTTTCTGTGAGGAAGTGACCGGCGCGGGTTCCCTTTGATACCCTTTCGTTAGAATGTGTGCCGTATTATCAGGCGGCATGACCGCCCTGCTGCTATCCCCCCGGCACGGGAGTATGTAAGTCCGCCTTGGTACGGCGACGCGATACCAACAGACGGTGACGGCAGGTGACTAAGCTGCCCAGGCCAATCCCTCAGTACCTCCCTTTTACCCTGCGATACGGGTTTTTGCGGTGCATCCCGCGTCTGCGGCGTTACCAATGCCGGACAAGCCGCCCAGATGTCGCTCGTACCTTTGATGTTATCGTTTTGACGGGCAGGGAGCGGAAAGGAATCACCTCCTTTTCTCCGGCCCTGGCCCGCAGGTAGTCTTTGCGATTGAACGGCTGATGCAGGATGCAGCACTTACATACTGAATATGAACGGGAGGCTTGTCCCGTTGTTTGTCAAGGTGCTGGGGTATGCGTCAGGGAGCAAAAAGATGAAGGATGCTGTTGAGCGTATCAAGATCATCTCCATCAAGCTGCACCCGCAGCCTGATTAGTAATGCGGTCTGTTTTTTGTTGAGCGTCCTGCGGTGGAGATAGTACCCATCCGCAACCTTGACGCCCCCACCGTAGCCTCTTGAAGTCTCAATCGGGTAAGAACACATGAGTATCGCAATATCCCGGCGAATCGTCCGCCTGGAAACTTTGAACTCAAAAGCCAAATTGTCGTATGTATCGTGCCGTCTATGGCACAGCAACTCCAACAGCTCTTGCCGCCGTTCACTTGGACTGCTCATGCGCTCACCCCCCTTCGATGCTCCTGGGAAGATATTAGAAAACTTATGGGCCAGATTTTGGCCCATTCCTCAAATTTTGTATGGGGAATTTCAAGCAAATGTGCCTTATTCATCGCGGTACCTCCGAAAATCTGAATTGATAGGGGTCAAGTTCAGATTTCCGTGGAGGTCCACGGCACCGGGGAAGATGGGTGTATTTCGACCCAAATCGACAAAAGAAACCGCCAGAGAGTTTGCTATACTCTCTGGCGGTTTCTCTCCACAGCGAAAATCTGGTGCGATAACGCGCTCTGAATAGGTCGAATTTTGCGGTTTTTAATTTATGGAAATCCTCATGAGGAACAACAATTTTTTTGGCGAATCACCAAATCTGTTATAGACCAGAAAAACACCCATGATTTCCTCCAACGGACAATCACAGGCAGATGTTCAATAAGCCCCTGCTGTGAGAGCCGTTTTTTTTAAGGGCTTCTCAACAGGGGTTCGATATTTCATATATAAACGCAAGATTTTACCTATCAAATAGGAGTTATCAGGGAATGTAAATGTAAAAAAAGGTAAGATAGAATATATCCGAGGTGATAAATTATGCCGATGGATATTCGCACATATTTAGGGAATCGTGTCCATAGCGCAAGAAAGGCTTGCAATCTGACACAGCAAGAACTTTCTGATGAAACAGGCGTGTCTATCAAGATGATTCAGTGCATAGAGGCTGGTTCTGTGAACCCATCTTATGAAATTCTTTTTCCGATTGTCAGACGCTTAGGACTTACAACCAGCGATCTATTCAACACAGAGCCGGATGAACATGACGAGGAAATCAATCGTTTCCTTGGAAAGTTTAGAGCTTGCAACCGCGATAATCAAATGGTGTTATTAAATACACTGGACTTTCTGGCTGAGCAGTTATTAGCACTCCAAGATGACAAGTTATAAGGCTAATATCCGGTCAGGCCAGCAGAGAAGCGTTTCATAAATGTTTTCTACGCTTTTGTGTTGATGAAGTCACCAGCCGAGATACGCTGCGCTCTATAATTCGGCTATAACGGGCAACAGCCAGTGGGCAAGGAAAGACCTTACCCACTGGCTGTTTCTCAATGGAAAAATCCTTACTTTGTTGGATGTTGATTATGGGTGGAACGATTGGAATATGGGAACATCGGGGATCGCAGTTCAAATTGGAACGTCTCACGATCCACTATACCGACTGTGCAATCGCTATCATAGAGCCGCAGCAGAAACGCCGCCATCTGTTCACTGGTGTGGTAAGTACCAAAGGCTTGGTCGTAATCATATACCTCAACATTGTTCGCCTTTTTGCCGAACTCTGTTTGTGTGGCCGCTGGAGCCAGAACCTTGGCCCGCATCTTTGCGCCCGTTTCTATCAGCTCCCAGGCCAGCCCCTCCGTAAATGTGCTGACATAGAATTTTGTTGCACAGTAGGTAACGGCAGTTGGGACAATCGTATAGCCGCCACAGGATGAAATGTTGATAAGCTGTGTTCCAGGAACGTCCTTATAGTCACGGACAAATAGGGAAGATAGGATGGTCAGGGCCTCGATGTTCAGCCGTATCATGGTATCAATCTTCTCTAAGTCCTGCTGGGCCACGCTGTCATAGTTCCCGAAGCCCGCATTATTGACCCACGTTTCCAGTCGGAGACTTTGCAGGCTGGAATAAAACTGATAGACGTTTTCCAGTACGGACAGGTCAACGGATCGGATAACAACATCGACAGCGGGGTATTCTCTCTCAATGTCACCCTTCAAGACTTCCAGATTGTCCCTGCGCCGTGCAGCAATCACCAGATTCTTGCCACGGGCGGCAAAGGCTTTTGCGGTTTCGTACCCTATGCCGGAGCTGGCCCCCGTAATGACTGTATACCTCTTTGTTTCATATTCCATTTGAAATTCCTCCATTTCTAAGGTATAATGAGAGCATACAATGTAGAGTTCACTCTACGTCAAGAGGGTGGAGGGATTTTTTTGGACTATTCTATTGGGGAATTTTCAGAAGTCACCGGGCTGGGAATCCATACCCTGCGCTTTTATGAACATGAGGGCCTGATTACTCCTATGAGAAATTCCAGTAACCGCCGCCGCTATTCTGATAGGGATATGACTTGGATTGCTTTTATCAAGCGGCTAAAGGCAACCGGGATGCCCATTAAAGAGATCAAGCGGTATGCCGCTTTACGGGCCGAGGGTGATACAACTCTTTTTGAACGGATGGAAATGCTGATCCAGCACCGCCAGTCGTTGAGAGAACAAATCAGACAGTTGCAGGAGCATGAAACTAAGCTGGACGAGAAGATTTCTTTTTACCAGCAGGAAATTGAGCGGAGCCAGTGCGACACGATCTAAATATGCAGTAATCTTTCGATGTTGCCGCCCAGCGCCATCTCTGTAATGGAAGTGGACGGGCTGACAAACTCAATCAACTGTCTGCATAGCTGCGGCTCTCCAAATGGTGCGTCTGAACCGAATAGGCACTTTTCTGGTACTTCTGTCAGCGCAGTTTTGACCGATAACGGAGTAAAGGCCGCAGACAAATCCAGATACGCATTTTTATTGTCTTTTGCAAAGGCAATCACATCCATCCAGTTTGAACCGCCCATGTGTCCAAAAATAACCGGCACGGTAGGATATTTCCGACACAGCTCCATGAGGATTTTAATACCGTCCAGCGTGACAGGATTGAATGTGTGTACCCAAATGGGGAGACTATGATAATCGGTCAGGGCCTTGAACACAGGTTCAAGCTGTGTAATCTGCATTTCGGAGCCGGGGGTAAACTCCCCGATGCCTTTGAAAGAGTTCCCGATGATATAGTCCTTTACCCATTCAGCGGTATCTCTGTCAGCAAGCCCCAGCGGTACAGGGCCAAAGCCACAAAAGTGATCTGGCGCTTCTTGGATTGCCTGATTTAATTCCAGAATGGTGTCCTTCATTTTAGCGATCCGGGCTTCGGGAGAATAACCGCCAGCAAGCAGTCGGTATAGCACCTGCATCTCCGCTCCGATTGCGTCCAGGGTAGCGGCTGCGGCCTTTTCAACGTGCGGGGTTGTTGTGAATAACACGGCCTTATCAACCCCCGCATCGTCCATTTTCTGAATTTGCATGGCTGTAGGGAGCATAACGTGTTGGTGGCTATCTACAATCATTGAAATCCTTCCTTTCTGTGCCTGGGTGTGGCATCACCAAGGATACCACGGACAAAAAGGATGGACAAGAACGCACATTTTTGGTATGTAGTGTCTTTTTTGATACTGCTATGGAGGAAATACTATGGCAAAAGCAGTCGCTATTACAGATCAATGCCCTATGGAGATCGGTCTAAATATTTTAGGCGGTAAATGGAAATTGAAAATCCTATGGCAAATTTCTAAAGGGGCCGTGCGCTTCAATGAATTGCAACGGCGCTTGGGACAGATCACTACTAAAACCTTGACGCAGCAACTTCGAGAACTGGAAGAACAGAAGATTATTCAGCGGACGGTATATCCAGACAATCCCCCCAGGGTTGAATACTCTTTGACAGAACTCGGTGAGAGTATTCAACCCGTCTTGAAATCGCTATGCGATTGGGGGACGAATTATCAAAGTGCCGTATCGTCAGTAAGTGCTTGATGCAGCCCGTCTTATAAGTGCCGGAGATTGACACGGTATTCCCGCAGAGCGGCCTCGTCAGCGGTTTCAATTAGATGTTCTAAGTGACCGACCAACCTATCCTTGTCGGTGGGCAGGTTTCCGCGGACTTGAATCAGATTGGAAGCGCCATCCGTGACAATTCTGGTGTTGATCGTCAGGTTTTCGATGAGAGCTTTCAGTTCGGCCAGCTTTTCAATTTCACCTTCTTCTTTCCAGTTCCCACGCTGAATCTCCTGGTATAGTTCTGAGGTCTTGTAAATTGTCAACATGGATGATTCGATGATTAAAGGGTGGAGCTGGTTGAACAGTTCGGCAGTTGCCTTTGCTCCAATCTCTCCCCGTCCAGCGCCAGAAATACCAGTCAGATAAAAGAAATTGTAGTCGATGCCCGCTACCTCCAGCTTTTTGCATTGCTCGAGGACATCGCTGGCCCGGAACCCCTTGTTCATAAAGGCGAGGGCTTCATCGTCACCAGTCTCTACGCCAAAGGTAAGACCGTTGTACCCTAATGCCCGAAGTTCTTTCAGCTCATCCACGGATTTTGTAGAAATATCCGTGATCCGGCCAAAGCAGCCAATCGACTGGTAGTTAGGGCAATATTCTCCAACCATCTTGGCCAGCGTTTTCAGCTTGTCCGTAGTCAGGACAAAGGGATTTGCACCTGTGAAAAAAACACGGAGCCAGGGAAGATTTCGGCAATAGCGGCCCGCTTCAGCCAAGTCCTCCCGTACTTCTTCCGGCGGTGACATTCTGAACTTAAAGGGCAAATCCTCGTACAGTGTGCAGAACTTGCAGGAGTGGTGCGTACAGCCAGCAGTGGCTTGAATCAGTAGTGATTGGGCCTCATAGGGCGGACGCCAAATCGTTCCATCATAGTGCATGGTCATGTCTCCTCTCAAAAATCAATCAGGAATTTCCTGTTGCTCTAATGGTACATTCCATGCCAAACAAATTCAAGTACGCAACTTTTTTGGTAGTAGTATTGTTTTTTATACTAATACTAATTTAATTGCCTACATTGATTTTTTGCTTCAAGGGGTATATAGTAAAATTAAGAAAGAGAGGGGATATGGTATGGCCCAAAACAAATTCCAAACAGAGGAAATGATGGCTCGTTGTGTTCCGATGGCCAGTGTTCAAGGAGTTTTAGGCGGCAAATGGAAGATACTGATTCTCTGGTATATTGCGTTTTACAAGGTCCAAAGGTTTGGACAACTGATGCGGCGGCTGGATGGGATTACGCAATCTTCATTGACAAAGCAGCTTCGTGAGCTGGAGCAGGACGGCTTCATACATCGTGAGATTTACAAGGAGATTCCACCTAAAGTGGAGTATTCTCTGACAGAATTGGGGCAAAGTTTTACACCAATCTTGAATCAAATGATGATATGGAGTGAGGCACATCTTTGTCCACCTGATTACGTCAATCCATTCGGAGAAGCAATGGAATTGCCAGAGTAATTGTCTACACTTTGAATCATAATTTATCCTATTCTGAATATCTGCCCATCAAACAGCAGCCTGATACTACCAGCATTGTTAATCTGCGAAAACTGGTCAATTTTTCCCAAATCGAATAAATAGATTAAGGTTTTCATTGAAAATGCGTGTGTTACGATTAGAACATTACTATCGTCAGGCAGAGATGAAGCAGCATCCACAAGAAACGACTTTAACCGTTTGCTGATTTGTTCAAAGGATTCTGCCAGACCCGTGGTATCATGCTGCCGGATTGCTTCGGCCACCTCCGGGAGCCGCTTATTCATCTCTGGAAAAGAATGAACCCCACCTAACCATGTAGACACGTTTTGAATAAAGACACTATTTTTTTCAGCCTCCATAGCCCCAAGGCACCATTCCCTAAGACGGGAATCCTGGAATATTTCAATCGCAGGTTGTCCACATTCCTCCAGCACCAGCTTTGCGGTATCAAATGCTCGGATTGTATCACTTGTATATGCAACTTGAAACATGACGGATGATAAAGTTTTACCCAAGTTTTTTGCGGCCTGTTGTCCCTGCGTAGTTAATGGAGAATCCGCCCATCCCTGCGCTCGGTCAAGCTGATTGAGTAATGTTTGCCCATGACGAACGATGTAGAAAGTGACCATTTCAATTTACCCCTTCATAAAGGATGCACCAGGAGGATGCCCCCCTGGTGCAATCAGTTGGTTTACAGATTCTCGTAAGAAACCAGCTCACTTACCGGGATACGCATTTTGTTGTGCCGCTCCGGGTCAGCGAAACTCTCCCCGGCGTAGCCAATGGCCAGGATATTGACCGGCTCCAGGTTGGCAGGGAGGTCAAATTCACGGCTCAAAACGTCCGGTTTGAAGTAGCATACCCATACGCTGCCCAGGCCCAGCTCCGTGGCCTGGAGCATCATGTGGTCGGTCAGGATGGAGGTATCAATGTCCCCGGTCTGTTTCTGGTCAAAGGGCCGCACCCATGCCTTGTTGTGATCCGCACAGACGATGATGGCAAGGGGCGCACCGTAGATGTTGGCGGCTTTGCCAATTTTCGCCAGTCCGTCCTCACTCTGAACAGCGATCAGGTGAACCGGCTGAAGATTAGCGGCGGTGGGGGCCACATGAGCAGCCTCCAAAATTTTAGCCAGCTTTTCCGGCTCCACCTTCTGCTCCGTATAACTGCGGATGGAACAACGCTTCTTTGCAATCGTGATAAAGTCCATGATGTGTTATCCTTTCTGAATAATCTGATAGTTGACCCGTTCGGGCGACCATCTGAAAGGAGTTTAGCAACATTCAGAAATATCCGCAAGATTGCACTTTTTTGGTAGGTACTTCCCAAAAAGTAAGTCCTTTTCTAAATTGACCCACTATGATATACTTTCCGTGAGGTGAGACTATGAAGCAGTTACAATTTAATTGCCCTGTTGAAGCAACATTGTCGCTGATTGGTGGAAAATATAAGCCGCTTATCCTCTGGCATCTGGTAGATTGCCCACTGCACTATATGGAATTACAGCGGCGGATTCCGAGTGCAACACCGAAAATGCTCTCCCAGCAACTCCACGACCTGGAGGACTGCGGCATGGTGCATAGAGAGGTAATCCCGGAGAAGCCGCCTAAAACGGTGTACTCGTTGACAGCGTTTGGGGAAAGCATTATCCCGGTTTTAGATGCTATGTGTCAGTGGGGAGCCAACTATATGGATGGTCTGGATGTCCAGTCTCCTTGTTGTGGTACAGGTGCATAACTATGTTACTATAATTAATTCAAGTTGTGGTGTCCACTTGCGCTATCATGCTATCCAGTTACGTTAAAATATCTTCATTTCTCTACGCTGATTACTCGTTGCGCCCAACCACTATAAAATGCTTCTTCGTGTGAAACGAGTAAGACAGTCCCAGGAAAAACTGTCAGAGCATCTTTCAAAGCCTCTTTTGCTTGAATGTCCAAATGGTTTGTCGGTTCGTCCATAATTAGAAAGTTGCAAGGAACAAGGGTCAACAAACACATTTTAACTTTTGCTTGTTCTCCCCCGCTTAGTGTCCCTATCGGTTGCATAGCGTGTTTGTTGGAGATTCCGCATCGAGCAAGATGTTTCCGAATTTCCTTTATCACCATATCAGGGTGAGCATCGGAAAGAATTTGTATAGGGGTTCGCTCTGTGTCTGCCCATAGTAAGTCTTGCTCGAAATACCCGAAGGTAACCTGTGTCGAAAACTTGAATTGTCCTTGTAAGGCAGGAATTTGCCCGATCAGCGTTTTTAACAGTGTGGATTTGCCGATTCCGTTAAATCCGGTAATGACGATCTTCTGACCTCCTTTTATTGTGAAGCCGAGATCAGTCAAGACGGGGTAGTAGTAGCCTACGGCCAAATGCTGGACTAATAAATGCTCCGTATTTGTCAGAGGCAAGGCAGGAAAATGAAAATGGGGCTTAATTTCCTTTTGATCCAACGCTTCTAATTTATCCATTCGATCAAGCTGCTTTTGTCGCCCTCTTGCCATTTTTGACTTTCTTCCAGCGATATTTTTCCGGATAAATTCCTCCGTTTTCTTTATCTCCTTTTGCTGTGCAGAATATTGGCGAACATAATCTTCACGCAAAAGAGTTTTTTTCCTTAAAAACTCCGTATAGGTTCCATAGTATTTAGCAATCTCATTGTTATCTATATCACAAATACGGTTTGCAATTCTATCAAGAAATGCAAAGTCATGGGATACCACCATAAAAGCGTTTTCCAGATTGGACAGGTAATCGGCAAGCCAAGTAACGTGTTCTTTATCCAAGAAGTTGGTTGGTTCATCAAGCAAAAGAACATCTGGCTTTTCCAGCAATAATTTTGCTAATATCACTTTTGCACGTTGACCGCCACTCATTTTTTCAATAGGATGGTCGAGGCCAATAGCAAACAGGCCCAATCCACTTGCAACCTGCTCTATACGCGTATCTATTGAATAGAAATCCTGCATTTCAAGATGCTCTTGAAGTTGAGCCGCACGGCCCAAACAACCCATATCACCATTTGCAGCTTGTTCATATAGTGCCGACATTTCACTTTCAATCTGATATAGTCCCGAAAATGCCAACTTCAAAAAGTCCCTCATTGTCAAATTAGGGTCTATCTCCGCATATTGATCTAAATAGCCAATAGAAATATTGTTCTGCCATGTAATCTGGCCAGAATCAGGGATTACTTGATCTGTGCATATTTTTATCAACGTGCTTTTCCCGGTTCCATTTTGCCCGACAATCCCAATATGTTCTCCTTTGTTGAGTGTCAATTCGGCATTTTTATAGAGCAGGTTATCTCCAAAGGAGTGTGTCAATCCGTAAATTTCTAATAAACTCATTTATTCCAAAGGCCATCCTTTCATTTCCAAAAAGAATAGGCAGAAGGCAATACACGCAAGTGTAGACGCCTTCTGCCTGTCAACTCGTTAATAGAGAGTTATAAAGCAAAAGGCTATGGACAAAACATTGCCCATAGCCTCAATTACGCTAAATTTGCATACGGGAAATAAGCAATAGCCACCCAAAAAGTGCATCACTTTGGGCAGATACTGCGCTGTTTCCCGATGAAATCCTAACGCGTTTTATACGCTATACTCTGCACAATGTTTCATCGGTTCGGATTGTACAGAGCTGATTCTCTTTACTCGTTTATCAGTCAAATGAAAGTTCATACTGAGCCTCCTTGGGGATTCATGCCGGTTAAGGTTATCATATTCCTACACATTTGTCAATAGGCAAGTTGTTGAGGAAATCTCTCATCATCTGCTATGCATTTTCATAAAGCTGCGCTCCCTTTTCCATGCCCAAGATTACTCGCCCCAGCCCTTGCATACATCAATCCATGCGACATAGCCGGAATACTTCTCCAATTCCTCAATGGACAACTCAATCGCGCTGTTGCTGCTGCCGCAGGCAGGAAAAACCGTTTCAAACCGCTTTAAGGAATTGTCGAGGTAGACTGTCACCCCTTCGTTGATCCCAAAGGGACAGACACCACCCACCGCATGACCGATCAGGGTTTCCGCTTCATCGGGGGTGAGCATTTTCGCCTTTGTGCCGAATTGAGCCTTATATTTGGGATTGTCGATTTTGGCATCACCTGCCGTAACGATCAGGACAGCATGGCCGTCCATCATGAAGGAAAGCGTCTTTGCAATCCGGCAAGGCTCACAGTTCAGCGCCTGTGCTGCCAGTTCCACGGTGGCGCTGGACACGGTAAATTCCTGTACCCGGCCTGCCATTCCGAATTGATTGAAATACTCTTTTACTTTTTCGATTGCCATAATATCCTCCTACACCCGCTGCCAAAGCAACATATTGTTTTCAAACAAAGCGTTCAGTCTGCCGGTATCTTTCAGCCACGCCAGATAGGAGCGGACGGTGCTACCCACCAGAACGTATTGCTCGAAGTTCATTGTTAGCCCGTAATCAGTGAACAGCCTTTGCAGGATTGTCTCAAAGCAAAGCGGCTCCTGGCAGATGCCGGTGATCTTGTTCGCAATCTCCAAAACCTTGTCGATGTTATACTGTGCGAGATCCGCCACATCCTCCGTGGCCGCTGCATGGGCCGGGACGAACATCTTCCCCCGCAGAGATTTCACCATTTCCAGAGTGTTCAGATAGGCGGCAACATCATAGATAAAGCCGATCTGGTACTTATCCAGCGTTTCCCGGCTGGATAGGCAGTCCGCCAGATAGACCACATCATCAGGCGTCCGAAAGCCCACCATGTCAAAGAAATGCCCCGGCAGGGGGATAATCTCAAAGCCCTCCGGCAAACACGCCTGGGTCAGCTCTTGGGCATCGCTCTCCTGGGCCATGAGGAATTTGTGCCGCAGTTCCTTACACGGATAGCCGCCATACAAAAAGGACGGCTCCAGGACGGGGTGGCGGGTAAAGGCGCAGTCAATCCCCGGCGCGTAGATTTTGCACCCGGTCTGGCCCTGCAAATACTTGTTGCCGCCGATATGGTCAGCGTTGGAGTGGGTGTTGTAGATTGCGGTGAGCCGCCAGCCGTTGGCATCAAGTAGCTGACGGACTTTTCTTCCAGCATCTTTATCGTTGCCGCTGTCGATCAGGCAAACATCCTGCTCGTTCAGTTTCACCAGCCCGATTTTAGCCGGACTTTGGATGTAGTAGCTCTGTTCTGAAACTTGAATCAGTTCGTACATGACGTTCCTCCTTCAAAACTGTTCCGCACATTGGACGTTGTTAGTTTCCCTTATCTATGAGATTTTTCCACTCGCGGTATTCTGGCGTTTCATTCCATTCCAATGCTCTATCAATATAATACTTTGCTAACTCAAAAGATGCGGGAGGCGTTAATGGGGTAAAAAGATAATACGCCATTAAGAACGCACAGTGTGCGGCAGCTTTGGCATCTTTTTCGCTCTGAAATTTGTGTAATGATGCTTCCAATACAAAGAACAAATTTAGCTGATTTACTTCATTTTCATCCTGATAGAAACAATCTAAATCATTAAGCTCTAACTTAAAAATAGTGTTTGCATCAAAATATGGATGTCCAAAATCTATGTTAATCTTCATAGCCTTTCCTCCGTAGTTGCCGATTTGTATATAGCTATATAGTATAGAAAATCGTGTTATAGACCGCACACTCGCTCTCGGACAAGTTCTGATAGGCGTGAGGAATATCAGCCCGGAAACGGACGGCCTGCCGTTCACCCACATCAATCGTTTTGTCCCCCAGGACAAGCCGCAGCGTCCCCCGCAGAACAAAGATGTGTTCCTCCACGCCGTCATTGTGCTTGTCCGAGGAATGGCGGCATCCCTGGTCAAATTCGATGTAGAAGGTTTCCACGCTCCGCACCGGGTCATAGGTAAACAGCGGATAGGCCCGCATTTTGCCGCCGTCCCCTAAAATCACATTGGCCTGATCCGGGCTGACAATGGTATATTCCGCCTGCTGGCTCTCCAGAAAAAAGGACAGCGGCGTTTTCAGCCCCGTGGCTATTTTCCAGAGCGTTGTCACCGTGGGAATGGACTGGCCGCGTTCGATCTGGCCCAACATAGGCTTGCTTACGCCGGTCAGGGCCGCAGCATCGTCCAGAGACATCGAGCGAGTAGTGCGGAGACTTTTCAGCTTCTCGCCAATCTTCAAATTCATAGGTTCCATTTTTGCACCTGCCTTGTATGCTTTAACATTTATAAAATGAATTATAGCATACAATAGGCAAAAGTCAACCAGCAGAGAAAGTCGGAGTTTTTTTCTTAATAATACAATGCTAAAATAAACCTGCGCTGTCCAGTTACGGTGTCAAACGGTCCATTTGCGTCAAAGGGCTTTATCCCAGCGCCCATTTGAACGAATAAACGCATAGAGGGATTACAACATGATAAGAACAGCAATTTGTGATGATGAAGCCAATATCCGCGCCTATCTCTCGGCTCTGATTCAAGCACAGCCCTATCCCTGTGAGATCGTGGAGTATGCTTCTGCCGGTGACTGCCTTGCAAATCATCGGGAGATTGACCTGCTCTTTTTAGACATAGAGCTGAATCCCCCCGGCACAGGCCTGGACGGAATGGCTCTGGCGCGGAAGATCAGAGAACGAGATTCAACTACACAGCCGGTCATTATTTTTGTGACTGGCTATGATCGGTATGTGTTCGACGCCTTTGATGTGGGCGCGTTCCAATACCTGCTGAAGCCGGTAAACGAGGAAAAGTTTGCCCAGGTCTTTGCCCGTGCGGTGGCACAGATTGAGACTGGCCGGGTGAAGCCGGGGCGCGTCCTGACGCTCCAATCTGCCAACGCCAGCCGAACCGTGCCGCTGGACAGCATCTATTACATTGAAAGCAGCGATCACAAGGTCATACTGCGCTTGAAAGACGGCGAGTTTACCTGCTACGCGAAAATCGGGGACTTAGAGCTGGAACTACAAGACCAGTTTTACCGCATCCACAAGGGGTATCTGGTCAACCTCTCCTATGTGAGTGGGTATAGCAAAGCAGAAGTGACAATGACAAACGGGGAAAAGCTGCTGCTTTCCAAATATAAGTATCAGGATTTTGTAAAAGCCTATCTCCGCTTCTTGAAGAAGGGAGCTGGCTTATGAGCGAAACAACATTTCGGACATTCAACACAGCGTTTTCCGCAGGGACAGAATTGATCTACGCCGGTTTGCTCACCGCTTTTTTTCTGCCCTTTCTGGATGCCCAGGGCCGCAGATGGCGAAAGCCGCTTATTATCTTTTCCGTTTATATCTTCTTTGAACTGTTCTGCAATCAGGCGGCGCTCCCGCAGGGGGCCTTTGGTCTGATTTTTGTGGCATTACTGCTGGTAGTATCAAAGTGGATCGGTCTGGAAAAGCCCTTTGTGTTCTTACTGACGCTGCTCTATTTCAATGCCAGGATTTCCAGCGGCCTGATGGCGCAAAGTCTGTATTTCATCGTGGAGCGGTCGGTGCCTTACCAAATCGAGCCGCCGGAGGCGGTCTTTCTCCGCGCCGCTGTTCTGGTCATACTGTTCCTGCTGACCCACACCATTATGCTGGCAGTCATGCTCTTTGCCCTCCAGCGTCAGATGAAAAAGCGGCGGTTGACCCTTCACCGGCGGGCGCTGTGCTATATCAGCCTTGTTCCCACGGCGGGCATCTTGTTCGGGCAGGTGATTTCCCGTCTGCTGGTGGAGTTCGAGGACGGCGTTCTGCTTCAGCTATACGAACGGCACCCGGCATTTCTGGCGGTGATTCCTGTGCTGGCCCTGCTGTTCTATGCGGGGGCCTACCTGACCATCGCTTTTCAGCAGGGTATGGCCGCGCTGCAAGAGGAACAGGCCACCCACTATATGGAGTACCAGCAGACACAGACAATCCGGGCGCGCATCCAGGAGGCGGAACAGTTCTATACCCACATCCGCCAACTGAAACACGAAATGCGGGGCCACCTGACTAACATCAAAGGTCTGGCCCGCAGCGGCGAGTATGCCAGCTTGGAGGACTATATCTCCCGGATGGACGAGAGCATGAGCGACTTTGAATTGACGCTCCAAACGGGAAACCCGGTCACGGATGTGATCGTCAACGATACCCGGCGGCGGAGCCTTGATTTAGGCGTCCGTTTCCAAGTGGATTTCCATTACCCGGAGCCGGGGGCCTATGATGCCTTTGACGTAGGGATTATCCTTCAAAATCTATTGCAAAACGCGATGGAGGCTTGCGAGAAGGTCGGTGAGGGTGAGCGTTTTATTGTGCTGACTGGAAAGAGAAAAGGACGTTTCTTTCTGATAGAGGTCAAAAACTCTTTCGTGGGTGAGGTGGTATTTGGGCAGGACGGTTTGCCTGCCACAACAAAAAATGAGGATGCCCCCATGCACGGTCTTGGCCTGTCCAACGTGCGCCGGGAGGCGGAGAAGTATATGGGAGAGGTCGAGATCACCCAGGATAATCAAGTTTTTGGTGTCACGGTAATGATACAAGAAAAATCACAAATATGATGATGGGAGGGCATAATAGTGTCAATTTTTGGATTGAACACCACCTATGGGAGCCGTGGTTATGAGAACACTTCTACGGCAAAGAGTTCAAAACCAGATTACGCACAATCCTTACAGAAAAAATTCAATTATCTCAACACATCGACAACGATGAATGGTATTCCGACCTCGGTTTCCGTTTCCCCTGCCTTTTTGGAGAAGTGCGCCCAAGACCCGGAAAAGGCCGCATATCTGGAGGAAAATCTGGCGGCGATCCCAGACTGTGTTAAATCGCTTTGCAACGCTGTGTCGCAAGCTCCAGGAAGTCCCGTAGTGACCTATGCCACTTACCAGATTGATGATAATGGCAATATTACCATGATGAGTGGCAGCACAAATGACCCTGATGGAAAGATTGCGCGGGAAAACGCTGAGAAGAAAGCTAAAGAGCAACAAGAAGCAAAGAAAAAGCAAAAAAAGCGTGTTTCTAAACAATTTTCTGCATATGGGAAGTCAATACGCCATGTCACTGAAAAGCTAATCAAAAAGGTCGATTTTTCTGATGCGGCCAAAACCAGCGGGGCCTCTATCCGAAAAGCAGACTACATAGAGATTTCAAAAGAAGCGAGATTGGCGCTTGAACAGGATGCAAAACTTTCTATGACACAGGAAAGAGAGGGCGAGAAATTTTGAGTAGCATAATTCAGCCCAACTATGGGGCGAGGGCATATAGCGCCCCCACAAAGGCCCGTGAGACAAAGCAGACCGGGACGCAGGGCAGCAGTTTTCTTGATCTGGCGGCGAGGGCCAAACAGGATACGTCTGATGTGCTGAAAATCAGCGATAGCAGCACAGAGGCCGTTCAGCAGAAAGCGGAGTTATCCGAAGCGGAGGAAATGCAGCTCTTTAAGAAAGAGTTTTATGAGGACTTGTCAAAGGTTGTCAGCCACCCAAGCCTAAGCAATATAGCCGTCAACATTTCAGATGCGGCGTTTCAAGCTATGAAAGATGACCCGGAATACCGAGCGCAAGTGCTTTCTTTGCTGCAAAGAGATATGGGTTCTTCTGTTGCGCCGCGCAGTTGCTCTCTGTTGATTACCGTTGGAACGAACCTCGATCAATATAGGGCTGATTCGTGGCCTGTTGGGAATGATTCGGAATTTCGCCTGCGCTCAAAGGACAGCTTCTATAAAAGGACAAACGAAAGCAGAGAACGGCAAAAAGAACTTTTGGAAGAATATCAGGAGAAGAAATTGCAGGCCAAACGGCGGCAACAAAGATTGCTGGATAAAGCTGCCCAGGATAGACGCCTGATGGCCCAAATAGGAGCGCGGGAACAGCCCTTCTCCAGCATAGCCGATTTGCTGAAAGCGAGGATAGCAACTACCCCCGTTACCGCACCAGGAACATCTTTACCAGCAGGAGCAGATGTGCCTTTCTCCGATCTGTGATGTGAAGGAGTGAGATATTTTGAGTTACACAATCGACATGAACTATTTGACAAGGCTGGCCGGGAATTTATCGGGGAACAGCGCAGTCCGGCAGTCAACGCCCCAGGGCGGCGACTTTTTAAGCATGGCCGCACAGCTCCGGGCCAGTGAGAGCAGCGCAGCGCCCGCCGTGTCCGACACGGCTGACATGAGCATGGAGGCGTACCAGCAGATGATCCGGGAGAAGATTTCGCAGATGCCCCTCTCGGCCACGCGGCAGATGGAATCCATTTCCGTTCAGATTTCCGATGCGGCGTTTGAGCGGATGAAAAATGATCCCGACTATGAAGCGTGGGTGCTGAATGATTTGCAGGAGGCTTTCTCGCAGACAAATCCGTGGGTGTCCACCTGCGGCGGCGGTTACTCCGTTTTCTACATTGGCGAAACAAAGGAAGCGTGTCACGCCGAAGGCTGGTATCCTGGCTACATGGGAGGACAGGGCGCGTCCATGTTTGCGGAGAAATCCAAAGGGAGCTTTTGGGAGCAGCGCATGGAGAACCACAAAAAATTTATGGAACTTCAAGAAAAGGCAGCGGCAAAGCGGCGGATGATGATGAAACTCCGCATGAACGGCGGTTCTGTCAGCGCCGCAGAGCTGTTGATGGGCCTACTGTAAGAAGGGGTGAACGATTTGAGCAATACCATTCAACCGGGCTATGGAATGAACGCTTTAGCGGGCCTTTACAATTTAGCCGGGGTAAGTACAAGAAACAGCGGCATCAGCTTTATGGATTTGGCCTCTGTAACAGCGGCGGGTGCTGCGGCAACGCAGAATGTGGCCGGGATGAGTTTTGAGGAAATGTGCCAAGCAAGGTTTCCGGGCGCATACTATCATGTGATGGGCGCATCAAAAATCCCGCAATCTGTATGGGAAAGAAACGACTTTCCCTTTGAGAAGTTTTTTGCTGACAAGGTAGATGAATCGGTGTTAGATTGGACACCTACCGGGGCAGAACCGGCTATGGATAGTTCACAAGTACAGGCAAGATTTAATTCAATCCTCGGCCAGACCTCAATCGTTGTACCTCCGGAGTTGGAGGAAAAGATGAAGAATGACCCGGCTCTGGCAAATAAGGTCATGGCAAATATTGATTACCTTTTTGCCTGGAATGGTTATCCCATCCCAGGGCGGGAAAACTCTGCGCTGATCGTCTTGGATGAAAATGGAGAAGTTGCCCGCTGGCGGCTGACGAGCGGCGGCGGATTGACCGGACCAACGGAGGAAGAACAGCGGCAGTTTGAAGCGGAGCAAAAGGCCAAGCAAAAGCGGCGCGAGGAAAACACACGCTTGGCAGAAGAAAGTGCCTTAAAACGGAGATTGCAGGAGCAAGAGGCAACGGCCATAGCTTTGCAACATAAAATTGTTTCTATCACCGGACATAAGGAGCTTTCCGCACCCAGGCTGACCTCCATTCCCACAGAAGCTATCCTTGCGATCACACAGTCCCAGGTGTGGGGCAGCGGAGCAATTCTGTAAAATAGAAATGTCAGGGGTGAAATACTTGAGCAACACAATTCAGCCCAGCTATGGGGCGGGGACATATAGCGCCTACGCAAAGGCCAGCGGAACAAAGCAGACGGGAGCGCAGTCCAACAGCTTTCTTGATATGGCGGCGCAGGCCAGCAGGAGCAAGACCGATACATTGACAACCGGCATGAGCGGTATCATGGGTATGGCGGCGATGCCCACCAGCCTGGTGATGGATTTGTCCGTGCGTTCTGCCGGACAGGTTCAGACAGAAGGGACAGAAGCGGTCGAGGCTCCTTCCCTGGAAACGATGTTAAAGGCCAAATATCCCAACATCCACTATCACGTTTTTGATGCCAGCAGCGGCTATTGGCGGACACGGAACGACTATCCCCATTACCTGCTCTACCAGGACGGGGACAAGGCGAAGGAAACGCTGGAGAACTGGCAGCCCACCGGGGCCAATCCCTTCTATGGCTCCATAGACGGCAGGTTTACCGCTCCGAAGGAGATTCACGCCCTGGGCAACGTCCCGCCGGGGAGCAAGGCCGTGGTTATTCATCCCAAGGTGCAGGAACGCATGGAGCAAGACCCGGCCTATGCCCAAGAGATTTTTGCGAAGATCGACACATGGTTTGCCTTTGATGTGGCACGGAACGAAGCCATCATGCCCGGAAGTACATGGGATATGTCCCAAGCTGTTGCCATCGGTGAGGACGGGAACATTTGTAATGCCTGTTCTTCCAGCGGCGGCGGTGAGATCACCTACTCCAAAAGCGGCTCTGACGATGAAATAAGCTGGTGGGATTTGCGTATGGCCCGCCATGCTGAATTTATGAAGCTGGCGGTTCAGCATCAGATTGAGAACAAAATCCAGGCCAGCCAACTGGCCGCGTCTGCGGCGGCAAAGTCCCAGCTTGCCGCCATGATGAGCAGCGGAAACCTGCAAGCCATTTTCGGTGACGAGATCGCCGGTATTCCCACCGAAACCGTCCTTGCCATCACACAGTCCCAGGTGTGGGGCGGCGGGGCGATTCTCTGACTGCCATACCGCGAGAAAACCTTAGCTTTCATTTTTTGCCGCCGATAAGAATAGTAAAAGCATGAAAGGAGGGTTCTTTATGGATGTGTCATTGAACCCTATGGCCCGTCAGATTTCTACGATCCGTACTGTCCGCTTTGCTGACCCGCAGGAGAAGAAAAATGAAACTGCTGCTCCTTCCAACAACGATCAGGTGACGCTTTCCCAAGATGGAGCGGAGGCCCCATCCAGCAGCGTCGAAACCCTGGCGGATAAGGCAGCGGCTAAACTCGGCGCTATGACAAAAGAGGACTTCATGGCACAACTCAAACAATGGCAGAGCGAGAATCAAGCCACGCTGGAAATTGACCCTTATTGGGCCGTTGACCCCGACGGCTCTATCGCCACCAAAACCTATTTTGAATCCTACCTGGGACAGCTCCAGGAGGCGGAGAATACCATCAAAGATTACTATTCTGATGCCTATGAAGAAGCGATTTCCACTCCGATCAACAGCCTGGGCTATATCTCCGGGAAATATCTGTGCGACTGGTCGGATTATTATGACCCCAGCATCCCGGCAAAGGAACGTCAGTGGACGCATCATCAACTGTGGGCCATGCTGACGGATTCCCATGTGGCTCTGAACGACCCCTATGCCTTGGCATCTGTTGGTGGAGCAAAGACCGTAGACCAGATGGACGAGATTGCTCGGCAGGCTGTAAAGGATAAGCTGGATTCACTTATCAAAGAGCGCGAGACACACACAGTAGACTGACCCTCTCAAATAAAGCGAACGGACAAGGCTCGGTTGGGCCTTGTCCGTTCGCATCTATTTCAAATATTCAGTTAGATGCATGAAACCAAATTAGGATTTGTCCAATGGGAAAAACACAATGCTTTCTGTGTTCTTTGCATCGGTGGTAAGCGGAGTTCCTTTTACGCTTTCATCAGCAGTATTGAAATCAATGATATAGCCGATATTCAACATCTTCTCGACTTTGAGGGCAGGATTGCATCTTACATAATAGTAAATATGCCCATTCCCGGATAGTGAGCTTTCAACACTCATATTTTCAGAAAGTGTGTATAGTTCTGTTGCTATCCGTGTGTCCATATCGTATTTACATAGTTTATTCGCGACGATAAGGTATAAATCATCATCAACAAAGTGAATTTCGCTAATTTCCTGGTCAAATGGTAAACTGTCAACAAGTTCAAACGTCTTTCCGTCAATAATGTCGATTTTCTCCTGGCGATCTGTTGCTTCTTTGTCCATAAAACTTTCTCTGACGGTACAATAGAGATAATCTCCATGTTTAGCCAAACTGGTGTAGCTTGTCGCAGTTACCTCCTCTGGATTATAAGGGAAATGCTTTTCCTTATATTCACCAGTTTTCATATTGTACCTTGCAATCGAAGCACCACAGTAAATAGGGTTTATATCATACTGCCAAAAACACCCTGCCATATATAAGAAATCGCCATCAACCAATAATGAATCAGGAGTTATATCTATTTCTTTCTTTGCGAGGACATTATGCTCCATGTCCTGGATAACGAGTAAATTGAGATATACATTTTTCTCGTCGTCAACATTCCCATTCATAACGGAAACAATATTATCGCCATCTAACGTGATTCCCCAAACACCTGAGTATTGAGGATTGTCCAACAAATAGAACTCCTCAAAACTGCCATCTTTCTGCATAATCAGGTGATTGTTTGCACGATGTCCACCGGCGATAAAGTTCTCCCCAACAAGCGAACCTTTAGAAATGTTTATCGCATCAATATCGTGTATAGCTGTAGCATTTCCATCGACGTCAATGCCTTCAACTCTGCCTTTACTATCACTAAGACCGCTGTAAACAACATAGTATGCTGTAACATTGGCAGAAAGTTCCCTTGTCTGGCAAGCCGACAGGCTGAGTATCATAACGAAAGCAAAAATAAGTGAAAATGCTTTTTTCATTTGAACCTCCAATTTTGACAGTGTGGTTTTGCCTAAGCCGCACGAAGAACTTTCATTTCTTGTGGAATATGCGGCCTATAACCATTCCTACAAATGCGATTACGCCATAGGCAATGACATACGGCCACGCAGAAGAATTGTAATAGATAAAAATAGTCGGGGCAAACAGGATCATCACCATAATAGGAAAGATAAAATCAAAGCCCAGGCGAAAGCCATAAGCCACAGCACAGGCAAAAGAAATAAGAGGTATCACGAATAGCATCAGGAGCATAGCCGCGCCGGTATCGCGGATAAGCCACGGCAGTATATAGAAATCCGCTACCAAAATAGTTATATAAGGGATCATTTTTAATAAAGTTTTTTTCACTTTGGTTCCTCCAATATAAACAGTTCTTCAACAGTTGTATCCAAGTAGCGAGCCAGCTTCATAGCAAGTTCAAGGGTTGGATTATATTTGTTATTTTCTATTGCAATAATCGTCTGTCTGGAAACATCAAGTGCTGCGGCAAGATCTTCTTGTCGATACTCTTTTGATTTACGAAGTTCCTTTATTTTATTCTTCATACTTTGACACCCATAAAGACGATTGCTGTAACAACAGTTGCAATTATGCTAACAATAACGCATATCAGCACAATGACTTTAACAATAGCCCCTGTCTCATATGAATCTTCATCATCTTTTACTGCATTACGGGTCATTATGAACTGGGACAGGCTTTGAATAGCCATAGTCATTACCAGCAGAAAACAAGGAATCAAATTTAGCCTACTGTGGTATACATATACCTTGTAACTCTCATACAGCGACCAAGCCAAAAGTGAAATGACCAAAAAGATATATGCGTTTCTCTGTGCTTTGAAAAGAATTGCTTTCTCCATTTCATCCGGGCTATGAAATCCAAGCCTTTTCAAAAACTGCTTCATATCCATACCTCCAAAAAGTAAAGAACTTTTTACATTTTGATTATACGACGCTCCAAGCAAAATGTCAATAGTTCTTTACATTTTGCTCCATACCAAAAGAAGGAACAAGGTTTATACCCTGTCCCTTCTTTCTGGTCAAATAATCATTTCAGAGAATGTGCCAGCTATCCGCCCCACAAAATTCCATTGGCGTTCGATGTGAAGCAAAGGCCGTAGACCAGATGGACGAGATTGCTCAGTAGGCTGTAAAGGGTAAGCTGGATTCACTTATCAGCGCGAGACACACACAGTAGACTGACCCTCTCAAATAAAGCGAACGGACAAGGCTCGGCTGTCCGTTCGCTTTTGCTTCAAATTATCTTAACAGCGGCATACTGCCAGTGAGCTTGTTGACCTTTTTCTTAGGGCCACAGATGGCAACGCCAAAATATTGCAGCGTACTTTCGGGAACATGGCCCATCTTTTCAATGAACTCGTCATAGGTTTTACACCCTTGGGCCAAATCAGAGAAGTCCACAACGGTCAATTCTTGAAAATCCGGCTGATACAGTTTTTCCCGTACCTGCTTGATGATTTCTGGTGACCCCCGCAGGATCGGCACAGGAAATTCAATGATGCCAAGATGTTCGTTGCCGCTCTGGTCGGTCACATCGGCTCCTACTACCTCCGGCATTTTCTTTCCCAGGGTGATACCCATGATTGCCGCCGTATTTGCGATCAGGCCCAGCGGCAGACTTTCATCAATGACCATGACGCACTTTTCATTTTGCCAATCCATTTTGCGTTTCCTCTTTTCTCAAAAATAGTTTACTCTCTGACAGGAATAGGCCCGCCAGCGTCAGAACGGTTCCGACAGCGGCCAGGGCAGTGATTTGCTCATGGAGGATAACTACCGAAGTCACCACTGTAATCACAGGAACCATATAGATGTAAATGCTTGTTTTGACCGCGCCCAGCACTTTGACCGCAAAATTCCAGGTGACAAAGCAGAGAGCCGATGCGCCCAAGCCTAAGAAAATGATATTGAACAGATAGACCGGGTTTGCAAACCGGGCCAGTTCCAGCTTGAAGTCGAATAGGAACAGTGTCGGGATCATAAACAGGATGCCATAACAGAAAATTCGCCGGGTGGTGAGAATGGTGTGATAGCCGTATCCGCTGATTTTCTTTGTCAGCACCGAGTAGCAGGCCCAAATGAGTGCGGCCAACAGCGCCAGTAAGTCACCAGCGGGGTTCAGCTCCAGCTTAGAGCCGTTGAAGCTGATAAGGAAAATCCCGGCCATCGCAACGACAAAACCGACAAAGAAATTGGCTTTCGGTTTTTCCTCTTTCAAAACGAGATGGGACAGGAGCGCCGTAAAAAATGGCGCAACAGAAATGATAACGCCTACGTTGGATGCCATCGTATAGGTCAGCGCAATATTTTCCAGCAGGTAATATAGGCATATCCCGCACAGGCCCGCCGCCGCAAAAGTTAATTCCTGCTGTCTGCTGGTTCCTTTCAAACGGCGGGGATAGACCAGCATCAGAGCGATAAGCCCCATGACAAAGCGGAAAAACAGAATTTCTACCGGCTGAAAATCTACCAGCAAAATTTTGGTTGAGATAAAGGTCGTTCCCCAAATAATAATGGTAAGCAGCGAAGCCAGATGCCCCATTGTGTGGTTACTTTTCATGGGCCGTTTCCCCCGTATCTTTGTCTAAGAATATTTCACGGTAGATGCCAGGGGGCAGGCCAATAAATCGGTTGAAATAATCAGTGAAATGGCTCTGGTCAAAAAAGCCGGTTTGCAGCGCCGCTTCAACGGGTGGAACTCCTTGCTCCAACAGCTTTTTGGCCTTGCCAATGCGAATATTTTCCAGATAACTGTACGGCGTGACGCCCTTTGATTTTGCAAAGGCCCGGAGCAGGGTGGATTTACTCAATCCAACACAGCGGCAAACCTGATCTAAATAGATACGCTCGGTGTAGTGCTGTTCCATAAAGGCGCAGGCTTTTTCAATCTCGTCCCGGCACTCCGGGATGCAGTTCTCAAAAGGCTGGCCGTATTCCTGAATCAGCAGCGATACCAGCAGGAGCAGATTTTCTTCTTTACCAAATTCACAGGAGCCTTTCATCACCAACTCATGGAGCGGACGCAGGTAGCAGGTGACTTCTTCATCCAAGATCACGTTTTTAGAAAATCCGGGGAGTTCCCGTCTGCCCGTGACTTCCTCCGCCAAGTCCAGCATGACCTCTTTTGTGATGTTGATGCCCCGGTAGTCCAGCGTACCATCATCACTCTGGACGCAGGCGTGGTTGTCGCCAGGGTTGAACAGGAGAACATGGTCCTTGCCGACTGTGTACTCCTGATTTTTGCAGGACAGCACCCGCTCCCCGTCCTCCACAAACCCGATTACATAGTATTCGTGGAAATGGTTCGGGAAGGGCTGCACGATTCCCTCAAAGCGGTAAGCCTCGATGCGTAATTCATCATCGTAAACCACCGTTCGTATTTCTTTTTTCATGCGGTGTTCCTCCTTATCCATCCCATTATACCAATCGGGATTTTGAAAGGCTTGTAAAATATCTTCATTTTTTATACTGCTCTGCTATAAGCAAACGGACAAGGCTCGGTTGGGCCTTGTCCGTTCGTTTATATGGGCAAAGTTTTCTTACAAATCAAGCAGCCATATCCGCCGATATAAACAGCGTCGATTGTGTTATTGTGATGGGCGATATTTACCACAAGTTTTGAAGCTGATCCAAGATTTAATCCCTGCTCAAAAATATATTGAGATTGCTGTTTATAGTATTTGAAAAGATAACACGCCAGGGCGCAGCTTGATGTTCCGGTGGCGGATTCTTCATCAATTCCGTATAGTGGCGCAAAGTTTCTGCATACCGCTGTTGTTTGAGCGTCTTTTATCAAAGTAAACGCATGGATTCCAACAACGTCTTTGTCCCGGCATAAGTCCGACATACTCTTGAAATTGGGGTTCAGTTGCTCTAAGTGATTTTTAGAATCTATGGGGAGCATAATATCCTTTAGCCCGGTTGAGACAATCTGGATTGGTAATGCGGCATCAATAAAGCTGCCCTCTACACACCCAACAAAAACATTTGGCTTTAGTGTTTCAAAATAGGCAGGACGATTTTGCTCCATGAAAATCATTCCATCATCGTCAAGGAGGATGTTAAGTGTCCCGGCCTTTGTCTCTATCTTGTAATTGTGTCTGCTCAACCTGCCTAATAAATGGAGGATAGAAAACGTAGCTATTGTAGCATGGCCGCATAGGGGGACTTCTTCTGTTGGTGTAAAATAGCGCAGCTTGAAATCCGCAGTATCGGACGGCATCACAAAAGCTGTTTCAGAGCACCCCAGTTCTTTTGCTATTGCTGTCATTTCCGCAGGCACTAAATCTTGATGGTCTAAGACTACACCAGCTTTATTTCCACCCCTACCATCCTTACAAAAGGCACTTACCACATAAACATCAACCATGTGTATCCTCCGTCATCTTAGAGAAACCTTGTAGCAATCTTCCGTTATCATTCCACTCTCCATACATGATCCCAAGCCGTGTGTTTTCCAAGAACTTTTGAAGCCTGCTTTCAAATAAGTCTCGTTGCTTTTTCTTAATCTGGATCGTATCTATTCTGACCCGCTGATATAATTCTGGAAACTGCTGAAAATTACACCACACCTGCGGGTCTGCTTGTAGTGTTTCTAAGATTTCATCATCTATCACAAATCCGTTGGGCGTCATATCGGGCAGTACCGCTCGGCCTGCATCTGTCATGCGCCCTAAACGCTCCATCCTGCGGCAGCGTTCTTTATTCAATTCTGACCACAGACTTCCGTTACGCCTTGGCGCTAATCTTTGCGCAGTAACGCCAGTTTCCAACTTTTTTGTCGTACTATCTATCCAGCCAAAGCAAAGGGCTTCTTCAACTGCGTCAATGTACCAAAATGTTGTATCATCAACGGGCCGTCCACGCTTTACGATCACCCAACATTCCTTTTCTTTGGCGTGGTTTATCATCAGCCAATCCCGCAGTTCGTCCCGGTTTTTTGCTGGCAGTAAATTGACTGGCTCCATGTATGATACCTCCGCTCAACATTTCGTTCAGATAACCATTTCCGAGAATGTGCCAGCCATCCGCCCCACAAAATTCCATTGGCGTTCCATATAGGATTTTAGCTGCTGGGTGTCCCGTTGGTAGTCTGTATAGATCATATCCAGAGAATCAAAGTGACTTGCTATGGCATGGGCGACACAGCAGCCGCTTTCCATCCCGGCAGAGATGCCCTCACCCATTGGATTCAGAAAACCGGCGATCTCGCCAGCGAACAGCACCCGGCCCTGCCCATAGGTGACAGAGCAACCGGGTCGGATATGGGGCATCAGCCACTTTTCCGCCTTGACCTGCTGCTCAATCTGCAAGCTGTGATGTGTTTCCATGTAGGAGATAAACCGCTGATAGAAATGCTCAATTCTGCTGGTGTCCTTTACGGAAACGCCCAGCACCAGCATTTCATCTTTTACATTAAACCATGCGTCATACTCGGACAACTCCGGCTGTAAGTAGGCATAGAAGTAATGCGGGTCTAACTGGATTGTTCCCCGGTTAAACGTCTGAAATGTAGTAATAAAGTCCTTGTTGTTCCCAAGCAGTTTCCGCTTTAGTACGCCGGTGACACCTTCGCAGTCAATGACGTATCTGGCGGTTTCTGTGTAGGTGGATTTTCCGCCCAGCGTAACAGCAACAGAATCCGCCTGATCTTCGCAGGAGATGGCGCTGGTGCTGTCCCGGACTTCCGCGCCGGATGCCGCCGCCTGCTCTGTAAGCCAGTTGTCAAAGGAGCTGCGCCAGATGTTCAAGCCGCCCTGCTCAAAGCGGAACTCCTGGCCCTTATCATCCGTAAAGATCATCCCACGGTTTTCCACCGGGGTACACGTTGCAGAGAGCGGCACATCCTCGCCAAAGTAGCGCCGCACCAAATCCATCGTTTTTTGAATCAGGACACCAGAACAGGATTTATAGCGGGGGAGTTTGTGACGCTCTACCAGCAGGACATGAAGCCCCTTTTCGGCCAGTACCTTTGCGGCGGTACTTCCGGCGGGGCCAGCGCCGACAACTATTACATCGCACATTTTCAAACCTCGTTTCGCTCCGCATCCAGCCTAAAACCACATAGATTGTCCATCTTCAAAGTGGGGTGTTGGGCCATCGCGGTATGGGTCATAGCGATGCTCGTTGCAGCCAAACTCCTGCAAGAAGCAAATCCTATCATCAGCAGTCCACTTAGTCAGGGACATTCCATCGAAAGCCTCAATCCTGCCATCATCCATTTGATTTTTGAAATACCACTCAACGATTGTCTGATCGTCCTTATGAAAATATTGCTTAATATCCCATTGAAGAACTGCGCCGCGAGTGTTCCACTCATTAAACCAGTGCTTGATTTTTTCTGCACCGCTATATTGCGGCCCCCAGCTTTCAATGTAAAGTGCATCAGCAGAAAAAATATCCATGATGCCCAAGTCTTTTCTTTGAAGCCACATATCGAACCACAGCCGAATGATTTTTTCACGCTTATCCATAATTGTATCTCCTAATGTTCGCTGTCTGAACAGCATATTTTCTCAAACTGATTATAGTATAGTCCTATATCCCGCCCAATGCAAGGCACAGAACGCACTCCGCAGAGCAAAACCGGAGTTGAGGAAACCGAAAGTTCCGATAACGTAGGCAAGCAGGGCATCGGAATATCGTTTTCGATATTCCGATGCAGCTTGTTGGGGTTCCCCCAAGCCCCAGACTGACCGCTTTGCGTCCAGTCGAACACGCCTGACGGCGTGGCTCCATGTTTCGCATGATCAGCAGGGAGAAAGCGATGCAACAGCGTCAGGGGGACAGCCGCAGAGCGGCGCAAGGGGCGTGCCCCTTGGACGGAGCGGAGCGATGCAAGCTGCCTGGAGCGGTGAGCCGTCAGCGATCCGGACAGCAGCCCCGTAGGGCGCACGAATACACTCCGGCAGGAGGGTATAGAAGTGCGCCGTTCCTCGCTACCGCTCTGAAGGGGTTCCAGCCCAATCTGGTTTATGAGGTGCCTGGACCGATCCGCGCCGGTCTGCCTGTGCAGCTTCCGACAAAGGCCGCAAGATGAGGTTCATTGTCTGTTTCCTGTTGGTAAAAGGCACCCAGCCGGGACGCTATACGTTCCCGGCTGGGTGGATATACATTGCCTTTGTCCTTTACGTTACACCTCACTTTTTGGCTTCCCTTGCCATGCCTATTTTTTGCGGGAGATTTGTTGGAAAAAGAATCAAGACAAACCAGTCAACTCCTTGCGCCACAAGGGTTTTCCAATTTGTCCCTATTATGCCATAAGGGCACACCTTCGCAACCCTGGCGCTGCAGAACGGCGTAGACATCAAGACGGTGTCCAGTATGCTGGGACACTACGACGCGGGCTTCACCCTGCGCACCTACACCCACGCCACCCGACAGATGCAGGACCAGGCGGCGGAAACCATGGGAAATTTCATGACCCAGATGATGTGAACACACCCCATGACCCATCAAAAACACCGGGCAGGAAGGCCAAACTTCCTGCCCGGTGCTCTCTGAACCTTTCCCGACATTTCCCCGTGTGGGTCAAGTTGTGGGTCACCCAACCTGACCTACTTTTTGACCCACATTATTTTTGATAAAAACAGAACAAAAACTCCCGAAATCCAGCGATTTCAGGAGTTTCTTGGAGCTGCTACCCAGATTTGAACTGGGGACCTCATCCTTACCAAGGATGCGCTCTACCGACTGAGCTATAGCAGCGAATGGCGACGCGGAAGGGACTTGAACCCTCGACCTCCGGCGTGACAGGCCGGCGT
>OFGM01000366.1_pt1 | contig 45305 bp, 59 predicted proteins | sample 1521741 | NCBI WGS metagenome assembly OFGM01 (sample SAMEA3504079, study PRJEB24116) | mouse gut metagenome | biome: mouse gut; feature: mouse-associated habitat; material: faeces | place: Denmark | collected 2011
GCGTTGATTGAATAAGGCGATCGGATAAAGATTAATATACCGGAAATGAAGCTGGACGTAGATTTGACACAAGAGGAGCTTGAAAGGCGCAGAGAACGCTGGCAGCCAAAAGAGCAAAACGCCAGCGGCTATTTGGGGCGGTATGTCACCATGGTGACTTCAGGAAACCGGGGAGCGATCCTGGAGATTCCGAAGAATTAGTATAGAAACGTAGAAGATAAAGGAGGCTGGCTTCCTGCCGGACGGGCGGCAGGAAAATAGCTTTGACTACACGGAAAAGAGGGAAATATTTTATGCAGATGACAGGCGCGGAAATAATAATCGAATGTTTAAAAGAGCAAGGCGTGGACACTGTATTTGGGTATCCGGGCGGGCAGATTTTAAATGTATATGACGAGCTGTATAAGCATAGACATGAAATCAGGCATATCTTAACTTCCCATGAACAGGGGGCAAGCCATGCGGCGGACGGATATGCGAGAAGCGCGGGAAAGGTTGGCGTATGCCTTGCGACAAGCGGGCCGGGGGCTACCAATCTTGTGACGGGGATTGCGACTGCCTATATGGATTCTGTGCCGTTAGTGGCGATTACCTGTAACGTCGGCGTTCCGCTGTTAGGGAAAGACAGCTTTCAGGAAGTGGACATTGCAGGGATTACAACCCCGATTACAAAGCATAATTTTATTGTAAAAGATATAGAAAAACTTGCGGACACAATGCGAAGGGCATTTCAGATTGCGTTAAAAGGCAGGCCGGGTCCGGTGCTTCTTGACATTCCAAAAGACGTAACGGTGCAAAAGTGTGAGTTTGTTTTTACGGAACAGAAAAAGCCGCTTAGATTTAAAGGAAAAGCTGCAGAAGAAGAATTGCGGCAGGCAGTTCAAATGATTCTGGCGGCAAAGCGGCCGTATATTTTTGCCGGCGGAGGCGTGGTGATTTCCGGCGCAAGCCAAGAGTTAAAGGAATTTGTGGAATTAATTCAGGCGCCTGTCTGTGATTCTCTAATGGGAAAAGGCGCATTCGACGGAACGGATCAAAAGTATACGGGAATGTTAGGGATGCATGGAACGAAAACTTCTAATTATGGCGTGAGTGAATGTGATCTTCTGATTGCAGTCGGCGCGCGTTTTTCCGATCGCGTAACCGGAAACGTAAGTAAGTTTGCGCATAAGGCGAAGATTTTGCAAATCGACATCGATCCGGCGGAAATTAATAAAAACATATATGCGGATTTTAGCATAATAGGGGATGCAAAAGATGTGTTAGCGGAACTAAACAGCCGTATCGGGCAGCAGGAACATACAGAATGGCTTACGCATATAAAAGGATATATGGAAAAATATCCGCTTAAGTATGCAGATGAAGGATTAAACGGGCCGTACCTGATGGACGCTGTGTACCGGCTGACAAAAGGGGAAGCGATTATCACGACGGAAGTCGGGCAGCATCAAATGTGGGCGGCGCAGTTTTATAAATACGCTAAGCCACGCAGACTGATTACGTCCGGCGGGCTTGGCACAATGGGATACGGGCTTGGGGCAGCGATTGGCGCTCAGGTGGCGAATCCGGATAATATTGTAATAAATATCGCGGGAGACGGATGTTTCCGCATGAATATGAATGAACTTGCGACGGCGGCGCGGGAGAAGCTTCCGCTGATAGAAATTATTGTCAATAATCATGCGCTTGGAATGGTAAGGCAGTGGCAGAACTTGTTTTATGGGAAGCGGTATTCGGCGACGGTTTTAGATGATGGAATGGATTATGTGAAACTTGCTGAGGCAATGGGGGCGAAAGGATACCGGGCAAAAACCAGAGAGGAATTTGAGGATGCATTGAAACAGGCGCTCAAAGATGAAATTCCGGCAGTGATTGACTGCATTATTGATTCAGACGATAAAGTCTGGCCGATGGTGGCGCCGGGGGCGGCAATTAGCGAGGCGTTTGCGGAAGAAGACCTATAACAGAGAGACTTTGCGTCAGCGGCAGAGCTGAAAACCATATTTCATGGAGACACGGTTTTGGCGTTGCTTTAGGAATGCCCCTATGACATGAAATGACCGGTTAGGCGGCAGGCGCCTAATGGTTTTCACAGGAATATGGATTCGGCTCTGCCGCTGACAAGAAGGATTCCAAAGGATAAGGCAGTGAAACCAGAAAGAAAAGCTTGGAAAATCCGCATTTAAAGGAAAGCGTGAAAAGAAACAAGAAGCGGAAAGTGAGAGGAAAGTCTCTGAAAAAGATTGACAGTTTTTCCGAAAAAGTTTACAGTATTCTTGGACTTAGTAGACATAGAATACGAATGAACAGATTTTAGGAGGTTATGAAGAATGAGCAGAGTTTATAATTTTTCTGCCGGACCGGCGGTTTTGCCGGAAGAGGTATTGAGGGAAGCAGCAGATGAAATGATGGATTACAAGGGAAGCGGAATGTCTGTTATGGAGATGAGCCATCGTTCCAAAACATACGATACGATTATCAAAGAAGCGGAAGCGGATTTGCGTGAATTGATGGACATTCCGGACAACTACAAAGTATTATTCCTGCAAGGCGGGGCATCACAGCAGTTTGCAATGATTCCGATGAATTTAATGAAAAATAAAAAGGCTGCTTATATCGTAACCGGGCAATGGGCAAAAAAAGCCTATAAAGAAGCGCAGATATACGGAGAAGCAGTTGCAGCCGCATCTTCGGAAGATAAGACATTTTCTTATATTCCGGATTGTTCCGATTTAGACATTCCAGAAGATGCGGATTACGTTTATATTTGCGAAAATAATACAATTTATGGCACAAAATTCCATAAGCTTCCGAACACAAAAGGGCATACGCTTGTCGCCGACGTATCTTCCTGCTTTTTGTCGGAACCTGTAGATGTGAAAAAGTACGGCGTCATTTATGGCGGCGTCCAGAAAAATATCGGGCCTGCCGGAGTGGTGATTGTGATTATCCGTGAAGATTTGATTACAGAAGACGTTTTGCCCAACACGCCGACGATGTTAAAATATAAGACGCATGCAGATGCGGATTCTTTGTATAATACGCCGCCTGCATACGGGATTTATATTTGCGGAAAAGTATTCAAATGGCTGAAAAAGCAGGGCGGGCTTTCTGCCATTAAAACGCGGAACGAAGAAAAAGCAAAGATTTTATATGATTTCCTTGACGAAAGCAAATTATTTAAAGGGACTGTTGTAAAAGAAGACCGTTCACTTATGAATGTTCCGTTTGTGACTGGAAATGAGGAATTGGATGCGAAATTCGTCGCAGAGGCGAAAGCGGCGGGATTTGAAAACTTAAAAGGGCATCGTTCCGTTGGCGGCATGAGGGCTTCCATCTATAATGCAATGCCAAAAGAAGGCGTAGAGAAATTAGTTGCGTTTATGCGTGAATTTGAAAAGAAGAATCAGTAGTCAGGGAGGAATTTTATGTTTTCATACACTTGTTTAAATCCGATTGCAAATGTGGGATTGGACTTATTTTCGGAAAACTATCAAAAAACAGAGGAGTTAAAAGATGCGCAGGCGGTTTTGGTAAGAAGCGCGGCTATGCGCGATTTGGAATTGCCGGAAGGCTTAGAAGCAGTGGCAAGGGCAGGAGCCGGCGTCAATAATATTCCGTTAGAGAAATGCGCCGAAAAAGGGATTGTCGTATTTAATACGCCGGGCGCAAACGCAAATGGCGTTAAAGAATTGGTAATTGCGGGAATGCTGCTCGCTTCCCGTGACATTACAGGCGGGATTGAATGGGTAAAAGCCAATAAGGACGAAGCGGATATTGCAAAACTTTCCGAGAAGCAGAAGAAAAATTTTGCAGGCTGTGAAATTTCCGGCAAAAAGTTAGGCGTAATCGGGCTTGGCGCCATCGGCGTTCTTGTGGCGAATGCCGCGACGCACCTTGGCATGGAAGTATTGGGATATGATCCGTATATTTCCGTCAATGCCGCATGGAGCCTGTCACGCAATGTCAAACATATCAGCAACGTGGAAGAAATTTATAAAGAGTGTGATTTTATTACAATCCACGTCCCTCTGCTTGATTCCACAAAGGGCATGATCAATGCGGATGCGATTGCAAATATGAAATCCGGCGTTGTAATATTAAACTTTGCAAGGGATTTGCTGGTCGATGAGGAAGCTGTGATACAGGCAGTTGCCGAAGGCAAAGTGAAAAAATATGTGACGGATTTCGCAAATCCGGTGACAGCCGGAAAAGACGGCGTGATTTTAACGCCGCATTTAGGGGCGTCAACGGAAGAATCCGAAGATAACTGCGCAATGATGGCAGTCAGGGAAATCCGTGATTATCTGGAAAACGGCAATATCGTCCATTCCGTCAATTTCCCAGACTGCAATATGGGCGGCTGTGATAAAGCGGGACGTATTGCAATCCTGCATAAAAACATCAAAGGCATGATTGGGAAATTCTCTACGGTTTTTGGCAATGCCGACATTAATATCGAAGATATGACAAACAAATCTAAGGGCGATTACGCGTATACCTTATTGGATATTGGCACTCCGGTTACGGCGGAAGTTGTGTCGCAGTTAGAGGGCATTGAAGGCGTGTTAAAAGTACGCATTGTAAAATAAACAAATCACATTTGACAAAGGAGACAAAATGGCAGACATAAAACCATTTCTGTGTATCCGTCCGGCAGAAGGTAAAGCGGCAGACATTGCTGCTTTACCTTATGACGTTTATAACAGAAAAGAAGCAAAAGAAGAAGTGACAAAAAATCCGGATTCCTTTTTAAAAATAGATCGGGCGGAAACGCAGTTTGAAGATTCCGTCGACACTTACGCAGACTGCGTGTACCAAAAAGCGCATGACATACTTTGGGATATGCTTGCGAAGGGAGAATTTATTCAGGAAGAAAAAAGATGCTATTATGTATATGAATTGACAATGGAAGGACGGTCGCAGACGGGAATTGTGGCATGCGCGTCGATTGATGACTATGCAAATGGCGTAATAAAAAAACACGAGAACACGAGGGCGGAAAAAGAAGCGGACAGAATCCGGCATGTAGATTCCTGCAATGCCCAGACAGGGCCGATTTTCCTTGCCTATCGCGCCAATGCAGTCATTCGCGAAGCGGTCTGCGCCGCAAAAGAAGAAACTCCGCTTTATGATTTTGTGTCGGAAGACAAAATCCGGCACAGAGTGTTTTGCCTAAGTGGCGATGAGGAAATTGCAAAGATCGGTGAGGCCTTTGGGACGATTGGGGAAATTTACATAGCGGACGGGCATCACAGGGCGGCTTCCGCAGTTAAAGTCGGTTTTTTACGGAGAGAGCAAAATCCAACTTATACAGGCAGGGAAGAATTTAATTATTTTCTGTCGGTGTTGTTTCCCGATGAGGAATTGATGATTATGGACTATAACCGCGTCGTGAAAGATTTAGGGGAAGATACGGCGGAAAGCTTTTTGGAAAAAGTAAAGCGGATTTTTGACGTGACGGAGCTTAACGGCGCGGAAAAGCCACAGGAAAAAGGACAGATTTCCATGTATCTTGCCGGAAAATGGCATAGGCTTTGCGTGAAAGAAAAAGACAGAAGCGACGATCCGGTCAAGGGGCTTGACGTATCGCTTTTACAGGAGCTTTTGTTAAATCCGGAGCTTGGGATTTTAGATCCAAAGACAGATGAAAGGATTGATTTCGTGGGTGGGATTCGCGGATTAAAAGAGTTAGAGCGGAGAGTAAATGAAGACTGCGCCGTGGCGTTTGCGATGTATCCGACATCTATCCAAGAGTTGTTTGCCGTGGCGGACGCAGATATGCTTATGCCGCCGAAGTCGACTTGGTTTGAGCCGAAATTGCGGAGCGGGTTGTTTATACATTCGTTGGAGTAGGACAGACATTTTTTGCAGTGAAGATCTTTGGAAATTTATTGGGAACTAGGATTGATTTTTAGGAACAAATCAATTAGAATGGGGAGAAAGAAGATGGATACCCTTGAGATTACGACGGAAACCAGGACGTTAGAAACATTAGAGCAAGCGGCAGAGGCATTGAAAGAAACGGATTCCGGCATGATTCGGGAGTGGCTCAAAGGGCTGGTTCCGGAGGTTTTGGGATTTGCGCTTCAGATTTTGTTTGCGGTAGTCCTTTATGTCATTGGCAGCAGGGTGATCCGTCTGGCAAGAAAATTCCTCCGGCGCTGGCTGGAAAAAGCGGATGCGGACGTTGGCGTCAAACAGTTTTTAGATGCGCTGTTGAAATATTTTTTGTATTTTGTTTTGGTAGTGCTGATTTTAACGTTATTTGGCGTGACGGCAGCTTCCGTGGTTGCAGTGATTGGCTCTGCGGGCCTTGCGCTTGGGCTTGCGGTACAGGGAAGTTTGTCAAACTTTGCCGGAGGGGTCTTGATTCTTCTGTTAAAACCGTTTAAAGTGGGAGATTTTATCAAGGAAGACACAAATGGAAATGAAGGAATCGTCGATGAAATTTCTATTTTTTATACAAGGCTTTTAACAGCGGATAAAAAAACGATCGTCATTCCAAATGGCGTTTTGGCAAACAGCAGTCTGACAAATGCTACGTTTTGTGACAGCAGAAGGGTGGATTTAGAGATTGGGATTGCCTATGAGGCGGATTTGAGACTGGCAAAAGCGATTTTGCAAAAACAGGCGGAAGCGGAGCCTTGCCGGCTGCCAAAAGAAGAAGTCATTGTCTTTGTGTCTGAGCTTGGGGCGAGTGAAGTGAAATTAGGGCTCCGCCTTTGGGTAAAGACGGAAGATTACTGGACGGCAAGGTGGCGCCTGATGGAACAGATTAAACTTGCATTCGATGAAAATCAGATTGAAATTCCCTATCAGAAAATAGATGTGCAGATGAGGGAACCCTAAAAAAGAAAGGGGGGGGGAAAATGCAAAAAAAACGAAAAAAATATGTTGCATGGATTCTGATTGCCGCCCTGCTGTTTGGAACAGGCTTTGAGCCGGTTTTGGCAGGAGAGGCTTCCTTGGGTAAGGAAGGCGAAGTTATTGTATTTACGTTAGATGATTTTATGGCTGCTCTTGAAAAACAGCAGAGCCCGATTGTTGTGAATAACCTGATCACCGTTCAAAATGGCGCCGCCGCCGACGGTAGAATGATTCCGGTTACAATTCCGGCTGGGACAGTGATCCGCGGGAACAATGAAACCAGCGAGTTGAACTTCCGTTGTCCGCTTCAATTAGGGGGAGACGGCGTTGTATTTGAACAGATTAAGATGGTTTTTGAATCCAGCGATGCGCTGAACAGCGTTCCGCATCGTGAGATTTTTTTGGCGGGGCATAGTCTGACGTTAGATCATGTGGATACCTATTTGGAAGGAAGCGGAGGTTCTTTAGGCGGATTGGGAGGTTCAGAAAAGGAACTTCTTCCGACGGTATATGCAGGAGGATTTAGAAATTCCGCGGTTGGCGCAAACGCATCCCTTACAGTGCGAAATTCGATTTCGACTACGATGTTTCAGGGGATTTATATGAGCCATGGCGCAGGGGCTGATAATAAAGAGCCTTACTATGGAGAGGCTGATTTGCAGTTGGACGCTCCGGCAGTTGTCAGGGACGGGGTTTTTACAGATTTAAACAGCCGGGCGGATATTCGGGTATCGGATCCTAAAGCCGGACGTTATGCAAATGCCATTCAGTTTTATGGAAATGGACAGACAGAATTGAATGTAACAAAGTGCGCCATTATGGAGGCGGTTTTGGAAAATGTAGGTTCCGTTGTTTTAGCGGACGGAGGGCATATAGAGTTAAAGTCAGGGAATTTACAGAACGTTTCCGTAAAGGAGAATGCGTGTCTCGATTTGAGTAAAGTAAATGATACAGTGATCACTGGGGATTTTGCCGGACAGGAAGCGTCATTATCCGGTCAAATGGGAATGATTGTATTAAAGAGCGACGGCCGTTTACGGATAGACGGAGCCGTGACGGGAGTGACGCGTTTTCACACTGGCAGTAAAGCTGTGTCAGGGGCGCTTTACGATAAATGGGCATATATTACGGCAAACTGCGAGAATCCATCAGAAGCGAATTTTTTGTTAGCTGAGAAAATGACAGAAAATGGATATACATTGGAGTACGAAGAAGGGGCATGGACAGTCCATGCGCCGGATTTTGGGCATGAAGATGTACAGATAGGCGGCATAGAAGTGGCTTCTAAGCCGTCAACGGCAGACATTAGCGCGATTCTTGGAACAGATGATTTTACGGTTCCAGACGAATCTGTATTTTGTGAATTACTTTGGAGGGATTTACAGGGGAATCCGATTGACAGTGGTGTAGTGGAAGAATATGGTTATTATGATTTTGGATATATGGTTCTGATTCAAACAGATTGTCTTAATAGTGACGATCCCGATGTGTTAAACAGGACGGATTGGGGGAATTGGATTTGGTTTGTGACGTCAGAGGAGAATCCGGGGAGATATTATCTGCATGCATCGGAAGGCGCAAAATCGGGAGATTACACATTTTTGATGTTTTCTGAACCTGTAGACACAGATGATACGACAACTGCCGCTGAGGTGAAAGCATTGCAGGATTTGGCTATGGCAAGATTTTCTATTGTATTTTATGATTCTGCGGCAGGGGAAACGCCGCCTGTCCATCAACATTCCTATACAAGTCAGGTAACGGAAGAAGCGACATGTAATAAGACGGGACTTAAAACGTACACATGTTCCGGCTGTGGAGACAGTTATACAGAGGAGATCGCAAAAAAAGGACATACAGAAGTAGTTGATGCGGCAGTCTCTGCGAGCTGTACGCAGACAGGCAAGACCGAAGGCAGCCATTGCAGTGAATGCGGGGAAGTGATATGCGCGCAGGAAGAAATTCCGAAAACGCCGCATAACTATGAAGAAGCGGTCACGAAACCCGCGACGTGCCAAGAAACGGGAATAAAGACGAAAATATGCAGGGAGTGCCAGACGGAAGAAACGGAAGAAATCCCAAAAATTCCGCACAGCTACGAAGAAAGGGTCACGAAACCCGCAACGTGCCAAGAAACGGGAGTAAAGACGAAAACATGCAGGGAGTGCCAAGCGGAAGAAACTGAGGAAATCTCCAAAACAGATCACACGGTCGTGAAAGATCCGGCGCAGAAAGCAACTTGTACAAAAGAAGGCAAGACCGAAGGCAGCCATTGCAGTATTTGTAAAAAAGTGATCCAGCCGCAAATTTCTATCCCAGTGACGTTACATCATTATCAGAAAAAAGTGACAAAAGCCACTTTAAGCAAAAATGGGGCTAATGTAACAAAATGTATGCAATGTGGAACAGTGTTACAGCAAAATATCATCTATAGTCCCAAAACAGTTTCACTTTCTTCAGAGAGTTATACATACAGCGGCAAGGAGAATAGACCTGCCGTTACAGTAAAAGACAGCGCTGGAAAAATGATAGATGGCAAGTATTATACGGTTTCTTATCAAAACAATCAAAATTCTGGCATTGCTTCAGTTGTTTTAACATTTAAAGACTGTTACAGTGGAGTTTTAACGGAAACATTTACAATCGCGCCAAAATCAATTAATTTTTCAAAGGTAAAGGCGAAATCAAATAAAATTGCGTTAAAATGGAAAAAGCAGAAGAAGCAAGCTTCAGGATATAAGATTCAGTATTCCACAAACAAAAAATTTAAAGGAAAAACGACGAAAGTAATAAAAATTGGCAAGCCAAATGCAGAGTCAAAAACAATTTCCAAATTGAAATCCGGTAAGAAATATTATATCCGCATTTGTGTATATAAGACAGTGAAAAGCAACGGGAACGTACAGGAAATTGAATCTGGCTGGTCGAAAGCCAAATCCGTGAAACTGGCAAAGAAGAAATAGGAAAGATAGAGCTAAAAAAGCAAATATTTTCTGGTTTGAATAAGTAGAAAAGAGATGGAAAAGTCCGTCGGATACAGGTTGAAGTATCTGACGGACTTTTTTTATTTCAGCGTTTCATGCTCCGCATTAACATCATAATTTGATCTGCTTTCCGCTGTTCTTCGGGCGACATATTTTGTTTTAGAATTTGAACGATTAAATCCGTTTCATTTGGCGTGAATTGGATTCCTTCTTTTTGGGCGCTGTTTACTGCGCCGAGTATCATATTAGACATTTCCTGCGCATTGCCGGATTTATTCTGGGAGGCGAACTTCATCAAAAAATCCAGTTTTTCAGGAGAAATATTTTTGAAGTTTTCATTGTTTTGGAAAAAATTCATATTCATAACAGTTAATCCTTTCTATTCAGGGGTTGGCGTATGGAAAATGGTGTCATAAGATGAAAACATCTGAAACGCAGTCATCATCATGTCGATAGAATCCTGTTCGGCAGGCGTACAAAATTTTTTAATGTCATTTAGCATTTGGATTCGTTTTTCAGATGGGTCGTCCGTAGAGCACATGCTCAAAGAGACGGGCGCTTCGTGAAAGAGGGAAGCGACATTTCTCAGCTCTAAAAATTTTACTATCATGGCAAAGTTTCTCTGGCGGGGGCCGTCCATATAGGGAATGACGGTTTTTAACATTTGTATGTTTCTGGATTGTGTTTCAATATCAAAAGTTGTAGGCGTATATTCGTATTGTTCCTGATCCATAAAAATCCTTTTTTTATTAGGATATGACAAAACAGGCAGATGTATGACGGGTAGGAATCATTTTTTAAATATTTAGGCGTAAAAGGGGCAAACTGGCGGGAACTGCATATATTGATAAGGAAAGAGGTGATGAGTTTGGGACGGCTGGTAATCAATGGGGATGAGATTTACGAGTTGGACGAAAGCTGTTTGAGGGAGAAAAGAGTGAGACGGGAGAAAGAGAGGCATAGCCGCCTGTTGGAAGAACAGCAGATTAGAAAAACAAATTTGCAGAAGGAAAAGAAATCTTAACCATGCAGAGAAACATCACTCTGCATGGTGGGCGCGATGGATAAACTGATTAAATTTTTGGACGTCGTTATTTAGTATCAGAGTTTCATCGAAGCCTAGTTTGTCTAATAATTCCATTGCAAGGGAGAAATCACCAACGCAGGAAGGGTCATGGGCATCGGAGCTGACAATAATGGGAGCTCTTAGTTCCATACAAAGAGAGAGCATTTTCCGGTAATTTTCCATACAGTTTTTTCTCTTGTTTTTCCGTTTAAAGGTGTTGTTGTTGACTTCTAGGGCAACGCCGTGTTTTTTCGCGGCGGGAACAAGCAGATCGTAATCCAGCGGGGTATTGTCGTCATCGGGATGGGAAACGAAATGCACTTTATCATGTTTCATACAGGAGATGACATTTTCTGTGTTTTTTTCCTTTCCTTCATCATGGTAGCATAAAGAATGGATGCCGATAATTGCATAATCCAGACGGTCGATGTATTTATCTTCTAAAGAAAGCGAGCCGTCATTTCGAACATTTATTTCACAGCCGTGTATCACTTCCACGCCATATAAGATTTTTGGAACGACATAGAGGGTTGAAAAATAAATGGGCTCCACTGTGCCGGGGATTCCGGGGGCGTGTTCGCTGATCCCTAACAGTTTGATATTTTTTTCGCTTGCCGCCTGCGCCATTTCCCGTATGGTGCCAAAGGCATGTCCGCTTGCTAATGTATGTGTATGAATATCTAAAATAAATGGTTTTTTCATAGAAACTCCTTTCTTTGTATTACATGATTACATATTTAGAATAAAATCCCCATTCTTATTATACAAAAAAATAAAAAACTGTAAAGCAGGAACACTCCGTGTTTTGCAACTGTTTGATGGGAGAGCAGAATGGGGAGACGCCAAAATGGACAGAGGCCTGTATATAGAAAAATGATTTCTTTTGAGAAATTCCTTCCGCATGAATATTCCCTTTGTTTTTGGAAATAGTATGGAAATAAAAACATATATTCTGAAATAATGGTGGTTTTATCATGGGAAAAAATGACACACAGTATCAAAAAATGCTATCCGCCCCAGTTCCAAAATTAGTTATATCTTTGGCTGTCCCGACAATGGTGAGTATGCTTGTGACTTCTATTTATAATGTGGCGGATGCTTATTTTGTTTCAAAATTGGGCACATACGCATCCGGCGCGGTTGGGATTGTATTTTCCTTAATGGCAATGATTCAGGCGATAGGATTTACAGTCGGCATGGGCGCAGGTAGCGCGATTTCAAGGCTTTTGGGAAAAAGGGAAACGGACAAGGCGCAGAAAATCGCAAGCAGCGCTTTTGCGTTGTCCATTTTGTCAGGCGGGGCATTTTGCATCTTTGGGGTCTTTTTTCTGGAAAAGCTAATGGTCTGGCTGGGCGCGACGGAGTCAATTCTTCCCTATGCAAAAGAATATGCGCGCTACATCTTGTATGTTGCCCCTGTAATGACGGCTTCTTTTGTTTTGAATAACCTGCTTCGGGCAGAGGGGAAGACGAAACTTTCCATGATCGGGATTTTAGGCGGCAGTATTTTAAATATTGCGTTAGATCCTCTGTTTATTTTTGCGTTTGGCTTTGGGATACAGGGCGCGGCGGCGGCGACGGCTGTCAGCCAGTGTGTGGGCTTTGTAATTCTATTGTTTTTCTTTATCCGGAAAAAAACAATTTTAAGGCTGTCTTTTAAAAATTTGTCTGCGGACGTTTCGCTTTATCGGGAATTTATTGCAAACGGAATGCCTTCTTTTTTCCGTCAGGGACTGGCGAGCGTATCTTCCATTGCGTTAAACCGCGTTGCGGCAGGCTACTCAGATGCGGCGGTTGCGGCAATGTCGATTGTGGGGAAAGTGTTTTTAATGGTCTATTGCGTTTTAATTGGGTTTGGGCAGGGATACCAGCCGGCGGCAGGGTATAATTACGGGGCAAAAGAATATGGCAGGGTGCGGCAGGCATACCGGTTTTTAATGGTTGCAGGGACAGTTGGCATGACATGTATCGGCGCGGCATTGTTTTGGGCGGCTCCTTTGCTGTTAAAACAATTTATACCAGAAGATGAAAAAGTGATTGAGATCGGCATACAGGCGCTTCGGATGCAATGTGTGGTTATGCCGCTTTTAACGCTTGGCATTGCCTGTAATATGACCTTTCAGGCAGTCGGGCAATCCGTGAAAGCGACAGTTTTAGCTTCTTTAAGGCAAGGGATTTTCTTTTTGCCATTTATCTGGGTTTTGCCCCGCCTGTTTGGGATTTACGGAATGGAAGCTGCGCAGCCGGCGGCGGATGCGGCGACTTTTTTAGTCTGTGTCCCTGTAATTTGGAAATTTATCAAAGATTTAAAAAAGGCAAAGTAAAGTTTTGGCAAACTCCTTTTTTGCCGCCGGATGGAAGTTGAAATTGTTTTTGCAGGTTTCCTATGATAAAATAAATCAAAATCCGGTTTGGAGTAAATGAGGTGCGTGAATGTCAAAAGAAATCTATGAAATTATGAATCAGGAAAGGAAAGTGGCGCGTATTGATGAAATGGGCCGCTGTAAAATCTATTATAAATCATTTATGCCATATAATTTATATCTTGAAGAAGAAGAAGATATTGACTCTTTGGTGAATAATATCACAAATTTCAATTATTGGTGCGCGACAAGGGTTTTGACGTTAGACAGGAAGTATGCAAAGGAAATTTTAAACAGCATCGGGATGCTTCAAGCCGTCACAGACCGCGAACGGGCAAAAATTGCATTGTCATACCGCTGCGCATCACTGACAGATGTGTTCTGGGTAAAGAAAAAGGGGGAGTGCGTCACTTTTGAGGAGATTAATCTCTACGAAAACCATTTGGACAACACTTTTATTGACATTGCGCTCAAAGGAAGGCAATATACGGTTCAGAATGAATCATTCGCGCGTGATTTAGCCACAAACGGGTGTTTCCCGAAAGCGTGGAAACGGGTGGAGGACGGATTTTTGCTGTTAAAGGACGGTGGGGAGGATGCGGTGGAACGGGAACTGCTTGCCAGCCAAATCTGCAGGTGTTTTGACGTTTCACAGGTTTTGTATGAGGAAGGCAGTTTCGATGGTGAAAAAGTCAGCGTCAGCGCCAATATCACTTCCAAGGAATATTCCATCGTTTCTATGGAAGCATTTGAAATTTATTCGCAAAACCATGGAAGGGATACAAAAAAATATATATTGGGTTTAGACCGTCACAACTACTATATGATGAATATTGTGGATTATCTGATTGGAAATACGGACAGGCATTGGGGGAATTGGGGAGTTTTCGTTAATAATTCTAATAATAAACCGATGCGTCTCCATAAATTAATGGATTTTAATCAGGCATTCCATGCGTATGACACTGTAGAGGGAACAAATTGCCAGACGGCATTCCGTAAGCGCATGTCGCAAAAAGAAGCCGCAGTTTATGCCGTTAAAAAAGCAGGCTTAAACCAGAGGGCGCAGGTCAGAAAGGAAGTGTTTGATTATTTTCCGCAGTATTATGAAATGTTTTGCAAACGGCTCTCTATTTTGAAAAAGGAAGAGCAAAAACACTTGTAAAACGCTGGAAAATTCATTATACTAATATATAGATTAAAACGAGTGAAAATGGGGGAAAAGAAGCGGTATTATCAGAAAAAGAGAAGGAGAATAGGTATGAAACAAAGATGGAAAAAAAGCATTGCGTACATAATGTCATTCTGCATGTTGTTTGGGATCATGCAGACGGCGGCATGGGTGACGCCTGTCTATGCAGAGACAGCGGACGGAGAAGTGGACGAATCACAGGAAGGCATTCATAGTGTAAGGTATTTGACAGGGGATTCGGGAAAGCAGTTTACGGACACAGACACATCTCCGGAATCCCATACGGACAGATTAACTGATTTTATTGCAGAGACTCAGAGCATGACATGGTCGGTAGAGTTCCAGACGACGGATACGAAGTTACAGTCCCTCCTTGCTTTAGAAAACAATGGCAATTATTTTGCTTTTTATTTAAAAGATGGGAACAAAATAGGATTTGAAGCAAAAAATCCGGCATCGTCTGGGGTGGAAACCGTTACTTCTTTTTCAGATGGGAATTGGCATAAGGCAGAGTTTGAAATTATAAAAGGCGAAGCGGCTGTGATCAGATTAGACGATACGGAAGTGAAACGCGTAGAAAATCCCGTCTGTATCAGTGATTTGGCTTGGTCTCCCGCTGCATTTACGATTGGCGGAATGAATCATTATACCGGTAAAGGCGGCTGGCATTTTAATGGGAAGCTGCGTAATGTTGTCTGTAGCAAGACTGTTTCTCTCATGCCTAATCCGGTATGGGAACAAGTGAATCTTGCAGACAGCCGGATTCAGACGGGACAGAGTTTTCAGGAAGGCAGCATTCATATGACTTACCGCCTAAAAGAAGCATTTTCTGACCGCGTGACCGTGTTGACTGTTGGCGATTCTGAGATTTATGTGAATCCTTCCACAAAAAAACTAGGTCTTAAAGCGGGAAGCGTGATTGTGGAACAGGAAGCGCCGGATATTCATTTAGGGACTGCGAAGTGGCATAATCTGACTCTTACGAAAGAAGCTGACGGGATTTCTTTCTATTTAGACGGGGAAGCATTGGGAAACGGCAGTTTTTCCGGAACGTTTGATGTGTCGGCAATTCAAAAAGGGGAATCTGTATATGGCGCAAAAACTCAGTTATATGATAGTGTTTTGACTCCGGCGCAGATTTCGGAACTGCATATGGACACGAAGTTTACTTCTTATCCCGATCCGACAGAGAAGTTGGAAGGATATTATAAAGGAGAGAACAGGGAGATTTTTAATGCGGGATTTGACGGTTCCGTTGCATACCGGATTCCGGCGATTGCGACTTCGAAAAAGACGGGGACGGTAATTGCGTCCATCGACAAGAGGTGGATTACAAACGCAGACACTGGAATTAACGACACAGTAGTGCGTAGAAGCGAGGACAATGGAGAGACTTGGGGACCGGTCATTCCGGCGATTGATATGCAGGACGATTGCGCTTATACGATTGATCCGGAGATCGTAGTGGACAATGATCCGCAAAGCCCTCATTACGGAAGGGTTTATATTTTGGTCGGCATGGTGCGCCGCGGCGTAAGCCTTTGGGGAGCGCAGGCCGGAACGGGATATAAGAAGATAAACGGAAAAGATTATCAGATTTTGTTAGATGAAGATGAGAATGAATATACGGTTCGGGAAAACGGAATTGTGTATGACAGTGAAGGAAATAAAACAGAATATCAGGTAGAAACAAGGGCGGAAGCTCCTTACACGGATATGGGGCGTCTTTATAAAAGTGGGGAATATATTGGAAGCATCTATAAAGGGGACGCCGAACTGAGCATGGTAAATACCTATTATCTCTGGATGACCTATAGCGATGACGATGGCGTGACATGGTCATTGCCAAAAGATTTGAATCCAATGGTAAAAGCTGACTGGATGACATTTTTTGGCACGGGTCCGGGCGCAGGCGCGCAGCTTCAAAGCGGACGGTTGATTTTTACGATGTACTGCATGACTTCCGCAAATCAGGCTTCCCATTTCAGTTCGTATAACGTTTATACAGACGATCATGGGAAGACGTGGCATAGAGGAGCTTCCCCAAATGACATTTCAGAAACGGAAAATGCTACAAACAGCACGCGCGAATTAAATGAAAGCTGTATTGTGGAACTGGATAATGGCCATTTGATTCAGTTTATGAAAAATTCGACGCCTGAAGTTGCCATGGCAGTCAGTGTGACACAGGGAGAAAGCTGGGGCGAAGTGACATACGCTCAAGGGATTCGTGAAGTTTACTGTGAAATGTCCGTTGTGCATTATGGGGATTTGTTTGATCCGGCAGACGGACAGACAAAAGAAGCGATTATTTTTGCCAATCCAACCGGAAACGGAAGAAACCATGGACGGGTTAGGATCGCTTTTGTCAATGAAGACGATACGTTAGACTGGGCTTACGATAAATTAATTGAGGAGAAAAATTTTTTGTATACTTCTTTGACAGTTATGGAAAATGGAATGATTGGCCTTATTTATGAAAATGAAAAAGGTGATTCTACGGCAGCGGCGTTTACCTCCTTTAGCCCACAGTATATTATGGATCCAAACAGATATGAAAATACGCCGCAGCCTTCCGCTATTGAAGTGGCGATCTTTGATGCTTCAGGGGCAGAAACAGATGCGCTTGTGGCGGGAAATAAGCTGTATATTGAAGTGGAATTTGACGATGTGGTATTTGCGGCAGGAAATGTTACATTAAATGTTTTAATCGGAGATCAAACAAAAGAAGCGGCATTGATTGGAAATGTAAATGAAAATACGCTGGCATTTTCTTATCCAATTAGACAGGACGATAATGGAATTGTAACGGCGTTAGCGGAAGTAAATTGTTAGTAAAGTGGGTTTTGCCAAAAACAAGAGGAATAAAAAGCTGGTGTGCAGGTGGTTCTTATAAAATGAATATGGTAAAATTTTATAAGAAACGAGGTAAAGCAATATGGAAAAGAAAATTTATATTACAGAAGAAGAACGGGCAAAGTGCCAAAAGGTGGCTGATGCGTTTGCGGAGCTGTACGAAATGGCGGATATTGTAGTGGTTAATGTAGGCAGATATGGCTTTGTGATGCTGAAATACTATACGCCTCTGCATGGCTTTGAAGAAGATGAAACTTTTACGGACAGCAGGACATTGTTTGAGGAATTGTATCAGGAATGGTTAAACACAAAGCTGTGTTGTATTGCAAAGGAAATGGGTATGAACGACATACTCTATGAAAAGGTGTTCAAAAGTCTGTCAGAAGAAAAGCGGTCGGAATTTATCGGGCGGAAAACTGATTTTGCGAGGACGGCAGAGATAATACTGTAAAATTATTTCGTTAAAAGGTTACCGATAATAAACGGTTCAGCTAAGCAAGGAAAGGCTCTGTCAATGACAGGGTTTTTCCTTTTTAAAAAAATAAAATAATTTGTAACAAATCGCACTTAAAAAGAACTAACAATATGAGGTGCTGATATGGATAAAGAAAAAATTGATGAAATATATCGTGAAAACGCCGCCATGCTATATAAATATCTATGCGGCTTAACGCAGGACAGCGGACTTGCCGAGGAACTGACGCAGGAAACATTCTTTCAAGCAATTAAGGGGATTGACAAGTTTAGGGGAGATTGTAAAATTTCCGTCTGGCTATGCGGTATTGCCAAAAAAATATGGTACAAAGAACTGGAAAAAAGAAGCAGGCACAAAACCGCCCCACTGGACGATACGATACCTTCCACAGAAAATATTGAAAGTAAAAGCCTTGACAATTTAGAAAAAATAGAAATTTTCCGCCTCATGCACAACCTTGATGATGTAACAAGAGAAGTCATGTATTTACGCTTGGCAGGAGAACTACAATTTTCTGAAATTGCGGCTATTTTGGGAAAAACAGAAAACTGGGCGAGGGTAACTTATTACCGTGGAAAACAGAAAATAATGAAAGGAATGAGAGAATGGAACTAAGGGAAAAAGAATTAGCTTGTGAGATTGTCAGAGATTTACTCCCTCTTTATGTTGACGGAATGGTAAGTGATGTTTCTAAAAAGAGCATTGATAACCATTTAGAGCATTGTACAGAATGTAGTGAAATATATCACGATATGGCTTGTCATTTGGAAATGGAAACGCCGTCAACAGAAATTTCAGATGTAAAAAGATTTTTGAATAAAACAAAGAAAATGTATCTGTTATATGGCTTAGGCTGTCTTAGTTTTATTGCAATACTGATCTGTCTGATTGTGGATTTGGCGGTAAACAAAGGAATTACATGGTCTTTGATTGCCGGAAGTTCCTGCCTGTTTGCAGACTCATTTTTATATACTCTTTCAACCTGTAAAAAGAATAAAGGCTGTAAGGCAATGGCAGTAATAAGCATTGGAGTGCTTGTCCTGCTTTCTGTCATACAGATTACCCGATATTATCTGATTGGAACAGGGACATTTTGGCTTTTCCGTTATGGTGTGCCTATCCTGCTGTTATGGCTTTGTGTCCTTTGGCTTCCAGTGCTTGCAAGAACATTCCTAAAATGGAATATTTGGGACTGCATAGCATTGTTCCTATTCTTGGTAATCATAGGAAACTATGTCACAAAACTAATCACGGGAGATTATATGTGGGAAGACGCGCTCCATATGCAGGGATTTATAGGCAATGCCCTTGGAGAAGTAATTGGAATTATAATATTTGGAATTATAGGGAGGATTGAAAAATGGAGAAAATAATCAGTGTAAAAAATCTAAGAAAAGCATACAAAAAGGAAACTGCCGTTCAGAATGTATGTTTTGAGCTTGCACCCGGAAATATCATGGGACTATTGGGGACAAATGTTCCTAGATACGAGCAGGAAACAGGCTCATTATTTAGACACTTACAATTATGGAGAGAATTATACACATAGAACAATAGATTTATATGTAAAATTGGTGGCATAAAAAATATATAGGGGTTGTTAAAAAATTAAAGCCTTTTGTGATTATATTCAGTATCAATAATCACAGGAGGTTTTTTTATGATAAAGGTAGAGAAGATTGGCAAAGGTACTTATTTTGAGGATGCCTATAAAGTATCTTTTCGCTATGATGTTGCTACTCTGAATAAGGTTAAGAGCTTAGCTGAGAGGCGGTATTTACCAGAAGAAAAGGCTTGGGAGATCCCAGCATATGAATTACCAGCTCTTACAAAGCTCTTTGAGGGAGAAATTGAAACAAGTGATAAAATCATGGATGCACTCAAAGAAAAGGAAATTGCAGACAAAAGAGAGGCTACACAGGACAGGCTAAAGGGCATAAAGCCAGCAATTCCCTTTGATTTTAAAACATCTCCCCTCCCTCACCAGATAGAGGCTTTTAATGTGGGATTGAAACAGAATAGTATATTGATAGGGGATCAGCAGGGGTTAGGGAAAACAAAAGAGAGCATTGATATTACAGTAGCCCGAAAGAAAGAGATTTATAAGTGTCTGATTGTATGCGGAGTAAATTCTGTAAAATATAACTGGGAGGCAGAGATAAAAACTCATTCAGAGGAAAGTTGTACTATTTTTGATGATAGGACTATGGAAAAAAGGGTACAGCATTTAAACGATTGGTATAAGAGTAATGAGTTTTTTGGGATTATAAATATTGAGAGCCTTAGAAATGCAAAAATACAGGATGCCCTCTATATAGGGATTAAGGATAAATATATAGGGGCTGTAATCGTAGATGAGATACATAAAGCTAAGAACGGACAGAACCAGCAGGGGAAAGCTCTCAGAACATTAAAATCTCCTATCAAAATAGGGCTTACTGGTACTCCTATTATGAGTAAGGCTGAGGATCTTTGGAATATCCTTACATGGCTGGGAGTGGAGCATAGGAATGTATGGCAGTTTAGAAACTCTTATTGTGTTATGGGAGGATATGGGGGATATAAGGTAGTAGCCTATAAAAATCTGGAAAGCCTTAACGGTTTACTTAATACGGTAATGCTCAGACGGACAAAGGCAGAGGTTTTAGATTTGCCTCCAAAGGTACACCAGATAGAGTATGTAGAGCTTACCAGAAAACAACAGCTCATATACAAGGATATTAGGAATGGCATTATACAGGATTTAGAGAACATTCTTACCAGTGTAAACCCTCTTACATCTACTCTGAGGCTCAGACAGCTTACAGGAGGATTGTTTACAGACGATAACCCGAAACTGGATCGTATTAAGGATATGCTGGAGGAGGAAATCATACCGAATGGAGAAAAGGCTATTATCTTTTCTCAATGGAAAGAGGTAACAGCGATTTATAAAGAGGCTCTTAGTGCTTACAATCCCATTTACATAACAGGAGATGTAGATCCAGCGGAGAGGCAGAAAGAAGTAAATCGTTTCCAGACAGACCCAGAGTGTAAGGTGGCTATCGGTACTATCGGGGCAATGGGTACAGGGCTTACCCTCAATAAAGCTACCTATGTATTTTTCATAGATAAAGCATGGACTAGCGGAGAAAATGAACAGGCAGAGGATAGATCTCACAGAATAGGTACTACTGGTACTGTTACCATTATTTCCATGATTGCTAAAAATTCCATAGATGAGGGAGTAGAGGATTATCTAAAGGAAAACAAGGATCTCTTTGATAAAGTGGTAGACGGTAAGGGGCAAAAAGTAGATATGAGAGCCTTGTTAAATAAACTCTTGAAACTTTAGGGGGTTATATAATATAATAAATCCAATGGAGGTAGGACAGGATGCAAGTAATCACAGTGGATAAGGATAATGGTAAAAGAGTTTTTTCCAGAAAAGAGGTTGCTACTATCTGTGATGTATCAACACAGACTATAAGCCTCTGGGAAAAGGCTGGGGATATTCCTGTATCGGTAAGAGATGACAATGGTTATAGGTACTGGTATGAGGAGGAAGTAAAAGAGATACAAAAATATGCAGACAGTAACAAATATAAGAGAAAGAAATAAATTCATTTTTGGGGAGGCTTTATAGCCTCTCTTTTTTTTGCCCTAAATTTTGAGGGCTATCTAAAAATTTTTGCTTTTCGTGATTATGTTCTTTATCAAGAGAAAAGGAGGTAACAGGATATGGTAAAGTTACAATTTACAAATGCTACGGTTAAAGATAGCGGTTATGGGCTGGAGGTAAACGGTGAGAGCTTAGAGGATATGATCTCTGTAGCTCTGGGAACAAAAAGAAACGGTAAGAGCGGTTATAATTCTGGATTACCAGAGTTTAAACACAATAGTTGTAATGTTACTGTTATTATTGATCCCAATCCTACAAAGGAGGTTATTATGGTGAACGGTAAAAAGTATAACAACTTGCAGGAGGTAGAGGAAGATGGGAACAGCGAGGAGATTAAAGAGGCAAATTCAGAAGAATAACGGTACTCTCCCTCACAAAAAAATTATTGCCAGAAAGTTAGGCTGTAGTGTGAAAGAGGTAGATGATCGGCTCAGACGGAGAGAACAGAATTTAAAGAAATTGGAGGGCAAAGAAGATGAAACAAATTGAAGTGAATGGGATGTTGCTGGAGTTTGATGAGAAACTGTTACTCAAACAGGAGATTAGGGTAGGGGATAATGTACAGGTGCTTAAAAAATCCTATTCTAGTTGGGAGTGCTATGCAGGGGTAGTTACACAGCTTTTACCTTTTGCAGATAAGCCAGCTATGGAGATTATGTATCTGGAAAACTCTTACTCTAGCTGTGAGATTAAGAAACTGGTTATTGTGCAGGGGGCAGAGAGTGAGGATGCTCCTAGAGTGGTAAAAATGGATGATAAGTTTTTGCCATTCACTAAAGAAAGATGCATCGATCTTTTGCAGAAAGATATTACTGAAAAGGAAAATAAGCTGGAGGAGGCTAAGTTAAAGCTGGAATATTTCTTGAAATATTTTAATCATTACTTTGAGGAGATCCAGAAAGATAGGGAGGATAACGAGAATGGCAAAAAGTGATTTTACAGCAAGAGTATCAGAGGTATCAGTAGAGCTGGGGATGAGTGTGCAAAATAAGAGCGGTATCTGGTGTAAGCCTAATGTTCGCTTAAATATTATGATTGACGGAGGCACAGATCCGAAACAGAGAGAGGCTATCATTAAACAGGCTTTTGATGAGGTTTGTGATAATATTGAGAAAGTGATCTCAGAGATGGAATAATACTTACAGGAGGGAGGAGAGGTTCTTACCCTCCCTCTTTTTACTGGAGGTATCTGGATGGGTAAAATAAAGCTAAACAGAAAAGACAATTTTACAATTATATCAAACAGCATACTAAAAAATCCTAATCTTACACTCAAAGCTAAGGGATTGTATGCTTATATGTGGAGCTTGCCCGATGATTGGGATTACTCTGTAGCAGGGCTTACTAAAGTATTGAAAGAGGGAAAGGATGCGATAAATGAGGCTCTAAAAGAGCTGGAGCGTGAGGGTTATTTAGTGCGTACAATTCTTAGGGCTGGCGGTAAGTTTGCTGATATGGATTATATCTTGCATGAAACTCCACAAAAAGTACCGTTTACGGAAAATCCGCAAGCGGAAAAATCGGATGCGGAAAATCCGCAACAAATAAATACTAATAAAACAAAGGAAAAAAAGAAAAAATCCAAAACTATAGTTTTGGAGAGTGGTACTCCTGTAAAATCCTATGGAGATATATTTAAAGCTCCAGAGTATTCTCAGATAACAGAGGCTCTTAGAAAATTTATTACTCAGTGTAAAGGAATGAATTATACCCCTCAGATAGCAACAGTAAAGAAATGGGCGGATCTCTTAGTAACTGAGGGAAAAAATAGCCCAGAGTACGCAATGAGGATAGTAAACCAGAGTATAGATAAAGGCTGGAAAGCTCTTTATCCATTAAAGGGATATTCTGGGGAGGCGGTAAGTATTCCGAGTAGTGAGGATCGCTTAGCAAAAGATGCACAGGGTAATAATATAGTGTTTTAAATAAATGAGGAGAGTGTAAAAGCTCTCCTCTAAATTTTTACCTGTTTTGTGATTATGTTCAGTATCAAAGTAGGAGTACCCTACAGATTGGAGGTAGGTACAATGAAATGCTATGCTGAGCATTATTGTAAGAAAAATAAACAAGAATGTAGTGAGGTATGTGGGGGCTATAGAGTTTTGAAAGCTCTGTACAATCTTAGCAAGATCCCTATAGGCTATCAATACAATATCCCTTTAGTGCCAGAGAGGGAGGATTTACCTAAATATGAGGAACTAAATGAATATATGAAAAATATTGAGGAAATGGTAGGGCAGGGTAAAGGTTTGTATATTTGGAGTAGTGGTACTGGTACAGGTAAAACCTCATGGGCTTGTAAAATTATGGGGTACTATTTTAGAAAAATTGCTTTTAAGAGTGGGCTGGAGTATGAGGGATTGTATATATTTCTTCCCACATTTTTAGAAAATCTAAGAGCCAGTTATGATAATCCAGATCCAGAATTTGATGAGGTGCTGGATTATGTGAGGCGGTGCAATCTTCTCATTGTTGACGATATAGGAGCGGAAAAGCCTAGCGAGTGGGTAAGGGAGAGGTTGCTTAGTTTTATAAATACCAGAGTGAGTAATGAGCTAACCACAATTTATACCAGTAATTTATCATTGGAGAGGCTGAGGGAAAAGATGGGAGATCGGATAGTAAGCAGGATTATAGGATCTACCAAAGAGATAGAGCTGGTAGGCAGGGATCAGAGAGGGAGGGAAAGATAATGGCAGAAATGATAGAGCAGAGTTTTCTCTGTAAAGTGCTGGATGCTCCAGATTTAGAAATTATCTTTTCTAATGGACTGAAAGAAGAAATGTTTTTAACCTGTGGAGCTGAGGTTAGATTTATTGTCAGTCATTACAACGAATATAAGCAGATGCCAGACAGGGTTACTTTCCTTACTCAGTTTAAGGATTTTCAAATGTTAGAGGTAACGGAGAGTGTTGATTATCTGGTATATAAGCTCAAAGAGGCTTTTGTATATACTAAGATGGCTCCCATTTTACAAGATACAGCGGATAAGGTAAGAGAGGATAGCATTTTAGCTCTGGAATACCTCAAAGACAGTATAAGAGAGTTGGAGGCTCAAACTCCTACAACAAAAAACAAAGATGGGTATGATATTGTGGCAAATGCCAGAGATCGATTTAAAGCATATAAGGAGAGGCTGGAGGTAAAGGGGCTTATCGGAATACCAACAGGAATACCTCAGCTTGATGAGCTTACTAATGGCTGGTTGTGGGGAGAGGAGCTTGTAGTTATCACAGGAAGAACGAATATAGGAAAGAGTTGGATTGCCGAGTATTTTGCTAAAGTGGCATGGCAGTTAGGATATAAGATCCTTTTTTATTCTGGGGAAATGAGTGCGGATATGATTGGTTTTCGATTTGATACACTTTATCATCATTTTTCAAATTTGGGGTTATTAAATGGCTCTCATACTTTGGGAAAGAAAGAGGGTACAGATGGTGGGAGGTATTTGGAGGAAGATTATGAGAATTACGTTTCTCAGCTCTCCCAGAAAAGCGGTTTTATAGTAGTCACTCCAGATGATTTTAACGGTAGAAAGCCTAATGCAGATGAGCTAAAAAGTTTGGCGGTAAAGCATGGGGCAGATATGCTTGTAGTGGATCAGCTCTCTCTTATGAGTGATAAGAGAAAAGCAGATGTACCCAGAATAGCTTATAATAACATTTCTGAGGATTTATTCTTAGTGAGTAAAGAGCTTAAAAAGCCTGTATTGTTATTGGCACAGGCAAATAGGGAGAGCGTGAAAAACAAGAAAAAGGGTGTAAGCCCAGAGTTACATGATCTGGCAGAAAGTGACGGTGTAGGTCAAAATGCTACCAGAGTAATCTCTCTTAGTGTGATAGATGGTACTTTAAAATTATCACTTAAAAAGAATAGATATGGGATCAATAACAAGGAGGTATTGATGATTTGGGATATTAACTTAGGTATTTTAAAGCCTTTGATAGATAACCCAGAGAAAAAGGATGGAGAAGATAAAAGCGAGGAGGAAAAAGATTATGGATTTTAAGGAAGTGCCAAAGGGTAGAGTAATACCGTTTTATCTCACAGATGAGGGGGATATATACCCCATAGCTTTTCATAGTGAGGAGGAGCTGGATCTTATTCAGAGTATAGTAGCAGGGCTATTAGAAACAGTGGCGGTAGATACTCATACTAAGATAAATGATGATAAGTATAAGTTTTCCATACAGAAAAGAAAAACAGAAAAATAATAATTTTTATCTAAATAAAACTTCCTTTTGTGATTATGTTTTTTATCAAGCGAAAAAGGAGGTTTTATTTTATGGCAAATGTAAGCAGTAAGGATGTAGCTCAAATGCTGGGTAAAAGGCATGATAATTTACTTAGAGAGATCCGTAACTATGTAAAAAAGATGGGAGCGGAGGCTACAGATTATTTTACAGAAATTCCTACAAGTGGTAGAGGAGTAACTTTTTCTGTTACTGAGGCTGGATGTGAACTTTTGGGATCAAGGTTGTTAGGGGATGCTGGCAGGGAGTATAGGGAGTGGTATAAAGCTATCTTGGGTAATCAGCCAGAAAACAGTCCTCAGACACAGGATGAGGCACAGAAACCACCAGAGGTTAAAGAGTATTCTTTTTCAGAAGTAGCGGAAATTCTGGGAGTAAGTGAAAGATCGGTAAGGCGATATATTGAGGCTGGAAAGCTGGAGGCATCTGAAAAAGAAGTTATGATACCGACAGTTAAAAAGTTTGTTACAGAGGATGCTCTGGAGGCTTTTAAAAGTGGGAGGGAGGCTTAAATGAAATGGAAGTTAAGAGCCTGTAGGACACAGGCAGGATATACCCAGAAAGAGGTGGCTCAGTTTTTAGGATGTTCTGAAAAATCGGTAGTTGATTATGAGAACGGAAAGACTTCTATGAGTATGGAGAGAGGGCAAAAATTGAGTGAGTTGTATGAGATCCCTATTTCTATGATGGACTTCTCAAAAGAGGGTAATGTGTGTTTGGATGAGGTAGAAAGAAAAACCGCTTTAGCAAGGAAATTAGAACCAGACATAGTAACAGAACCAGAGTAAAACTCCCCAGCGTTTAGGTGGCTGGGGAGCGGTGAAAATGTGTTTTTGTCACTTCTCATAGAGTTGTAACATTCTCAGAGTTACAGATCTGATTATGAGCTTATCCTCATTAGATAGCTTGTTAAATGCTTGTATCATTTCTTCTAATAATGGATCTGGGGGTTTTTCAGCAAGTGCGGTAAATTTGTAAAATTGAGATACAGGGGCTTTTAAATAGCTGGAGAGAGCTTGTAGCCTATCCATATCTGGTAAATGTTTACCGTTACTCCATGAGGAGAAAGTAGTGGGCGGTACACCTATTGCATCCGCTATCTCCTTTTTGGTTTTTCCAGATACTGTTATGTAGTAGTTTAGAGCCTTTACAAAGTTATCTGTTAAATCGGATTTTCCGCTCATTTGTAACACCTCCTCTCTTTTGAGGATAACTATATTATACAGTAAAACAGTAGAAAAGTAAAGAAAAATTAAAAATACATACTGTTAAACAGAATTTTTTGTTGACAAACTGTAGAAGTATGCTTTATACTGTTAAACAGTAGTAAGGAAGTGAATTTTTTATTATATCATATTTTTTTGCCCTTTGACTACTGTTAAACAGTAGTTTGGGATATAAAACAATATTTTTTTAAGGAGGTAACAGCAATGAAATTACCAGAGATTTATGAGGCTTATAAAGCCAGAAAGTTAGCCTTTGAACAGGCAAAGAAAGAGGAGGAGAAGTACAAGAAACTCCTCAAAGATGCGATGGCTGAGGCTGGAGAGAAAGATTATACAGATGAGGCAGGGTACAGGTTTGAGAGGATTGTACAGCACAGAAACAAAATTGATGAGCCTAATCTCATTCTGGCACTCCATGAGAGAGGGCTGGAAAGCTGTATTAAGACGGTGGAGGCAGTAGATGAAGATGCCACTCTGAAAGCTGTAGAGGCTGGAGAGTTGCCACAAGCGGTATTAGCGGAACATCTCACAGAAACAGAGGTTGTAACTCTCAAAATGACAGCTCCTAAAAAGTCTAAGAAATGATCACTCTCTGGAAAACTCCAGTAGTCGCAACAGTAGAGCAAATTGTTAAAGATCTCAAACTGGAGCTATACGGTACAGGGCTTTTAAAAGAGGTTAATAACACTGGTTCGGATCTTATGTGTACTTGTCCTTTTCATGGAGGCGGTAAGGAGCATAACCCCTCTTTAGGGATCTTGCTGAGAGAAAAGAAGATACAGGATAAGAGCTATGAGGCTGGTACAGCTCATTGCTTTACCTGTGGGTACACAGCGGATTTACCACAATTTGTAGCGGATTTGCTGGGGCTGGAAAATTCCTTAGCAGGGTTTAAGTGGATTGTAGGGCGGTACAACTATTCCTCACAAGAGAGAGAGCCTATAGATTTAAACCTGTTTAGGGGGAGTACAGAAAAACGCTCCTACATGGATGAGAGAGAAGTGCAGAGCTATTACAGAGAGTTGCGTAATAGTGAGGAGGCTTTAGCTTACTTACACAAAAGGCGGTTATCAGCGTGGGTAATTGAGCGGTATGAACTTGGATTTGATCCAGCAGATAAAACGGTGCTTTTTCCTGTAAGAGATTTATCTGGGAAAGTGATTTTTTACAAGGGCAGGAGCTTAGTGGGAAAGCACTTTTACAACGCTAAGGACATTGATAAAAGCTCTCTGGTATTTGGGCTATATGAACTAACTCAAAGTGAGGTACAGGCTGGGGAGTGGATCTGGATTGTAGAAAGTGAGATTGATGCCCTCAGTCTTATCTCAAAACATTTACACGCTATAGCAATCATGGGATCTCATATTTCAGATGAGCAATGTAAGGAGTTGGAGCGTAGCCCTTTTAGAAAGTTTGTACTTGCTACAGACAATGATGAGGCTGGGAGAAAAGGAGCTACCCAGATTAAACGCTCGTTAATCAAAAAGGGCTTTAGGTTTCAAAACCTTATATGGAACACAGAGGCAAAAGATGTAAATGAGCTGATACAGGCTCATGGAGATAGTTGGATGGATTATCTCACAGGATTTTAAAGGAGGAAAACAGGATGAATACAGGAGTAAAAAGGAGCAATGAGGAACTGGTAAAAATGTATCAGTGTAGCGGAAATGAGAACTATTTGCAGGAGCTTATAACTCAAAATGTAGGACTTATGAAAAGTTGGGCTATGAACTATGCAAAAACCTTACCTCAATGGGAGGTAGAGGATTTGATAAGTGAGGCATATTTCCCTTTACTTAATGCGGTAAGGGATTATAAGGAGGATGGCGGTTGTAAGTTTTCTACATTTCTCAGAGTTTATGTATCACAGCATTACAACAGAATTTATCAACAGGCTACCAGACAAAAGAGGTTTACAAGCTCAGCTCCAGAGAGTTTTGAGGTACTGGCAGAGGTAAACAGAGATGGAATAACGGATAGTGTTTTCGAGGTAGAATGTGAGGATTTTCACTCTGTAGAGCTTATGCAGTTTCTTGACAATTTAGAACTGAATGAGAAAGAGCGTGTTGCTGTAAATGTTCTTATGGATGGAGGCACTAAGGGAGATATAGCCAAAGAACTTAGCATTACTCCAGCCTCAGTTACTTATTACATAAAGAGCATTAAAAACAAATTTATTTCCGCTGGTTTTCAGTATGCTATCTAAATTTTTCACTCCTTTGTGATTATGTTTTTTATAACAGAAAGCAAGGGAGGTAGAAATAAAATGAGCAAAGGTTTTAAAACATTATTTGCGGTTATCACAGGCAGAGCGGTAGTTATCTTAAAGAAAGGCGATAACAAAGCGGATGTTGTGGTAGGTAAGGAGCTGGATAAAAAGTTTGTAGTAGGCAGTATGGTAGGAGCTATTAAATCTCTCATGCTGTAGAAATAAAAAAAAAGGAATAACAGGAGGATATAAAAATGGGATTACAGGCATTACTTAACAAATATGATAACGGAAGTTTTTCTAAAAACGGATGGTTTCAGTTAAAGGATGACGGAGATACAGCTACAGTAAGGTTACTCCATCATGGAGAAGTTGGAACTGAGGAGAACGGAGAGCCTAAGTACGATTTCCCTATTTACGAGGTTCACAAGCTGGATGTGGATGGATCGGGCAGGGATAGAACGGTGCTTTGCAAGGGTGAGGGGTGCGAGTTGTGCAAAGGCGGTAATAAACCCAACCTCAGAATGTTTCTCCAGATGATTAACTTGGATGAAAAGGATAAAGATAAACAGGTGCAGATCTGGGAGCGTGGGTTGAATGATATTAAGAATATGCTGGGAATTGCTGGAGAGTATGGCGATCTCACAAAGAGGGATATTAAGATTAAGCGTAGCGGTGCAAAGGGTAGTTTAAAAACTACTTACCAGTTTTTCCCGAAAGATCCGAGTGAGAGGGAAGTGCCAGAGCCTCAGAATTTGATTGGCTCTCTCATCTTAGACCTTAACAAAGAGGAGCAGATTAGGGCTTTTGAGGGCAGATTGCAGACAAAGAAAGACAGCAGTAACTCAGAGAGTGGAGCAGGGGCTACCAGAGTATTTTAAGAATATAGGAACAGGTACAGAGGGGGAGGCAGGACAAAAAGCCTCCCCTAAATTATATACAGGAGGAAACAGGATGAGTAGAGACGATATTAAAATGGATATGAGACGAGAGAGCGTAACAGCAGAAGATATAAGCTCCAGATTAGCTCACAAGAAAGTATGTAACATTTCTTTAAAGCGTAATCAGAATACTCTTAATAAGGGTTTATCTGTGATAAATGAACTGGTAAAGAGTGGGCGATTACAGGCAGAGGGGGAATATGAGGTTATCCGTACTCCAAAGAGATTACAAGAGTACATGAGTAAGGCTAAAGAGAATGGGGCTTATATATTAGATGTGGAGAGTACAGGTCTGGATGTGTACCATGATATTTTAGTGGGGATATGCCTTTATACCCCAGATATGCCTAGTGCTTATGTGCCTTTTAATCATACCGATTTGGAAAATAAGAGGGTAGAAGGGCAGATGACAGAGGAGGAATGTAAGGCGGTTATGCTCCCCTGTTTAGCAGATACAGAGTTGAAATGTATCAATCACAATATAAAGTTTGATGATAAAATGCTTACTTTTAGCTGGGGGCAGAGGATCGCTAATGTTTTCTGGGATACGCAAGTAGGAGCACAGGTATTAAATGAAAATGAAAAGCATAGATTAAAGCCTCTGTATAACAAGTACATTCTGGATGGAAAAGGATCGGATGAAGATTTTGGGGATTTATTTGAGGATATACCCTGTAATTATATCCCTATTGATATTTTCGCTATATATGGGGCAAATGATGGCTTTAAAACATGGGCGGTGTATGATTTTCAGAGAAAGTACCTCAATCCAGAGGCGAAAAGAGAGGATTACAGAAAACTCTATCATGTATTTAGGGATATTGAAATGCCTCTTATAGATGTATGTATGGATATGGAGCTTAGAGGGGTAGAAATTAGAGAGGATTATGCGAAAGAGTTATCTGAGATTTTTAATAAGGAAATGCAGGAAAAAGAGGCTCTTTGTGATGCGTATGTGAAAGAGTTTAAGCCTTATATTAAGGAAAATGCTACTCTTATGAGGCTCACCAAAGGTACAGGAAAAATAAATTATAACAGTCCTCAGCAAGTGGCTTGTTTGCTGTATGATATTTTCCAGTTAAAAAGTGTAAGCAGGAAAGAACCGAGAGGTACAGGGGATAAAATTTTACAGAAACACAGGAATAACGCTAAAAAAGCTGGCACAAAAAAGAGTAAGAAGTTTCTGGAGTTTCTTGATAATTTTCAGAGATATAAAGAGTGTGGAAAACTCCTTAGTACATATATTGATAAGATACCAGCGGTAAAGTGTGATAAGACTAATGCAGTACACACTAATTTTAATCAGTATGGAGCTAAGACTGGTAGATTTTCCAGCTCAGATAAAATTACAAAGATCAATCTCCAGAATATTCCCAGCCATGAAAAGCGGATCAGAAAGATTTTTAGAGCCAGAGAGGGATATAAGCTGGTAGGCGGTGACTTCTCACAGATAGAGCCACGAGTATTAGCTTTTATCTCTGGAGATGAGGCAATGCAGGATGCTTATAAAGAGGGTAAGGATTTGTATGCAATTATGGGATCTAAGGTGTATAACATGGGGTATGAGGATTGCAGGGAGTTTTACCCAGATGGTACGGTAAATCCAGAGGGGAAAGAGCGTAGGACAACGATGAAAAGCGTATTGCTTGGGATCATGTATGAGAGGGGATCACAGGCAATAGCAGAGCAATTTGATAAATCGGCTGAGTGGGCTGATACCCTCATATCTGATTTTTATAAGAGTTTCCCAAAGGTAAATCAGATTAGATTAAAGGTAGAGAAACTGGCTGAGGAGTATGGGTATGTTTCCACGATTGAGGGAAGAAAGAGGAGGCTACCAGATATGCAGTTATCGGATCATGATGATTACAGGTATCAAGAGGCACACAGGCAAAGCCTTAACGCTGTAATACAGGGTAGCTCAGCGGATATTATGAAACTTTCTATGATAGCTCTATATAATGATCCTCAATATAAGGAGCTGGGTTGTCACATGATAATAACGGTGCATGATGAGCTTATTATGGAAGTGCCAGAGGAAAATATAAAGGCAGGGGCAGAGCTTTTAGTAAATACTATGAAAAGGGTAGGACACAGCCTTATAGATTTGCCCATGAGCGTGGATGCAGAGGTAAATGAGTATTGGTATGGAGAGAATTTAGCGGAGGCATACGGATTATGATGAGATATAGAGTATGGGATGAGGAAGATAAAAAGGAACGTATATTGGATAATTGTGTTACATATTTGGGAGAGGTCGGTACTGTAAGGAGAGTGCAGATAAGGAGGGGTAAAAGGTGGGAAATACATCATTTTAAGGTGCTGGAGATATTAACGGAAGAAAAGAAATAGATGTAATCTAAAAAAATTCCTCCTTTGTGATTATGTTCATTAAACGCAAAGGAGGTTTTTCTATGGAATATGTTAAAAGCCCTCTGAATTATACAGGAGGGAAATTTAAGTTATTACCTCAGCTTTTAGAGATATTTCCAAAAGATATAAATACTTTTGTAGATTTGTTTGCTGGGGGAGGAAATGTAACAGTAAATGTAAGTGCTAAGTATATTGTTTACAATGATGTGATGTGGCAGTTATCAGAAATGTTACAGGAATTTAAGAACATAGGGGCTGAGCGGTGTTTAGAGCGGATAGATCGTTACATAGAGGAATACCAGCTATCAAAAGATAATAAAGAGGGTTATCTCAAATTGAGGAAACAGTATAACGATCCTTTTGATGTGGAGTTTTCAGTGCAAGATCCGCTTATGCTATATACTCTTATTTGTTATTCTTTTAATAATCAAATTCGATTTAACAATAAGCAGGAGTATAATATGCCTTTTGGAAAAGATCGGAGTAGTTTTAATCCAGCTCTTAGGGAAAAGTTTATAGCTTTTGTAAATAGGCTACAGGAGCTTGATATAGAGTTTCGTAGTGAGGATTTTAGAAAGCTGAATGTAAGTAAGCTGGGAGCTGAGGATTTTGTATATTGCGATCCTCCATATTTGATTACAGTAGCCTCCTACAATGAAAATGGAGGCTGGGGAGAGCAGATAGAGAGAGAGTTATTAAATAAGCTGGATAGCTTAAATGAGGCTGGTGTGAGGTTTGCACTTTCTAATATTTTAGAGAGTAAAGGTAAATCAAATGATGCCCTTAAAGAGTGGGCTAAAAAGTACAGGGTTATTTATCTGGATTGTGATCATAGTAATTGCAGTTATCATAGAAAAGATAAAATCAGTAAGGATGTAGAGGTGTTGATAGTGAATTATTAGGAGGTATTTATGGATAGGAACTATGTAATCTATGCTGTAGATTTTGATGGTACTCTTTGTGAGGATCAGTTTCCAGCAATCGGAAAACCTAATATATCTCTTATTAAATATCTGGCAAAAAAGAGGGTAGAGGGGGATAAGTTGATCCTATGGACTTGTAGAGCAGGAGAGAGGCTACAGGAGGCGGTTAGATGGTGTAAAGAGTATGGATTGGAGTTTGATGCAGTCAATGAAAATTTAGCGGAAATGATTAGTTATTATGGAGTTGATTGTAGAAAAGTATTTGCAGATATATACATAGACGATAAAGCGGTAAGTACAGAGGGGGAGCTGTAAAAGCTCCTCTTTTTGTATCTAAAAAAATTTCTGTTTTGTGATTATGTTCATTACAAAGATTTTGATAGGAGGTATGTAATATGGGTTTAGCCAGTTTAATTAAAGTGGCACAGGGGAAAAACGCTGGTAATGTTTCCTTTGAGGATCACTTTTGTAGAGAGTATGAAAACTCAGTTAAGAGGCAGGAAGAAAGAGAAAGACAGCCAGTGCCTACAGATTATTTTAGACCATCTTCAATGTATGGGTGTGAGAGGATGCTTTTCTTTATGAGAGTACATGGAGGCATGGGGGCAGTTGAGGAGATGGATGTACCTCTGATAGAGATTTGCAATAGTGGTACAGATCGCCATTTACGCATCCAGCACTTGATAGAGGAAATGGAGGGAGTAACCTGTTTAGATCTGGAGGAGATTGTTAAAGAGGCTCAGCAAAAAGGAATTAAAACGGAGTTTGTAGGATGGAATGAGGATCATACAGAGGCTAGATGTAAAAATGAGGAGCTGAGTATTTTTTTCCAGCCAGATGGTGTACTCAATTTTGAGGGAAAAGATGTATTGCTGGAGATTAAAACAGAAAGCACATACCAGCACTCAAATAGGTATGAGCCAAAAGAAGATCATAAGTGGCAAGCTACCTGTTACGGTATGGGGCTTGGTATTGATTATGTATTGTTTTTCTATGAGGATAGAAACTTTTGTAAGAAAAAAGCCTATCTTTGGAAGATTACAGATGAGATGAGAGAGGCAGTAAAAAAGAAAATTTATACTGTAAATGAGGCTTTAAAGGCTGGCATACCTCCAGAGAAGAATGAGGATAAATGTACTTATTGCAGATATAAGCATGAGTGCAAGCTGGTAGATACTGGCACATGGGAGCATCCTAATCCTCCTGTTAAGAAGAAAGCCAGCGGTAAGAAGTCACAGAAAAAGCCTCAAAGCAAGGCTATAAGGAAAGTGTGTGCTAATTGTAGTAACTATTATAGAGGCACTACTTGTAAATGTGATGGTAAGTATGCAGATGGTAGGAGAAAATGTAGATTTACTCCTAGTAAGTTTGTGGAGGATGGTACAGCCCTATGAGTAATGATGAAAAATATAGAGCCAGTACAGCTACAATTATGAGATATATAGAAAGGTATGAGGAAGTGATAGAGGCGAGATTTGATAAATTTACAGATGATCTTGTACATGAGATACAACAAGATCTTATAGATATTCGGAGGGATTGGTAATATGGCTAAGAAAAGTGTAGGTAAGATTTTTGAGGATGAAATAAAAGCCTCATTTCCTCCAGATTTTTATGTGGAGAGATATAAAGATGATACCAGCGGATTTTATGGGGTAAGTAATCCAGCGGATTTTAGGTTGTATAAATATCCCTATACTTTCCTGTTAGAGCTGAAAACGCATAAGGGAAAGAGCATACCATTTAGCAAATTGAGAGAAAACCAGATTACAGGGATGCAGAAAGCGGTAGAGCATAAGGGCATATATGGAGGCTTTATTTTTAATTTTAGAGAGCTGGAAGAAACATATTACATACCGATAGATCAGATCCTTTTTTATATGGATTATCAGAGTAAAGAGGGTAGGAGAAAGAGTTTTCCTATTGAGTGGGTAAGAGGGGCTGGGGAGTTGATAGCTCAGCATAAAAAGAGAGTGCGGTATTCATATGATTTGAGCATTTGGTTGGATAGGTATTATATCAGTAGCAGAGGAGGCGGTATTTTATGAAAATTACTCAATGTAAGGGAGAGGGGCAAGGATCTTGTAAGAGATGTTCTGATAGAGGTAAGTGGAATGTAAATTGGATGTGTTTTTTGTACAAGATAGAAAATTATGAGGGGTGCTATTGTGCAGACTGTGTAAAAGAAATATGTGAGGAGGAAAACAGGGATGGCAAATAGTGAAATGTTATCAAAACTCATAAAAGAGGTACAGGAGGAGGCTACCCCTGTAGTGAAATTTTCTAATCAGTTGGTAGAGGCATATGTAAAAGATCTTGATGAGGCTATGAGGGAGCTTACTGTGATTATGGATAGTATCGGGGAAAACTCTATAGAGGATATACCAGATAGCCATATAGAGTATTACTGTGTTAAGATCCCCTCTCTTATGTATTATGCAGGGCAGAAAGTAGAGGAGCTGGGGATGCAAGCGGATCTTGCCAGCAACAGTAAAAAGGTAGCTCTTAATGATGCTTTACTGAAAGTGAGTGGTACAGTACCAGAGAAAAAGGCACAGGCTGAAAAGCTCACAGAGGATAAGGCTTTAGTGGAGGCTATATATCGGAGAGCATATAACAGCCTCAAAACTAAGTTAGAGATGGCTGAGAAAGTTTACAGCGGATTAAAGAAATCTCTTAGTAAGCGAATATCTGAGGCGGATCTTGATCGGTTTAGCAAAGATAAATATATCAGAGGGGAGGAGGATTAAGGTGGATGCAATGTATCATACCTGTAGATGGTGTAAGCATTTTAAGGATGGTAAATGTTATGTCGGTTTTGCCTCAAAGGATCTGAGCGATACGGTTTATAACGTGTCTGAGGAGGGAGAGCTGGCAGGGGTTATAGAGGAAACTCTTAATAATGGTTTTCCTAAAGAATTGCTGGAGGGTATAAAAGACTTATTAACAGGCTGGAAAATAAGTAAAAAGAGGATAAAGGAGCTGGAGGAGTATTTTGCTGATAAGCTACCAGAGGTATTAGATTTTGGATTGAAAGAAAAGCTGGATGAAAATATCTCTGTATTGTATCAAGATAGGATAGAAAACAGGATAATAGAGGATATAGGGTTAAAGATAAATGATCCAGAGAGTTTCTATTGTTGTAAGTGGGAATAAAGGAGGTAGAGAGCATGGAAGAACTTGACATTATGGATAAGGTAGATAATTTCTTTGAGGCATTGGAGAAAGCTGGAATAGAGGTTACAGAGGGGCAGACAGCTATAGTATGTAAGGATGGTGTGGTGCTGGTGGATATTGACGATACAGGAGCTTGTGATGTAATTTTCTGTAATACTAAAATTGAGTTTGATTATAGTATGAATATTACTCCAGACGATGTAGAGGCTTTTAAGGAAGTGGCAGGAACATTAGTAGAAACGGAGGAGTAAATTTATGAATGATTGTTTGTGGAGCTTTATAAGCGGTGTATGCGATAATGGGGACTGTAGTAAATGTAGTGAGTATTTGAGTGCAAACACTAAAGAGGGAAATGAGTTATTAGATAAGTATGAAAAGGAGGTAGATGAGGCAATAAAACCAGTATGTGATAAGTGGAAAGAGGATAAGGAGAGTGGTAAATATGGCAGAAATAGATGATTTAATAGCAGGGCTGAATAAGAAGTATAAAACGGATATTATAAGAAAAGCCAGCGATTTGAAGAGTGTAGAGTTTATTCCTTACAGCTCTCCTAAAATGAATTATCTTACTAGAGGAGGAGTACCTGTAGGGAGAATGATAGAATATGTGGGAATACCTCAGAGCGGAAAAACTACTACAGCTCTTGATGTGGTAGCTAATTTTCAAAAGAAGTACCCAGAGCTTTATGTGGTGTATCTGGATGCTGAAAACGCTATGGATCGAGAATGGGGAGAAACTCTAGGGGTAGATTGGAATAGGGTTATATTGATACAGCCAGAGAGTGAATTTGGAGAAACTCTCTTAGATATGCTTTTAGATTACATAAGGAGCGGTAAAGTAGGATTGGTAGTTACAGACAGTGCTCCAGTAATCCAGCCGAAAACTACTTGTGAGAAAGCTCTGGAGGATAAGAGTTTTGGCGGTAACAGTGCATTGATGAAAGCGTTTTGTGATAAGGCTGTACCTCTTTGTAAGAAACATGAGTGTACATTTATTATGATAAACCAGATAAGGGAAAATATCGGGAATATGTATCAGCCTTTTAAAATTCCTTGTGGCACAGCTCTTACTCATGCGTGTAGTCAAATTATTTGGTTTACCAAAGGCTCGTTATTGGATGAAAAAGGGAATGAGGTAAGCGGTAATTATGCTAATCCCTCTGGCAATGTGGTAAGTGCTAAAATGCACAAAAACAAGGTTACTAAGAATGATCGGAGGCTGGATAGTTATACTTTGAATTATTATAGGGGTGTGGATGCTGGGGCTGATACAGTGGATTTAGGTATTAAGCTGGGCATCATAGTACAAACAGGGGCATGGTTTAAAGTACCTGTTAGTGATGGAACGGAAAAGAAGTTACAGGGCAGAGCTGGGCTTATTGATTATTTTTATAATGATTTGGAGGAGTTTGAGAAATTCCAGCAAACGGTATATGAGGCAACAATGGAATAAAGTTATCTAAATAATATCTCTCTTTGTGATTATGTTTTTTAGCAAAACTCAAAGGGAGGTATTTTTATGTTTGAAAACAATAAGGATTTTTACCCTACTCCAGAATGGGTAGCGGATAAGATGTTAGATGGGATAGATTGGCTTATGGTGGGGAGCATTTTAGAGCCATCGGCAGGAAAAGGAGATCTGATAGAGTGGATCAAGAAAGCCTATGAAAAGGATAATTATAGGAGGTACGGTAGTAGAAAGCTGGATATTGATTGTGTGGAGATACAGCCAGAGTTACAGCACATACTCAAAGGAAAAGGGTACAGGGTAGTACATAATGATTTTATGAATTTTGATACTTTTAAGCGGTATAGCCTCATAATAAGTAATCCGCCATTTTCACAGGGAGCAAAGCATTTATTAAAAATGCTGGATATGCAGGAAAGGGGAGGAGGGGTTATCTGTTTACTTAATGCGGAAACTTTGAAAAATCCCTATACAGCGGAAAGAAAAGTATTACTCCAGAGATTAGATGATTTGGGGGCTGATATAGAGTATATGGAGGGGGCTTTTGAGGAGGCAGAGCGGAAAACGGATGTTGAGGTGGCGATAGTAAAAGTTGTGATCCCAGAAAAGGAGAGAGTATCTTTTATTTTTGAGGAAACTCTTAGGAAAGCTAGGGATCTGGGATATAAAGAGAAAGAGGCTGAGGAGAGTGCAGAGCTGGCAGAGAATGATTTTATAAAAGTTATCATACAGCAATACAGAGTAGAGGTAGAGGCTGGGATCAGATTGATAGATGAATATAATGCGATGGCTCCAAAAATCCTCAGCGAGTTTAATAAAGACGGTAGTAAAGGCGGTAGTATTTTAGCTCTGTGTTTCAATGATTATAAGAATGAGCGAGTAACTTATAATGGATTTGTAACAGCGGTAAGGAGAAAATATTGGAGTGCATTGTTTAATAATCCTAAATTTACAGGACAGCTTACATCTTCACTGTTACAGGATTTTAGGGAGAGAGTGGAGGATCTGGCTCATTATGATTTTTCTGAGTACAATATTTTTACTATTCGTGAGGAAATGAGTAAGAGCGTGGTAAAAGGGGTAGAGGATGCAATAGTATCTCTTTTTGAGGAGCTGAGTAATAAATATCATTGGCTGGATGAAACCAGTAGGAATGTACACTATTACAATGGCTGGAAAACTAATAAAAGTTGGATTATCAATAAAAAAGTGATTATCCCTCTTAGGGGGTACGATCCATTTTGGGGGAAATTTAGGTTAGATAGCTGGGATGTAGTAGGAAAGCTCTCAGATATAGAAAAGGGGCTTAATTATTTAGACGGAGGGCTTACAGATAGTATAGATTTAAGGGCTACTCTCCAAAAGGCACAAGAGGAGGAGCAGACAAAAAAGATCAAGCTCAAATATTTTACAGTAACATTTTATAAAAAAGGTACTTGCCATATTGAGTTTACAAATGAGGAGTTGCTGAAAAAATTTAATATTTTTGGCTCTCAGCATAAAGGATGGCTACCTCCATCATACGGCAAAAAGGGTTATGAGGAAATGGATGAGGAGGAGAAAGCTGTAATAGATGAATTTGAGGGGGAGCAGGAGTACAGAAAAGTAATGGGGAATACAGGGTATTATATTTGTGACACTAATAGCCTCTTAATGCTGGAGGGGGAATGATTTGAGAGGGTAAAAAGCCCTCTCAAAAATTATATAGGAGATATATAAAAAGTGCTTGACATTATTATATAGGGGGTATATAATAATAGACAGTTAAACAAGATACGAACTGAAAACAGGAGGTGCAGGATATGAAATATTTTATAGATTGTGAAACTTTAGAGGAACTGAAAAAGGAATATAAAAAGCTGGCTATGAAACATCATCCAGATATGGGTGGTAATGAGGAAACCATGAAAGCCATCAATGCAGAATATGATAAGGCTTTTGCAAAGGTTAAGAATATTCACAGGAATAAGGATGGGGAAACTTATACTAAAGAGAATACAGAAACAGCCAGCGAGTTTAAGGATATTATAGAAAAGCTTATAAAAATGAATGGTATTGAGATTGAAATAATCGGTTGTTTTATCTGGGTAAGCGGAGATACAAAACCGAATAAGGATACAATAAAGGCTATGGGTTTTCGGTGGCACTCAGATAAAAAAATGTGGTACAAAGCTCCAGATGGATACAGAAAGAAAAATAAGAATAAGTACAGCATAGACGAGATAAGAGGTATGTTTGGTACAAGCGGTAAAATGTATGGTAGAGCTGAGGAACAGGTATTTATAGGAGCATAGATAAAAATGAGCTGGGAGAGGGTAAAACCTCTCTCAGAGAATAGGAGGATAAGGATTATGGCACATGATTTTAGAACAGTAGCGGATGCAGTAAAAAAGACGGTAAAGGAAATGGATAAGAGAGATAATAACTGGAAGTGGAAAGCTACTATTACTAAAAAAGAGGTAAGGATATTCTGGAGTTATTTAGAGTTTAGAGGGAGTACTCCTCCATTTATTATTACAGACGGATCTCCAGAAAAAGAGGAGTGTAACAGTGAGGATAATGATTTTATTGTACTGAGAAATGAGCATGGTTATTACATGAATGGAGCAATTTTAGGGGATGAGAGCTGGCAGGATGGAGATTTAGAGAAAGCGGTAGTAAATCTTATGGAATGGTTACAGCGTAGAGTAAACCACACTTATTAGGAGGTTTGGTTATGTTAGAGAAAAAGATTAGACGGTATAAAATTATGGATGCACATAGGGAAATGATAAGGAGGGGTAAGTATTGGCAGGGCTGGTTACTTCTCCAGCTCCTCAGAAAAGGTAATATCGGTGTAGGGTTGTCGGATGAGGGCTATGAGGTAGAATGTTTATTAGAAAAATTAGGATGCCCTGTAAGGTATGGCAGGAATTTTAACACAGCAATTTTTAGGATATAAGGAGGCGGTTATCATGTTGAGAGAAAAGAGTGTACTTAGTGGATTGTTTGGGCTGGCAGTAGGAGATGCTTTAGGAGTACCTGTAGAGTTTATGAGTAGGGAAATGTTGGATAAAAGCCCTGTAAGGAAAATGCTGGGATATGGATCACATAACCAGCCTAAAGGCACATGGAGCGATGATACAAGTATGGTACTGGCTACAATGGATGCCATGTGTGCTAATATATTTTCTGTAGGTATGTGCATGGATTGTTTTTCTAAATGGCTGAGGCAGGGAATATACACAGTAGATGGAACTGTATTTGATGTGGGCGGTACTACTTCACAGGCTATTTATAGATATATTGCAGGAGAGAGGCTGGAGGATTGTGGCTCTGTAGATGAGAGAAGTAATGGTAATGGCTCTCTTATGAGGATGCTCCCCATGATTTATTATATTATGGGGAAGTATGGGGAGGCGGTAAACGATAGGGCAGTAAATGAGATTTATGCTCTATCTGGTTTAACTCATAACCATATAATTAGTAAGGTATGCTGTGTGTATTATGTGTATATCGGTATTAGAATTATAAATCAGAGGCATAGGAGGCTACCTGTAGAAATTGCAAATATTATAGAGGATATAGATATGTATTATGAGGGGAGTAATCCTTTACCTCAGATTATAGGGTTTGATAGCCTCAGTGAGAGTATGGATTTGCAGAGGAACGGTATAAGGAGTACAGGATTTGTAGTAGATAGCTTAGAGGCTAGTGTGTGGTGTTTATATAACACTGAGAGTTATAGAGAGGCGGTAGAGCTGGCTGTAAATCTGGGAGGAGATACAGATACCATAGGAGCTATTACAGGCTCTTTAGCAGGGCTGTATTATGGCTATGAGGGTATTCCTGCTGAGTGGATTGAGGATCTTAGAGGCAAGGAACAGTTAATGGCGGTAGCTGAGAAGTTTTATAATCGGTACAGGTAAGGAGGGATCTATAGATGTTATCGGAAAAGACTTTAGACAGGATAAAAAAATTACAGGCTCTGGCAGAGAGAGGGGTAGGAGGGGAAAGGGAAACAGCCCAGAAAAAGCTTCAGAAAATGTTAGAGGATAATAAGATTATTTCATTAGAGGAGCTGGAGGAGGACAAGGTAGAATATTTTTTGTTTTCGTATAACGGAAAACACGAGATCCCTTTATTGAAACAGTGTGTATATAAAGTGTTGGGAGCAAAAACGGATCGGACATATTATAGATCCAGAGGGTATAGGCAGAAATTAGGCTTGTATTGTACTAAGGCTCAAAAGATAGAGATAGAGCTGGAGTTTGAGTTTTATAAAAAGGTGTTTTATGAGGATCTTACTACTTTTATGATCGCTTTTATCCAGAAACAAGGTATTTTCCCTCCAGACGCTCCAAAGTCGGATAAAGATATATTAGATTTGGATGAGCAAGATTTAGCGATAATGGCTATGGCAGAGGGAATAAAGAAACGTAGCAGGGCAAAGATGATTGAAAGTGTGGAGGCATGAGGTGACAATACAGGAGAGAGTAGAGAAATATAAGAGCCTGTTAGGAGCTATTTGTAAGGCGGTAGAGCCAGTTAAAGAGTATAGCCCTAACAATGATAGGATAAAGGCTTTAGAGGCTATCAGAGAGCTAAATACAAAGCTCTCTGAGGTATATGAGGTATCTATCCCTGTTATTACTTGCTGGGTAAGAGATAACAGCTATGTGCCAGAAACAGGAGAGATTTTTTTAACTGAGCCAGAGCTGGAGGCTTTTCTGCATCAATACAGGCATCATTTACAGAATGTGGAGCGGAAATATGAGAGGTTGGGGCTTACAATGGAGGGTAACAGGGGATTGCATAGAGTACCTTATGAGAATTGTGGTTATTTACTCAGAGGAGAGGATGATGCTATAGCATGGGTTAAAATGATTATGGAGTTAGTAGAGAGCTAGACCATTGCACAATTTTTCTTTTATTGTTATAATAACTCAAAATGAGTATTGGAGGATGGTGCTTATGGCATTGTTTAGAAAACCAAATATTAAGAAGTCCATTAAGGCTAAGACTACAGGTAAGCTAAAAAGAGAGGCTAAAAAGGCTGTAAATCCTTTATATGGTAAAAAAGGAGTTGGATTTGTTAAAGATCCAAAAAGCTCTATTGAGAATAAAGTTTATCATGCCACTACTATAGGTGTTAGCGATGTTGTAAAAGGATCATCTGGTAAAAAGTCAAACAATAGAAAGAAAGTGGATGAGATAGAAAAGCCTAAAAGTGTAGAAAAATCAAAAAATATAGAAAGAGAATTAAAGGCATTATTAAAAGAGATAAGGATGGCTTATGAAGATGGTAGGCTTAATGATTGTGTTGAAAGTGCGGATAAATATGTAAGGTTAGCTGATACATATGAGATATTAGTTGAGGGGGAAGTGTTTGACTATTTTTTGTTTTCTTGCATTGATGGGGGAGAAGATACTGATACTGTGTTAAGTCATTATGATGAGATAATTGAGTATTATAAGGAAAATGATAATGAGGGCTGGAGTAATGGATTTTTGGAAAGCAAAAATAAGTATATTAAATCTTTAGAATGATTATTCTATTTTTGAGGAGCTGTAAAAAGCTCCTCTTTTTTTTGTCTAAAAATCTGGGGAAATTGTGATTATGTTCATCATCAAAAGAAAGGAGAAATTATTAGAATGGATATAGGATCTGGCAAGGGTTATCCAGAAAATTCTTTAAGTAATTTTGCTCCTCATAAATTTGTTATTGATGGAGTTGAGTGTAATTCTATGGAGGGGTTCTTACAGAGTTTAAAATTTAGTAATCCAGAGATGCAAGAGTATATATGTACTTTAGTTGGAAAGAACGCAAAATTTAAAGGAAAGAAAAAGAAATGGTGGAAAAATCAGATTTTGTTCTGGAGAGGAAATCCTATCAAGAGAGATAGTATAGAGTATCAAAAATTGCTGGATAGGGCATATGTGGAACTATATAAGAATGTTGGATTTAGAAAAGCACTTGATGCTACAGGAAGTGCAGTTTTAACTCATTCTATAGGGAAACGCAAAATTTCAGAAACAGTGCTAACGGTTCAAGAATTTTGTGGTAGGCTTATGGCTTTAAGGGATAATGGGGAACTATAGGAGGTTAAATACATGAACAGAGCGGAAATGAGGTGGAGAGCGGTGTAAAGATAGAGAGACCCGATAATCCAGAAAATATTATTAAGGAGGATATGTATGTTTAGTAGCTTTAGAAAAGCTATGGATGGTATCTGGGTAGCAGAGCTTAGCACAGAGGCAGGGGTTATCACTTATAAAATTAAGAGAGATGTAACGGTAAAAAGAGAGCGGTATATTACTGTGCTACAAAATCCGTATAGAGATGCCTATGATACAAAGGTGCTTTATGCAAGCAAGGTAGAGGGAATGGAGCGGAAAGTACAAGCTCAGTTAAAGAAATGGAGGGATAAACAAAATGAACAAGGAAAGTACAAGATACAAGAGCAATCAACAGGAAAAGAGGATAGCGAGATCTCTTGGTGGTAGGCAGGTAATAGGCTCTGGCTCTACTCCGTTTCTTAAAGGCGATGTAATAGCAGGGAAACTCTTTATTGAGGCAAAGACAAGGGTAAATCCGAGTAAGAGTATAAAGGTAAATAAGGAGTGGCTGGATAAAGCCAGAGAGCAAGCGTATAGCTCCAGAAAAGAGGACTATGCAGTTGCTATATCCTTTGGAGATGGTAAGGATTATTACATAATTGAGGATAGACTTATGGAGGAGCTGTATAGGTGTAGGGAGGCACTAAGGGCGGTACTGGAGGAAATAGGCGGTACAGAGCATGATCCTTTAGGGCTGGAAAGTGCAGAGGAACATAGAATAAAAGAATTGATAAAAGAGGCTTTAGGGCAATGATTGAGAGCAAACTTGTAAGGAGGGTAAAGAAAGTTATGTGTACGGATATTTCAGATCAAAACAAAAGAAACGGTAAGTATTATGGTTATGAGGCTCAGAGTAACCAGCTTATAGAGGAATGTGCAGAGTTGATACAGGCAGTAAATAAATATCGTAGGGCGGTAGCCAGAGTGGGAGAGCCTGTAGAGGAACAAAAGAGGGTAATAGCTTTAGATAATCTGGTAGAGGAGATAGTAGATGTAGAGATCATGCTAGAGCAGATAAAATACCTACTCCAGATACCAGAGGATGACATGGTAGCGATCAAGATTTATAAGGTTAATCGGACAAAGGAAAGAATAGAGAAAAGATGAAAAACTCGTAAACGGTAGATAGTGCGTACCTATACAAAACTGGAGCAAACCTGTATGATAGA